>Ga0302320_10005897_pt1 | contig 27331 bp, 23 predicted proteins | sample Bog_T0_3_FD_202130 | JGI IMG/M metagenome (GOLD analysis project Ga0302320, IMG submission 202130) | Peat permafrost microbial communities from Stordalen Mire near Abisko, Sweden - Bog_T0_3 | ecosystem: Environmental > Terrestrial > Soil > Wetlands > Peat | place: Sweden: Abisko, Stordalen Mire...
TGGTTGGTATCTCGGGGAACCTATAGTATCGAAGCCCATGAACTGTACTCTCGGCTCAAACCACGTCTTGGATTCTGTGTGTCACGGAAATCGCACAGGGCACGCTGCCAGCAGCCGAACGATATAAGCCTCCCAATGCAAGCCAGCGCCTGAATGATTACTTCCTACCCTTCTTGTGCGCCACCGGAATCACTCTAGTCATCTGTCCGCCGTTGTCCAGATGCTCTTGCAGCTTTGCAGCGAATGCGGCTAGTTCCTCCTTGTACATGCCAAGCGGGAACCCACCAACTACGGATAGCTGCTCCTCCATTATTATCTTCAGCCATTTGTACTCCCGTCTAAGAGACATGAATTCCCGACTTAACTGTTCCTTGCTCACGCGTATTCCGATGGTTGCGAACAGTTGCAGGAGCAAGGGAAGGCACGGTTCTTCCGTCGCCTCGTAAACATAAAGGGCTGGGAAAAGATACTCAAGTCGTGAAAGCTTCCTGCCTTCCCTCGGCGACACTCGGAGGGATGCAATCTTGAGCCATCTCCGGTACATGTCAGCCTTTTTCTTCAGCAAGCATGGCAAATCGAGATGTGGCAGAGCCGCACCGAAATCTGGAACATCTTCCATGCTGACCTTCTTCTCTTGGTAAAACTGTTGTACGTCCTCCCGGACAACAACCGTCAAGAAGCCGCTCTTCTCCAGTTCAGCAATCTCGGACGCCATGTCCTCCAGCCTCTTAACCAACGCTTTTAGAGCCTTGGCGGAGGGCGGGGACGGAACTGGCATTCCAATCGCGGCACGCCCCAGCCTCAATGACCACTGCAACGTAAGGGGGTCGCATCCCTTTGTACATAAGGCGGCAAAAGCATCAAGGTGCTTCTGTTCGCACCCCTTGCTAATCAAAACCGCCGGAAGGTTGTATGGGTCGAAGTCAATGCTTTGCATGATGATGTTGTCATCAATGGCGGCCCGGAGTCTCTCTCGTTCCTGATTCGTTAGTGATTTCACTCCCACACTATACACCCGATAGCGAGCGCCGACATTGACCGGAAAGGGCCCAAAGTAGTGCTGAGCGGTCGCTTACGGCGCTGCTTGGCATGAGGCCTACTTAGAGATGTAAGGCACGAGGAGTGACCGGATTCAATGCATGGCGGAGACGGTACAGGACGAGAAGTATACACAGGATGCCCAGCGCCGTCATTGACCTCAAAGAGCCCAACTTATGTTCTATGCGGTCTCTTACGGCGCTACTCGCTTTGTAGTCCACTAAAGATGTGAGGCGAGATAATATGACAACCACAGCATTAGCATTGGCGACTGTTACACCTGTAACGCTCCCCGCCACAAAACCCGACACCTATAAGGTGGTGTTGGCGATGAAGACTCCCGAACTCAAGCAGTATGTTCGGGACAGGTTCGACCAAGGGCAGCGCACCTGCGATGAACTCAAAGCCGCGCTAGAAGAGTTGAAAGACCGTGCCAAGACGGATGGAGTCTGGCAGCAGACCCTCCTCGACTGCGGCATCAACCCCGGCACGTGGCGGCAGTGGCAGTTCCGCGACCTCAACAAGCTGACGGTCGGCACACGCACCGGCAGCAAGAAGACAAAGACAATTCCTGCTGGAATTTCACAGGCGCAAATTGCAGCCAACGCAGCCCTGAAAGAAGCCAACGAAAAGTTTGGTAAGGCTGCTGCTGCTGGCAATGAGATAGCAAAAGCGATTATCGCTGAGTATGAAGTTGATGCTGGAGTCTCCACGGTGGAGACTGAGATTGAAGCGGTGGACTGCCGGAGTATCCTGACCAACCTGCTTGCCACGCTCAAGGCTGATAAGGCTACGCAGCATCTTGGCAAGAAGTCCAAGGCTGCAATCGCAGGGGCGGAAGCGCAGTTGGCTCCGGCGAAAGCAATGGCAGCGGCGGCTTAGCATGAAATGCCATCAACGCACAATGCGCGAGAACGCTCCTTTTGAGCCAAACGAAAGTTTGAAGCGGGAGGCAGCAGCCTCCATGGACAACGCCTCAGTGATGGGGATACCCAACTCCCTCGCCAAGATACTCATCCTCAAAAATGAGTACCTGCAGAATACTGGCACCACCCGCTGGTCAGTTGGTCTCTTCTATAAGCACCCGGTCACCGATCAAGAATTTTTAGCTGGTTGTGAATGTTTTGGAACGACTGGCGGTTCAGCGGTCGCTTCTTGGCCGTGCGGAAAAGAACACGCCGATAAAGTTTGCGTCTTGGTTCGTGGCTGCTGCAAAAAATGGAGTCATAGACACGCGGCTACTTGGTTCATTAATCAGGCCTGTAACCTTATCGCTGAAAAGTATGGCAAGCACATCTTTTTAGCTTACAACGACGAAAGCTGCGGCGAGATAGGAACGGTCTATCAAGGCTCCAATTGGGAATACGTTGGACGCGGTGGTGGCGATAAAGTTCAGCGTCGTGCCGATGGTCGCCTTATAGGTAGCAAGAGTATTGAGCATGCCACTCGTGACAGCCGTGGACGCCCTTCTCGCAAAAGTGGAGCCACCATTGCGGATGTTGATGCATGGGCTGAAGCCCGAATGGCAGACGGCGAGACAATCAAAGGTCAAGGCTTCGACCGGTATGTGGAAAAGTGCAGTCGCGCTGAAGCCAAAGCCAAGCTTGAGGCAGAGCGTGGCGAGTGGATTCAATCCCCCGGCAAACATCGTTATATTCATTTTGCTGGAAACGCACGCATCGTAAGAGAGTTGAAGAAGGCGTTCAAACTAAAATCATTGCCTTATCCAAAGCGGAGCATCGAAGGCGACCCCGATGGCACCACCATCGGCAGCGTGGTTCAATCCCACGGCTCCGCTCCAAAATCAGATGGAGAGCTACATGCAAGTTGACCTGATTTACTCCCCGGGATGTTCCTATATCTACGCACCAGCCGGGCAAGCCGGTGAGTACGCTCCACTCGCGGCGAATCCTTATCGAGGATGCGGTCACAAGTGCAGCTACTGCTATGTTCCGCTGGTGCTCAGGATGGGTACAACAACCCGCGGCTGAAGCAGCACCACTAACCGGCCAGCGGAGATAGCTGGCAACCGCACTCGATGAAGAACTGTGTGATGCCCTGCGCGGTCGGGGTATCAACACTGACAAAATTGGCCGCATCATCCGGTTAGGAGAATGAGCATGACTTCGGAAAAGTGGTCTGTATTGAAGGCGTGGTTCCATGCTTACCACAAGACGCTGCCCAAGGATGTCGAGGACGCCATCGGGACGCTGCTTGATGAACGCGATAGCGAAGACGACCAGCGGGATGGCACAACCTGTGTTGAGTGTGGTGCGGAGTTAGTCGGTGAGGAGTTGGATTGTACGACTTGCTCCGACTGCCGCCCGGAAGAGGATGACAACTAATGGCGTGGGTCGCACCGCCCCTAACCACCCGGCTGGAGTGAACCAGCCACCAACCACGCCTAGCATCCGGGGCTCAGCGGGACAGTCCAACCACTGCGCCTACAACCACCACCCGTACCAAGCTTGAGGAGAGGGCTCGGTCTTAACAGGAATCAATAAGGAGAAAGTCAAATGGAAAACCTCGAAATGGCAAAGTACGAAGTGGTCGAGATGGAAAAGAACACGTGGAATCAGGATGGTTCGCCAAGCATCACCAACCGCTGGCCGTGTGAGAACGAAACAGAAGCCCTCATTAACACACATGCCCGCAGGGTTGGGGCAGAGATTCAGGGCCGCACTGATGTCTACTACGAAGCCCGTGAAGATGGTGAGCCTATCGACCTCTCTGGTTGGGAAGTTCCTGACGATGACTTCATGTTCGGAGTGCTTACCGCGATGGGCTACAAGGAAGAAGAAATTCTTTCTGTACTTCAGTAATTGTAAGGAAGTGAATCGAAAAATAGTGGTCGGATGCCTTTCCGGCCACACGTTTTGAGTTGATGAGAGGAGGCTGGATGAATCGGCGCGAAATTTCAAAAACTACAGGGCGCAAACCTACAGATGTGGGGTATCCCATGGCTGGGCGTCTCTCTCAATTCCGCTCTTTGCGGTCGCTTCTCGGTGTCTCGGGGGTGAAGTTCCGATGCTTTCACAGCGGCGAAATACCGCCGCAAATCAATGGAGCACCGGGAACGGATATCGAATATGGAGGCACGACTTTTATACGACAGGAAAGAGGCCGCACGGCAATTGTCCATCAGTGTGCGGTCGGTCGATTATGCGATTGCAGATAAGAAACTTGACACTCGCCGCAACGGACGCAGGGTGCTCATCACGCACGCCTCATTGGTGAAGTATGCGTCGAGCAATCACTACGGACCCGTAACGAGTCGCTCTGACGCCGATGCTGTAGCTTCCGGTGACAAGTGTGCATAGCGTGCAGCCATCGCTATGGTTTTATGACCAGCCAGCACTTGAATTTCTTTCGTGCTCACTCCTGCCATCGCCAACCAAGAGCAGAACGTGTGCCTGTTGTTGTGCCATGTATAGTCGGTAATCTCCGCCTCTGTCAGGGCAGGAGCAAACCACCAGCGGCAATCGGAACTCGGCCCCGGACGTGGGAACACATCATCTCCCCGCTGATGGGCTACACTCGCTTGCTGCTTTTTGAGAGCATCTAAAGCCACGCTGTTCAACGGCGCATTTCGCGCCGACCCAGTCTTGGTCTTCGTCAAACGAATGACTTTACGCTTGAGGTCTACTTGCTCCCACGTCAACGAGTATTGTTCTCCCCAACGCATCCCTGTATAGACGCTCACGATGAATGCTGGCACCTGCTCTGCGTTGTCACGCTTGATGATGTCCAGAAGCTTCTTGTATTCCTTCCGGCTGAGAAATCTGAGCCGTGCGTTATTCTCCGTACGCATCTGGACCAGCCGAGCCGGGTTGCTCTTGACTTTCCCGTTTCGAAGAGCCTCGCGGAAAACTAGCGAGAATAGAGCGCGGTACCGATTACTCGTTGCGGGCTTTTTTGTGTTATTTGTGAGCCAAGCATCAATTTCTTGCGGAGTGATGCTGTCTGCAACCCTCTCGCCAAAATCCGGGCGGATTCTCTTTAGACGTGAGACTATGTGCTTTTGGTCACGGTGATGCGCTTTACTGTACGTTTCAATGTCATCGGCAAGCACACCGAATCGAATGCCAGCATTCCGGAGATTGTCCGGCATCTTGACGCCTACACGGCGGTCATTCCGGCGCTTGTTCAGCAGGTCAATTGCATCGCCTTTGCGTCCAACCTTCTCACGCCTCAGCTTCCCACTTGCATCGCGGTATCGTATCCACCAGACGTTTGAGCCGGGTTCGCGTTCCCACACGCCACGTATTGCCTTTGCCTCGTCTTTTCGCATCTGGACGCACCAATCGCACGAAGTATCACTAATAGTATCACCGGCGGTTTTAAAGAGGCGCGGGAACTTAAGTAAGTTGTTGATTCTATGGTGGGCCCGGAGGGATTCGAACCCCCAACCAAGGGATTATGAGTCCCCTGCTCTAACCGTTGAGCTACAGGCCCGAATTGTTCCTAACAAGTCTATTGCGTTTCGCTGCAAGCTCCAGAGTACCGAACACGGGGGAAAGAAGCCACCTTCAAGAGGCTCCGCCGTGGCTCAGACCCTGAGCCGCGCAAATTTGACCATCCCGCAGATCCGCTCCCAATCTTTTTCGGACATGTTGTCGCGCACCTGCTGAATCAAATCAGCGGCGTTCCGCGAATGCCTCCTACTGCGACCGTCGTCCTTTTTGGCAGGGTCGAATTTTCAAGCGCACGCGCGGACCCCGATGGCGATGCCCGAGAACGGCATCCTCACGACCTTCCGCCCCCTGCAGAAAGGTACACAATTACCATTCCGATGCCGTGAACAATTAGCCATGGCGAGAATCCGCGATCTTGAAAAATCATGATCAATACGAGAACTCGTGGCATAAGGACACCTATTGTCGGGGGCACCCAACCATGAAGGTCAAACGGCGGAAGCAAATCGGCAAAGTAGGCAATGATGAGTGAGACCCTCGGAAGAAACAGAGCAAGGATCAGAAACCACAGAGGAAGGCTATCCATTGCAAGGCTCACAAACTGGGAGAGTTGTTGTAAGACAGGATACGCCAATTTGCCAATTGCGCGACAGGTTCGTGACATTCCGACCGAAGCCGACCGTCACCGATCACTACGGGCCAAATTGTCTGGGAATTATCTAGCGTTGCGCGGTGAGCGTCTCGTCGGGAACCTTCAACTCGGGCTCCCAGCGGCGTCTGGCCCGCGTATCCACATGCACCGCCCATGGCGGCTTTGTCATCGAAGTGCTCGCGAGCTGGAGCCTTGGCGGCGTCACGATTTGCTCTCTCCTGGCCGGTAACGAGGCGCTCAACGCTGGTATTGAAGTAGTGGGGAGGACTGGTGGTTTGTCGGGACCCTGGTCGAAGCAGGATTCGGCTGCGCCGAGCTGCGCCTGGCCGAGCGCGGCCGGTTGCGTCAGGCACGCACAAACGCAGAAGCCGAAGGCCAGCACCGGAAGACTGAGCCAACCGGGCTGGATTCGGCTGCGGGATCTGGGTCTCTCGAAAATGTACGGCATTGTGGGAACGCTCCTGGGGGATGGCGCGTGCCGGCGTGAAAAGTCCACGCTCGACTGCTTGCAAGGTACGAGCGGGGCCGAATAGGGTCAATGGGCGGAATCTTACTTCTGGCTGAATTCTACCTGATCCGTTAAAGCATTGATGTTTATGGAGTAGTAATAGAATTCTAAACCGCCGCGGTAAAGCTTGTGCTATCGTAATTCTACCTCGGCGCAGGTTTCGCCGGTTTTCCTGGGGACCCTATCGACTTATTCACACGGGCATGGTGACTTCGTCTCCATCGGTAAGAGCAGGTTATCGCTTTGGGCCTTTTGCACTGGACCTCCGCTCCGGAGACCTGGGCAGAAATGGCCGTGCCATACGTTTGCAGGAAAAGCCGCGCAGCTTATTGCTGGCTCTCGTTGAGCGCCGCGGCGAGCTGGTAACCCGCAAGGAACTGCACGAGCATCTCTGGCCCAACGACACCTTTGTCGATTTTGAAGACGGGTTGAACGCCGCCATGAGCAAGCTGCGCGATTCCCTCGACGACGATTCCCAGTCGCCCAGATACATTGAGACGGTGCGTGGGCGTGGCTACCGCTTCGTGGCCAAAGTGGAGGTTGTGGGCGAAACCGCGGAACCCCAGCCGGCTCCGGCAACGCCGGCCATCCCGGCCGTGCCGCCCGAGGCGTCGCAGCCGGCGCCGATCCCGCCCCGGCAGATTCTCAGTAATACCGCCGCCGCCATTCTGCTGGCCTGCCTTGCGCTGGCCGGCGCAGCTATTTTCCTGGTCCGCTGGCGCGCCGCTCACTCCCACCCCATCTCCATCGCCGTGCTGCCCTTCGCCAATATGACCGGCGACGCCACCCGGGGCTACGTTTGCAACGGAATTACGGAGGAGCTGATTGCCCGGCTCGGTCGTCTGGCGCCGGGCCAGTTGCGGGTCATCGCTCCCGCCTCCGCGCAAACCTACGCCAATTCCAGCAAGACGGCGCAGCAAATCGGCCACGAACTCAACGTGCAGTACCTCATCGAAGGCAGCCTGGAGCAACAGGGCGCAAACATTCGCGTGGCCGCGCAACTGGTGCGGGTCGACGATCAGTCGCGGGTGTGGGCAAACGTCTTCGAGGGCGATCTCAGCGACCAGTTCGAGTTTGAGGCCAGCGTGGCAGACTCGGTCGGCCATGCGCTCTCGCTTCACGTCCCGTCGCTCGCCCATGCCGAATACCGGCCGGGCAAATACGAAGCTCACGATGCTTATCTCAAAGGGCTCTACTTCTCTTCGCAGCGCACCAAGCTCGGTTTTGAACAAGCCATCGAGAGCTTCAGCAACGCGGTGGCCATCGATCCCAAATACGCCCCGGCCTACGCCCAGCTTGCCGCCACCTACAACCTCATGGGCCAGTACGGCTGGACCAATCCCGATAATGCGCGCAGCCAGGGATGGGCGGCGGCCAAACAGGCTCTTTCGCTCGATCCCACGCTGGCTGAGGCACACGCCGCGCTCGCGTTCTCCTATTTTTATTACCAGTGGGACACTCCCAACGCCGAAGCCGAGTTTCGCAAGGCAATCGCCCTCGAGCCCGATAACGTGGACGCCCATCACTGGTATGGGCAGTTCCTGATGACCGCCGGCCGTTTCCCCGAGGCCGAAGATGAATTGCAGGCCGCGCTCGATGTCGATCCCCGTTCGCCGATCCTGCGCACCAATCTCGGCTGGCTCTATGAATACGAGAGCCGTTTTCCCCAGGCCATCGCCCAGGTGCAAACCGTTCTGGCCGAGAATCCCAACTTTCTCGCCGCCCATTACAAGCTCTGGTACATTTACTCCGCAATGGGCGACCAGGCGCATGGGAGCCAGGAGTTTCAATGGGTGGTGCAGGGCATCGCCGACCCCGCGCATCAGGCGAACATCATGGGCATCTTGCGAAATCAGGGCTATCCGGCCGCGCTGCGGGAATTCGCCAGCAGCGACGATACGGATTATTTCGGCAGCCAGGTGGATGGCGCGCGCTGCCTGGCCGCCATTGGAGACTCCGCCGGAGCGATCGGCCTGCTCGAACGCGGCTACCAGGAGCATGAGGGCTGGATGGTCTTTGTGCAGGCGGACCCTGCCTTCGCCGCGCTCCGTTCCGATCCACGCTTCCAGAAGCTGATCGCCGAAATTCGCAAAAAGTCCTGAGACCGGTCTCGTCACAAATGCGGGTGCCCCATGCCCCGCCTTTGGGACATGGGAAACCACAACCCTCAACCTCGGGTGTCCCACGCTCCCCGCGTCTCTGTTTCCTGGGCTAAGGCGGGATACCTCAATCCCCGATCAATGCCCCGGCATCGCCCGTATCTCCGCGGCTACCGCGTCATGAATATACATAACGCTGGTAAGCGCCGTGACGGTCTTCGCATTTTGCTGTCCGGGGGAGTGAATCATCAGCAGCGCCCTTGGATCCCACTCGCCACCGTGCGAGATGCGCTCGTCCTCCGCGCTCCATCCCGGCAGCGGCCTCCACATTTGCGTGCGCCAGGAGTGATCGCCGTGCACGATCAGCGTGGTCGCCGCCCAGCGCGGCTGCCTCTCGAGCACATCGAGCATCTGGCCCAGCAGCCGGTCGGAGTAGTCGAGAGAATCCAGATAGGAACCTCCCACGGCGAACTTGCCCGTCTGCCGGTCCCAGAACTCAGGCGGGTGCGGCGCAGGCAGATGAAGATAGATGATGTCTGCCTGGCTGTTTGAAAGCGTCTCGAGCGCGTGTTCGCTCCCATCTTTCACTGACGCGATATGGCCTTCCGCGTTCCACTCCGCCGTATCGGCCCACGCGCGGCTGGGCCAGACGAATTGCTCCACCAGGATGCGCAGCGGAAACCACGCATTCTCGGCGAAGCTGGCGTCGAGCGCCGTCGGGCCGCGATCCTGCGCGTCGTCGTTGCTCCAATAACACTCCGTTGCCACCTTCGCGAATATCGGGCAGTAAGCGATGTACCAGCCGACGATCGATGTCGTCAGGCCGTGCTGTTTGGCCATCCCGATGAGCGAAGCCTTGGCGTCGAACGGCTGCCACTGCGGCGAATCTTCGGTCTCGATCAGGTATTGGTTGTCCGCGGTGTACTCCACATCCGTCACGATGCGCCCCAGCATCAGGCTGGGTACGGCGCGCGTCGTCCGGTAGGCAATCGGCGTCATGTCGGTAAAGAGCGTGCTCTCGGCGCGCAGCCGGTCGAGATTTGGCAGCTTCAGGCTGGGATCCCGCGTTTCAAACGTGTATTTGTACGCCAGCTCGTCGAAAAGAATCCAAACCAGGCGCGGCTTGCTCGCCGGCGCCGCTGAAATTGCATTTGCGAAGGCCTGCGGTCCCGGCCGCCAAAAGCTGGCGCGCACCAGTTGCACCGTCATCACCAGGGCAAACACCGCAAATCCAGTCAGCAGGCTGCTTCCCGCCTGGCGCAGCCGCAGCGCAACTCTTGGAAATCGCGACCCCAGCAGGATTACCACGCCGATCCACAGCAGGCTTACCGCGGCCACCGCGGCGTCGGGCACATCGAACGGGATCACGTTCAGATTGCGCGCCAGCAGGTACACCGGCAGCAAAGCCACCAGGCTCCAGCGAATCTTCGGCCAGCTCTTGAGCTCGCGCAACCCGGCCATCAGCAGAGCGAAGATCACAGCGACAATCAACATGTCCGTCAGGTGCGCCAGCGCAATTTTGGTGAGCGGCCCGGCCACGCGCATGCGCGCATCTCCGGCCGGGGACGTCATATCGATGTAATCGGGCAGCAGCACGATGGCTGCGAAGCCCCACGCCTGGGCGATCCGTTTCATCATGCCTCGCCTGCCGCGCCGTCTGCTCCGTTACGTTCAAAGAGCAGAAGTACTCTGCCGTTGCCCAGCTCGGTCCTCTTCACTACATGAAAGAACGGCTCGAATGCCTGCTTCAGATCGTCCTCCGACAAATGTCCGTAGAGAGATTCGCGCCCGCGCAGCCACTCCTGAAACATGGGGTCCGCCGGTGGCACCCACTCCAGCACCAGCCAGCGCCGCGTCAGCGTGGCGCAGAGCTCGCCGATGTGCTTGAGCGGTAACTGCTCGCGCAAAATCAGGTGATGAATCACGGCCAGCATCAGCACCAGGTCAAACTGCCCCGTCAGCCGGTCCAGCAGCGAAAGATGCTCGCGATTTCTCCATCCCGCCGCCGGTGTAGGACGAGCGATGTTCGCCACCAGCGCCGACACCGGCTTGTCCTGTTCGGCCGCCGTCCGCCACAGCAACTCCAGCGCCGCGGCGTCGCTGTCCAACGCCACCACCTCCGCGCCCGCTCCGGCAGCCATCAGCGAATAGGTCCCGGTATTGGCGCCAACATCCAGCACGCGAGCAGGCCTGCAGCGCTCCAGCACGCCACGCACAAACTGCTGCTTGGCGTCGATATCGGCATTCTGATAATGGCTCGCCGACTGCTCATACCGGCTCCACTGGCTCTTGTTCTCGCGCCCGGCCGCATTGCGAATCTGCTTGCCCAGCCGTGCCAGGCGCCTGAGCAGAATATGCGTGGCCAATTCGGGATCGGTGGTGGACGCTTTGGCCTTTGGTCTCTCCGGCTTTCCGCTTTTGCCCTCGAAAAGCGCGGCCAGCGTCACTACATCCAGCAAATTGGGATTGAGCCGCTGCCGGAAGGGCAATGCGCGATAGAGCGCTCCCGGCTCGTATCCGTCGCGCGCGAACAATGTGGCCTGCAATGGCCAGCTGAGGTACTTCGCGGCCACCAACGGAAGCAAAAACGTGCGTACAAACTGCCCGTAAGCCAGCCAGACAGTCGAGTGCGGATCCCTCCGCTCGAACGACAGGACATCGACAAAAACCGGCCGCGGGCCTCGAAACAAGACGTTGAGCGGGGTCGCATCCTTCAGCGTCCACCCCGCCTCAATGGCCTTGCCGGCCACGCGCAATGTGAGTTCGGCCGCGGCGCGCCACTGCGCCGGCGTCCACTCCCAGGGATATGAAATGGGGTCGATCCGCGGGTGCCTCAGCCAGAGTTCTCCCGAACCAATCCGCGGATCAAGCCCCGCATCCGCAAGCCCCGCATCCGCAAGCCCCGCATCCGCAATCTCGCTCGCAACCAGGTCTCCGCTGGCTTCGAGATTCGCGCGCAAGCGAGAATCGAGAAACTTGAGCGTCTCATCCGCGGCCGCCGGCCGCACTCGACGCAATGCATGATCAGGAGTCAACAGGAGCTGTCCTGCCGGATCGCGAAAGGTCAGCTCCAGCTCACAGGGCGCGCCTGAATTCTGCGGCCTGGTTGAATTCCACGCTTTGACTGGCTCGGAATCGGCTTCTTCGCGCTCGGGAAAATTCACTGGAGAGTTGAACTTCCTCTATCCTTGGCGGTCGGCAGCGCTTCCGGCTCACGCTTCACCGCGCTGCCACGATGGAACAGGGCATAAATCCGCCGGCGCAGGTACCATCCACCGGCAACCAGCGCGGAACCCACCGCCTGAATCGCCAGCAGGCCGGTTCCGGGGTCCGCATAGGCGTATGCGGGACGCTGAAACAGCAGAGTCGCGCCGAGAAGCATCAGTGCCAGGGGGAAAATTCGCAGCAGTATTCTCATGTTCTCGGTCCGCAACTCCAATATTGGCAGATTCTTCCGGCCGGCGCATCCATGCGAGCGGGGGAGAAACAACCATATGTTGTGTAGACGATTGTGTGGTGGCCTGAGTTTACTCCGTCCGGAATCAATTCGCGGATCACGCCCCGCGAAATGCCCGTATTGGACTGAAGTTTTACCCCGAAACCCGTCTATCGCCATTATGAACAAAAAAATAGGTTTCAGGTATCCAGGCGTGCTTTTTTACGTCCTACTAGATGAATAAGTGTATGCGTACAGGCCTGCGTCGCTGAAAATGGGAAACGGTAGTATTGGTGTGTGCATAGGACGCAGAATGCCTGCCAGTCATGCCGCTAGCCCCCGGCGAGACATAGCTGCAACCATTTGCCGGCTCCAAACGTCAGGTGCTGAGAGAACTGCATGAGCCTCATAACCATTGCCCCTCCGGTGGGGGTTTCAAAATCGCGCTTCCGGTCCCATGTGGACCTTCTTCGCCTTGACCACTGGGTGAAGCAGGTTTTCGTCATTCCCGGCATCGTGATTGCCGTCAGCATCACCGATGCGGCTCTCAATAAGACCTTGCTTGTTCGAGGTCTCCTGGGCCTCGCTGCGGTGATGGCTGTCGCCAGCAGCAATTACGTGCTCAATGAGTTGCTGGATGCCCCCTTCGACCGTCTCCATCCCACCAAGCACCTGCGGCCCGCCGCCTGCCGCAGCATCAGCGTTCCCCTCGCTTACGCGCAGTGGCTGGTCATCGGCGCCATCGGATTTCTGCTCGCCCTGGCAGTCTCAAAATTGCTTTTCTTCAGCGTTCTCAGCCTCTGGATCATGGGCTGCTTCTACAACATCCCTCCCTTCCGCACCAAGGATGTCCCTTATCTCGACGTCCTCTCCGAGTCCGTCAATAATCCCATTCGCCTCTGCGTGGGGTGGTACATCGTCACCGCTACCGTCATCCCCCCAGCTTCGCTTCTGATTGCTTACTGGTCGCTGGGCGCATACTTCATGGCCCTCAAGCGGTTCAGCGAATATCGCGAGATCGGCCGCGACTCCGCGGTCAAGTACCGCCGCTCCTTCGAGTTCTACAACGAGCAGTCCCTGCTCACCTCGGTCCTCTTCTACGCGGCTACGGCCATGCTCTTCTTTGGAGCGTTTATCATGCGCTACCGCATGGAAATGGTCTTCGCATTTCCCTTCATCGCGCTGCTCATGGCGGTCTATTTCCAACTCGCGTTTGTAGAGGACAGCCCGGTGCAGAATCCTGAAAAACTGTATCGCGAGCCCCGCGTGATGGCCCTGGTGGTGGTTTGCGCCATCGTGCTCACCGTCATGTCGTTCGTCAATCTGCCGTGGCTGGCCCGGTTGTTCCCCAAGTCCGGCGTTGGACCGGCCAAGCCTGCCCAGGTTGCGCTCTTCATGCCCGGCGCCGGCAGAAATTCCTGAACCAGGGCGCCTCCAATCAAAATCCAGTCTCGCCTGCCGCTCAAATCCCTCCGCCGCATCCCCCGGCGTTCCTCCGTTTTGGGGCTTCTCAAGGGCTCGCATTCCCTGGCTTCATTCCATGCCGCCCGGACCCGTATGATGGCTGCAAGCGACACGGACCCACGTTGATCCGGCCCCGTCCATCCAGGTTTGAATGTCTGCCTCGGAGAGCAACCCCATGAAGACAGTCCCGGACCAACACCTGCCCTTAGTTCGTCTGGGATTGCTTACCGTTGCGGCCGTCGCAATTCACGGTTACCACCTCGGCGTGGAAGACGGCGAAATCTACATCCCCGCGGCCAAAAAACTGCTCAACCCCGATCTTTATCCCTACGCTGCCGAGTTTTTTCAGTCCCACCAGCGCCTCTCTCTCTTTGCCCCCATCCTGGCCTTCACCGCGCGTCTCACCCATCTCTCCATGGATTGGACGGTCTTCCTCTGGTACATCGCCTCCACCTTCGTCCTGCTGGTCTCCTGCTGGATGCTTGCCGCCGTCTGTTTTCGCTCGCCCAGGGCCTGGTGGTCCTCCGTGGTCCTCATCGCCGCCATCCTTACCATGCCGGCCACCAACACCGGCCTGCTGCTGATGGATCCCTATCTCACTGCGCGCTCCTTCTCCACGCCGCTCACGCTGTTTGCGCTCACCGCATTTCTTACGCGCCGTTACTGGCTTGCGGCGCCGCTCACCCTGCTCACCGCCGCCATCCATCCGCAGATGGCCGCCTATCTCGTCTTTCTCGGGGCCGTTCTCTTCCTCGTGGAGCGATATGCTCTGGCTGCTCAGCCCATCCCGGCGTCAAGCGCTTTTTTTGCCCCCATCCCCATCGGCTTCCAGTTCGCACCGGCGCAGGGAGCGTATCGCGAAGCCCTCTACGCGCGCGACTTCTACTTTCTCTCCAACTGGAGCTGGTACGACTGGCTTGGCATGCTGGCGCCGCTCGTCTTCCTGGCCTGGTTCTGCAAAGGCAGGCTGCGCGGTACCACACCGGCTTTCTCGCGCCTCAGCTTTGCCCTCATTCCCTTTGGCCTGGTCGCGATCCTCGCCGGCGCCATCATCTCCAGCACACACCGCCTGGATATGTTTGCCCGGCTTCAGCCGCTGCGCTGTTTTCACCTCATCACGCTGGTCTTCATGCTCTTTCTCGGCGGCATCATCGGCGAATACCTCGCCAAGGATCGTTGGTGGTTCATCCCAGCCGTCGCGGTGCCGCTCGCTGCCAGCATGTTTCTGGTGGCGCGTGCCACTTATCCCTTCAGCCCTCAGATCGAGATTCCAGGCCGCAGCACCAGTTCCAATGCATGGATCGATACGCTGCTATGGGTGCGCGCAAACACACCGAAAGACGCAGTTTTTGCGGTGGACTCCCGCTACTTCAAGGACGAAGGCGTCGACGTGCACGGCTTCCGCGCCATCAGCGAACGCTCCTCGCTGGCCGACTACTACAAAGACGGCGGGGTGGTGGCGATTTTTCCCCGCCTGGCAACGGAATGGAGCCAGATGAGCAGCGCAACCGAGGGTCTGAAACGCTTCGACGCGCGGGATTTCACGCGCCTGGCTCACCAGTACCCAGTCACCTGGGCCGTCATCCACGGGCCGGCCCCGGCAGGCATGGACTGCCCCTACCAGCAGCGCCAATATGCAGTGTGCAAAATCCCCGATGCTCCGGGCCTGCAATCCACTACAAACTGAGACCTGGGACAGCACCAACCCCGGCCAGCCCGCCCTCTTCGTCCTCTCTGCGAAAATAGAACCAATGCTCTCGCTGCAAAATGCCGGCAAGCGCTTTGGCCCGCGCGTCCTGTTTCTCGAGGCCAACTGGCTCATCCGCGCCAAAGAAAAAACCGCGCTCGTCGGCGCCAACGGCACCGGCAAATCCACGCTCATGAAGGTCCTCACCGGGCTTGAAACGCTCGACTACGGCGCCCTCCAGCAAACCCGCGGCATGAGCATCGGCTATCTGCCGCAGGAGGGCCTGCTGCTCGCCGGCCGTACTGTTTTCGAGGAGTGCCTCACCGTCTTCGACGAGATTCGCGACATGGCCCGCGAGGTCGAGAGCCTCGGCGCGCAACTGGCCGAGCTCGACCATGCCGGCGCGGAGTATGAATCCGCCGCCGAACGCTACTCCATGCTGCAGGAGCGATTCCACGCGCTCGACGGTTACGCGCTCGACGCGCAGGTGGGCGGCGTGCTCACCGGCCTCGGCTTCGTCAAGCAAGACTGGTCGCGCCAGACCGACGAATTCAGCGGCGGCTGGCAGATGCGCATCGCGCTCGCCAAACTCCTCCTCGCCAAGCCTAATCTGCTGCTCCTCGATGAGCCCACCAACCACCTCGACCTCGAAACCCGCAACTGGCTGGAAGACTATCTCAGGAATTATCCCTTCGGTTACATCCTCATCTCTCACGACCGCTATTTTCTCGACGTCACCATCGATCGCACCGTTGAAATATGGAACAAGCGGCTCAGCATCTACCAGGGCAACTTCACCAAGTATCTTTCGCAAAAGGAAGAGCGCCGCGCGCAGTTGCAGGCCGCATACCGCAACCAGCGCGAGCAAGTCGCGCATCTTGAAGCCTTCATCAACCGCTTCCGCGCCCAGGCCACCAAGGCAAAGCAGGTGCAGTCGCGCATCAAGGAACTCGAGAAAATCGAGCGCATCGAGATTCCCGAAGAAGAGCCCGTCATTCATTTCAGATTTCCGCAGCCGCCGCCCTCGGGCCGCATGGTGGTTGAAGCCGAGGGCCTGTCAAAGAGTTACGGCGTCAAGCAGGTGCTCAACTGCGCGCGCTTCACCATCGAGCGCGGCGACCGCGTGGCCCTGGTCGGCGTAAACGGCGCAGGCAAATCCACGCTCATCAAGCTGCTCACAGGCGCTGAAGTTCCCACCGCCGGCGCCGTGCGCCTGGGCCACAACGTCATCCCTGAATACTTCGCGCAGGACCAGTACAAAGTCCTTGATGGCGACGCGCGCATGCTCGATGACATAAGCCGTGCCGCGCTCAAAGTGCCTGAAGTTCAGTTGCGCTCTTTGCTCGGCTGCTTTCTCTTCTCGGGCGAAGACGTATTCAAGCCTCTCGGCGTGCTCTCTGGCGGCGAACGCAACCGCTTCGCCCTGGCGCGCATCCTGGTCTCGCCCTCAAACTTTCTGCTCCTCGACGAACCCACCAACCACCTCGACATGCGTGCCAAAGACGTTCTGCTGGAAGCTCTCGCCGCGTTTTCCGGCACGGTCATCTTCGTCTCCCATGATCGTTACTTCATCGATCGCCTGGCCACCCGCGTTCTCGAAGTCGAAAATGGCGCCGTCACTTCCTACGAAGGCAACTACGAAGACTATCTCCGCCACAAGGAAACGCTCGTTGCCGCCGAATCTGAATCAAACGCACCAGGGGCTCGCCATCCGGAGCGCGGCGAAGCAACTGCGTCCCAGGCCGGGACAGGCCCGGCCATCGACTCCGAGGCCATTGAGACCGCCCCCAAAGACCGTCCCCGCCGCCTCAATCCAATCAAGCAAAAGCAGATGGAGGACCGATGCGCGTTTTTGGAAGAAGAGATTCCGCGCATCGAGGCCGCCATCGCGCACACCGAGCAGCTGATGGGGGTTTATGTCTCCGCCGCCGAAACCGAGCGCCTCGCCGCGCTGGCCCAGGAGCTGCGCGCGCAACTCGCCGCCCTCACCGCCGAGTGGGAAGAACTGATGGAGCAGCTCGAAAGCCAGGCAGCATTCGGTTAGCTTGGGCTACGAACGGTCAGGCAGCGGGAAACGTGGGATTCATCGCTTCTTTCAGCTTTTTTTGCAGTCGTCTGATGGTCTTCACCAGCACTGCTTCCAAAAGCAGATTCATGACCACTCCCGTAAGCACCGGCAAGTGCGGGCTGTGCAGCGCTTCCCAAAAACCGTACACCAACGCCAACGCATAGACGCCAAACGCAACCTGCAGAAACCTGATTCGCCGTACCAGTTTCTTCCGCGTCGCCTTGTCGAGAGGCTCGTGATCCGCGCCTGCGGGTTTGGGAAACCTGGCCCTTGCTCGTCGCAGAATCCAGACCACCGCGAATCCCACGAACGCCACAAAAACGATCACCGCCCACCAAAGCGCGCTGGCTGGAATGCGGCGGGCGCCGGCCGCCAGCGCGATCGGCACCAGCACCGCCATTCCAATGAGACTCAGCAGCGACAATCGCCATTTTATATATCTCTCTCTTGCAAAATAGCTGGCTATCTCACCCATGGTCCTGGCATCTCCTCTTGAAAGGGCCCCTTCGAGACTATCGACCGTTTGCCTTGAAGCTATACGCGGCCCTCCCCTGCCCGTCAATCCAGTTTTATACACCGCAATCTTCGCTGCCGTCCGAACCGCACCATCGTGCATAATCAAAACAAGATGGCCCTTTTGTGGAATCCCGAGAGCTGGTCCCAGCGCCTGGCTGAGATTGAAGCGCAAACCGGCGAGCTCAAAGAAGCTCCCTTGCGCCGCGACGTGCGCTCACTCGGCATGTTGCTCGGCGAAGTGCTGCGCGAGCAGGCCGGCGAAGACCTTTTCGCCCACGTTGAAGCCCTGCGGCAGGGCACCATCCGCCGCCGCGACGCTGAGGCTCGCGGCCATGCCGAAGAGGCTGCCCGCCACGCCGCCGCCGCGCTTGAGCTGGTCCACTCGCTCCCCGCCGGGCGCGCCATCCTGCTTACCCGCGCCTTCGCATTTTATTTCGAGCTGATCAACCTGGCTGAAACCAACCACCGCAAGCGCCGCCGCATCGCCCTCCGCCTCAGCGGCCAGGCCGGCCGGCAGCGCGGCTCGCTCGAGGGCACGCTCTCGGCCATGCGCCGCGTCGGCATTGGCGCCGATGAAGCGATGGACTGGCTCCGCCGCGTGCTCATCGTGCCCGTCTTCACCGCCCATCCCACTGAGGCCGCGCGCCGCACCGTCATGTTCAAACGCCGACGCATCGGCGAATTCCTCGAAGCGCTCGATCGCATTCCCATCCCCGAGCGGGACCTCGCCCGCCTGGAACAGCTCGTGCTCGCGGAGATCACCAGCCTCTGGCAAACCGACGAGGTCCGCTCCCGCCGTCCGACCGTTTATGACGAAATCAAGATGGGACTCGACTACTACGATGTTTCCATCTTCGAAACTCTGCCCAGCCTCTACCGCGAGATCTCCGAAGCCCTGCACGCCTCCTACAACCTTGAAATCGAAGTGCACGAGCTGCCCCTGGTGCTCAACTTCGGCTCCTGGATTGGCGGCGACCGCGACGGCAATCCCTTCGTCACGCCCGAGGTCACCCGCGATGCCGTCCAGCTCGCGCGCGGCCATTTGCTCCTCTACTACCAGCGCCAGCTCGACGTCATCATCGATCTGCTCACCTCCAGCGCCCAGCAGCGCTCCGTAAGCTCCGAGTTGCTCGAGCGCCTTGAAGCCTACGTGGCCCTGGTCCACACCCCTGAGGCGCAGGTCTTCGGCGCGCAATACGAGTTCGAGTACTATCGCCGCTTCGTCATTTGCGTCAAGGCGCGCATCCAGCGCACCCTCGAGCGGTCCAGCGAACAACACAGTTCCGCCGCGGCGCTGCCGGTCATGCCCTACACGCTCTCCCGCGGCCAGGACAAACTGGCCCAGGCCCTGCCGCCTTACTGCTCCGTGCAGGATTTTCTCGACGATCTCGAGATTCTCCGCGCTTCGCTCGCCCAGAACAGCGGCCTGCGCATCGCGCGCACCCTCATCGATCCCCTCATCCTCCAGGTGCGCACCTTTGGCCTCCACCTGCACACCCTCGATATCCGCCAGCATGCGCGCGTCCATGCCGCCGCGTTGCAGGAGGCAATCACCGACACCGTGGCGCCCACGTTGCCGGTCGGCCTCTCCGCTCAAACTTCCAACGTGCTTGAAACCTTCCGCGTGGTAGCCAACATCAAAACCGGCTGTTCGCCCGAGGCGGTTCGCCAATACGTCATCAGCGGCGCGGCGTCCGTCGAAGATGTCCTGGCCGTCGTCCGTCTCGCCCGTCTCGGCGGCGTGCGCGTCGAGGGCTCCGGTCCCGATCCCGGCCTCATGCCCGTTCCGCTCTTCGAATCCATTGAGGACCTGCGCAATGCTCCCGCTGTCTGCCGCGAACTGTGGAGCCGCCCCGACTACCGCGCCCTGCTCGCCTCATGGGACAACTGGCAGGAGGTCATGCTCGGCTACTCCGACTCCAACAAGGACGGCGGCATGCTGACTTCCACATGGGAGATCTTCCGCGCCCATCGCGATCTCCATGTCGTCGCCCGCGAGGCCGGCGTAAAGCTGCGCCTGTTTCACGGCCGCGGAGGAACCGTCGGCCGCGGCGGCGGGCCCACCCATCGCGCCATCTTCGCCCAGCCCATCGACGCTTTCGACGGCCAGTTGCGCATCACCGAACAGGGCGAAGTGCTCAACTTCAAATACGCTGATGAAGTTCTGGCCGAGCGCAATCTGGAACTCATGATTGCCGCCTCTCTCGACGCCCTGGCTCGGCCCAACGCCCGTGACCCCGAGGGCCATTTTACCGGCCTCCTCAAGCCCGAGTGGGAGGCCGCGCTCGATGAACTGTCGAATCTTTCGTACGGTTTTTACGGCAAGCACATTCTCGATGACCCTGGCGTCGTTACCTACTTCGAGCAGTCCACGCCGGTGGGCGAACTTGAAAACGCCAAGATCGGTTCGCGCCCCGCGCGACGCAACGCGTCTCCGCAACTCGCCGACCTCCGCGCCATTCCCTGGGTCTTCGGCTGGACCCAGTCCCGGCTGCTCGTTCCCGCATGGTTCGGCGTGGGCTTCGCCATCGACCAGTATCTCGCCCAGTCCGGCTCGCTCGAGCTTCTTCAAACCATGGCCAAAGAGTTCCCGCTGTTCATCGATCTCGTGCGCAACGTCGAAATGGCCCTCGGCAAAGCCGATCTCGCCACCGCGCGCATTTACTCGTCGCTGGTCCCCGACACCCGGCTCCGCGAGCGCATCTACGACCTTTTTGAAGCCGAGTTCCATCGCACCGTGCGCGCCGTTCTCGCTGTCACCCGCCAGGCTGAGCTGCTTGAGTCGAACCAGGTGCTGGCCCACTCCATCAAGCTGCGCAATCCCTATGTCGATCCCATGCACTTGATCCAGGTGGACATGCTGCGCCGCAAGCGCGCCGGCGAAGACACCCCTGAAGTGAACCGCGCCATCGCCGCCACCATCAGCGGGATCTCCGCCGGGCTGAGAAACACCGGCTGATGCGGGCCGCGTTCACCGGTGCATCGTCCTGTGCACTGCAACATGCAGCCCGACCATGAGCGCCGTCGTCAAAATACCAGCAGCCACAGGCCGGCTTTTACGCCACAGCACGATTGCGGCGGCAATGCGCCGTCCAGGCTCAGTTTCCTCTCCTTTCAGCGATTCAGTTATGTGGAGAGTGACCGCGAGACCACTCTCGCATTCGGAATGTGGCGCACACGGCCCACGGCTCGAATCAAAATTTCCCGGTCGCCTGCCGGCAGGGCTCCAAGGTCGCCGCCCTCAAAGTATGTCAGCGCCTTCATCGCCTCACTCGGCTGGAACGCCGGGCGATACAGCGCCTCAGCGGCGGCCAGGCCTTCATCCAATGCGACACCGGTGCGCAATATCGCCGCTACGTCCATGTAGTCCTTCGCTTCTATCCTCTGTTGCATCACCTTCAGCTTGGTAGCCAGCAGGTCGAGCAGCGATGCAACTTTCACCACGCCGTCTGGCGTGCGATCCGGGACGCCGGCACGGCCAATGTCGATTCCTCCGAAAACAGAAACCTTTACGCTGGCTGTTCCGGCGGGCGCCAACACGCTGAGTGTGTCCGGCTGGTCCTGAATCACCTCCGACCGGCCGAGAAACGCGAAACCGCGCTCCAATTCGCCCCTGTCGAGCGGCTTTTCCGTGAAGAAATCGAAGTCGACGGAGCTTCTGTGTCCCAGCCGCAGAGCCACGGCAGTCCCGCCATACAAAACCAGGCCCAACTCCACGCTTGCTTTCAACCGCGGCCAAAGTTCCCGTTGCGCCGCCGAAAGCACTTCCCAATGTGGTTTGAATGCGCTCACGCCATCTTCCTCACTGGCATCGGCGGCACCGGCCGCGCGCCATACTCCGCAAGTCCGAGACGATAGTGCCAGTAGTGCCATGACCGTGCGTTCAACTGCCCGGCCTCGGCATTCTGCAAAACTCCGCGAAGATAATCCTCGCCTGCGACGTCGGCCAGTTCCGTCAAATCTTCCCAGGTGCCCAGGTTCATCACCTGCGCCGCCACCCGGTGAGGAAACTGCATAGCCTCCTCGGGTGTCTTCCACCAGACGTAGCGCGCAGCCAGTCTCCGCAGGCAGGCCAAGGCATCCGCGGCTGGCTGCGGGCAGGCGCCGCACGACGCGTTCGAAGCCGCCTCGGTGATCGCTTCCGGGCCGTCCATGGCGTTTGCCCCCATCTCTATTTTATCAAGTTCATGAATTCGGTTACCCATTCTCTTGCCATACGCTGCCCGGCGGGTCTACGCTATTGCTATGCGTCGATGTCGCTAAACACCGTCCTGGTGCAAGCTCCGATGCAGATGTGCGCCCGACCGCGTGCCCTTTACCACCTGAAAGCTGCACCGTCACCCCAATATCCGTTACCTGCAAGATCCGGGCACATCACCCCGGAAAAAGGAGATCATTATGGCGCGCATTGCCGCGAACGTAACTGAATTGATTGGCCGCACTCCGCTGGTGCGCCTCAACCGCGTAGCCGCCGGATTGCCGGCTACTGTAGTCGCCAAGCTCGAAAGCCAGAACCCCGTGTCGAGCGTAAAAGACCGCATCGGCTTCGCCATGATCGAAGACGCCGAACGAAGGGGCAAAATTACGCCCGGCAAAACCGTGCTCATTGAGCCCACCAGCGGCAACACCGGCATCGCGCTGGCCTTCGTGGCCGCTGTCAAGGGCTACAAGCTCATCCTCACCATGCCTGAGACCATGAGCCTCGAGCGCCGCGTGACCCTGCTGGCCTTCGGCGCCGAAATCGTTCTCACCCCCGGCCCCAACGGCATGAAGGGCGCCATCGCCAAGGCCAATGAGATTCTGGCCAAAACCCCCAACGGCTACATGCTCCAGCAGTTTGACAACCCCGCCAACCCGGCCATCCACCTGCACACCACCGGCCCTGAAATCTGGGACGACACCGACGGCAAGGTCGACATTCTCATCTCCGGCGTAGGCACCGGCGGCACCATCACCGGCGTGGCCTCCTACATCAAGCCGCGCAAGCCGGAATTCAAAGCCATCGCTGTCGAACCCACCGACAGTCCCGTGCTCTCCGGAGGCAAGCCCGGACCGCACAAGATTCAGGGCATCGGCGCCGGCTTTGTGCCCAGCGTGCTCGACACCAAACTCGTAGACGAAGTCGTCCAGGTCACCAACGACGAGGCCATCGATCTGGCCCGCCGCCTGGCCAGGGAGGAAGGCCTTTTTGTCGGCATCAGCTCCGGAGCCGCCGCGGCTGCGGCCCTCAAAGTAGCCGCGCGGCCTGAGAATGCCGGCAAGCTCATCGTCGTCGTGCTGCCCGATTTCGGCGAGCGCTACCTCTCCAGCGTGCTCTTCGAACCGCTCCGCCAGCAGGCTCTGGCTCTGCAGCCCGAGCCGATTGCGGTCACGGTGTAAACCGCGGGAACATAGGGACCAGGGACAGAGGGAACGAGAAGGGAGCTTTCCAAACCCAAGTGGCGGGATGTATTGCTCCCGTGGTTCGTCTTTCTTGGTCCCTCGTTCCCTGGGCCCCTTGTTCCCCGCACTAAAGACTGCTCTACATGGATCTTCTTGCCCACATCCGCGAAGATATCGCCTCCGTCATGGAGCGCGACCCAGCCGCCCGCTCCCGGCTTGAAGTTCTTCTCTGCTATCCGGGCCTCTGGGCGGTCTGGATTCACCGCGTCTCGCACCGGCTCTGGCGCGCTAAACTACGCTTGCCCGCGCGCATCCTCTCCCAGATCGCCCGCTTCTTCACCGGCGTCGAAATTCATCCCGGCGCGCTCATCGGCCGGCGGCTCTTCATCGATCACGCTACCGGCGTGGTCATCGGCGAAACCGCCATCGTCGCCAGCGACGTCACCATATACCAGGGCGTCACCCTCGGCGGCACCGGCAAGGGACATGGCAAGCGCCATCCCACCGTATGCGACGGCGTCTTCATCGGAAACAATGCCAACGTCCTCGGCAACATCACTATCGGTGAAAACTCCCGCGTCGGCGCAGGCTCCGTGGTCCTCACCGACGTGCCCCCCAACTCCACCGTGGTTGGAGTGCCCGCCCACATCGTCTACCGCAACGGCCAGCGCGTACTCATCACCGATCCCCACGACGTCAAAGACCCGCTCTCCGACGCGCTGATCGCCCTCTCAGCCCGCGTGGAAGAGCTCGAAGACCGGCTCGGAGGTCAGCAACACCGCGCCTCGCCCTTCGCCGACGAAGAAGCCGAACGCGCCGCCTACCGCGTTGAACTCGAGCGCCTGCGCGTCTACGTCTCCATGGGCGAAGGCATTTGACCGCAGCCCCTTGACGACCGGCAACCGCTCCCTGATCCCTGACCCCTGACGTTAGAGCAAACCCAGGCGCACCGACTCGTCGTGGACAGTCTTGTAGCACTCGCACGCGGCATCGACAAGTCCGTCGCGATTCAGGATGTTCACCCGTCCCCGCACATAGGTGATGATGCCCGCTTTCTGAAACATGCCGGCGGCCACGGAAACTGAGCTGCGGCGCGTGCCCAGCATGTTGGCCAGAAACTCCTGTGTGATCTGGATCTGTTCGGTCTGGAGCCGGTCGTGGCACATAAGCAGCCAGCGAGCCAGACGCTGGTGAAGCTCGTGCACGCGATTGCATGCGGCAGTCTGGGCGGTCTGCGTGAACAGTCCCTGCACACTCTGCAACAAACGCAAACGCAGCGGAGGAAGAGCCTCGGAAAGCTCAACGAGTATCTTGGTTTTCACGCGATAACCATATCCCGGCACCTGCATGAAGCAGCGGTTCGGTGGTTGACCCGCGCCGAGCGCGGTAGAAATGCCCACAAAACCGTCTCGCCCGATGATGCCCACTTCCACTGTCATTCCATTTTCCAGGTCGACCACAATCGAGCAGATACCATCTTCAAGGAAATACACGTGGTTTCCCGGCCGTCCCGGCTCTCGGAGGGTCAGATCCCGGGGTAGATTCACGGGTGTCAGGTGGGGTGCGAGTTGCTTGATTGTGGCGGCCGGCAATGAGGCCAGGATCCGGTTTCTATAGACATTTGTGATGATAGCGTCAGTCAGGTGCGCTCCTCCGCAATGGGAGGGCCAAATGGCCAGCACCAGAACGCGCAGAGGGATCCCACCAGAACCTTCCGAATCAAGGCCGGATGGGTTGCGTATTGGGATGTATCCCACCCATTCGGAAAGCGTACTCCTCAACCTTTTTTACTGTAGGTCAAAATAGCACGGTTTATTTTTCTCTCAGTGCGACAAGCGACAGACACGCCCGCGATGAACGCCGAATCTCGACTTACCTTCCAGGTTGCAACAAGCTTGTCCAGCAGGTGCGCTCTTGCAGCGCACCTGCTCGTTGGCGCGTCAGCCGTTTTCTCACGGAACCAGGCCAAGAAGGCGAATTGAGTGAATCGTCATCAATGTCTGTCAAAGTCCGGGGAGAGACTTGTGCTGTCGCGCTACCCAATGATCCGCCCCCGGCCGGGTGGCGGGTCTCTCAAGCGGCAGTGAGCGAAATTGAGCAGTTGACCATGCTGGGCAAAGGTAAGATCACAAACCTGCGAGGTGTAGGCCCGTGTTTTTCCCCTACCTGCGAAATGGCAACCTGTCACTGAGCCGGAGGTACTTATGCCCATCACTGTCGTTCTGGCCGTTGGTTTGGATTTGTCTCCGCTGACGGCGCAAAACCCGGTCTGGAAATCCGCGGGATACGTGATTACCCCCGCAGCGTCTATAAGCGAGGCGATCGCCCACTTTCGGGCGGGCGATTTTGACCTGGTGCTGCTCGGCCTTTCCATCTCCATCGAGCACCGGGAGAGACTCACCTTCCTGATCCGCGCAACCGGTTCTGAAACACCCGTGGTTTGCATCGCGCAGGCTGCCGGAGATTGCGACTCGTTTGCCGATGCGACGCTGGTCAACGAATCCAGCGTGCTGCTCTCCGGCATGGGGCAACTCCTGGCGGACAAGGCGAGAAAGCGGGCCGCGCTGACGCTCCATTACGGCAATGCAAACTAGGGGATTACCCTACATCGGCCTGCGAACGCGGGCTGCGCATTGTTCTTCCGGAAATCCAACTGCCTGACAAATCAACCACGGATGAATGGGAAAGAAGGCATGCCTATCATGGAGCATCAATTTGGGCCGGCTCGCAAGCAATCTCAAGCCTCCTGTTCCGGGCAGGATTGCTTACTGGAGAACGCTGAAAACAATCCAATTAGGAAATCGCGCGGAGCCGAGGCGCGCCCTCACTCCCCAGGCAGGCGGGACGGCGGGAACGCGCCATGGAAAGATAGCACGCTCCTGAATTGCCTGTCTCCCGAAGCGATCGGCGAGTTTGAACTGCTGGCTACACCCTTCTCGTGCGAGGGATCGGCGGTCCTCTTTCGAGAGGGGGAGCAGCCCGGCACGGTTTTGTTTCTGCTTGAGGGGAGGGTAAAGCTTTCGTTCAACTCAGTGGAGGGCAAACGGCTTACCCTCGGAGTAGCGGAGCCCGGAGACATTCTCGGCCTGGCCGCCGCGGTTTCCGGCTGTCCTTATGAAGTGACTGCGGAAGCGCAGTTCCCTTCGAAAATCGCGCCGCTTCCACGGCACACCTTTCTTGATTTCCTGTCGCGTTACCCGGTTGTCAATCAGAACGTAGCGCGCCAGTTGAGCTTTGAGTACAAGCGGGCGTGCGACCAGTTGCGCATACTCGGCCTGGCCCTGACCGCCCAGGAAAAGCTGGCCCGGCTCTTGCTGGAGTGGTGCGCTGAGGGACAGAAGACAGAACGCGGCGCGCGTATCCACTGTTCGCTCACCCACGGCGAGATTGGCGAATACATCGGCGTAGCCCGCGAGACCGTCTCCCGTACCTTGTCGGACCTCAGGAATCGCGAACTGGTGGAACAGCACGGCTCGACAATGTTGGTTTCAAGTCTCCGCGGCCTGGCAATCTACGCAGGGTCAGTCGACCTCTGAGCAGAATCGCCTCGTCACAGGCCCGGCTTACCCGCTCTACATAACGATCGGGTGCCCCAGGTCCCGCTTTTGGGACCTGGGAAATCACAACGAACCTGGGGAAACCAAGCTCCACACGGTCAATGCACGTCCACTGACCGATCGTCCTCATACGCCATTATGTGGAAGTATGCCTCCCACCCGCTCCACGATGCCGGCGCGGGCAGCTTGGCCATCGGATCCTTCAGGTGATTCAAATAATCCCCCACCAGCTCATGCGTGCGATAAACGCCCGTCAGCCAGTCGCCCCGATACCAGTTCTTCCACTTGCCGTATTCGCCCAGCGCCATCGACTTCTGGACCGCATCCAGCGCGGCCAGCGACGCGGCCGCTTCCGTCTCCGCCTTCGCCTTGTCGCCGGCGTTGGCATCCTTCATCGACTTCGCCAGCTCCAGCAGCATCCGGTTACTCTCCCGGTTGATAGTGATCATGGTCAGCACTTCGGCTTGATAGTATTGGCGCCGTCCGGGATCTACCAGGCTCTCCGCCGC
>Ga0302320_10005900_pt1 | contig 27327 bp, 24 predicted proteins | sample Bog_T0_3_FD_202130 | JGI IMG/M metagenome (GOLD analysis project Ga0302320, IMG submission 202130) | Peat permafrost microbial communities from Stordalen Mire near Abisko, Sweden - Bog_T0_3 | ecosystem: Environmental > Terrestrial > Soil > Wetlands > Peat | place: Sweden: Abisko, Stordalen Mire...
CAAGCTCTCGCGCCGTCCCATTGATTACCGGACGATGGGTTTAGACTGGTCCAAGGTTGTTCTGCATGGTGACAATATGAAAGTTTTGCAAATGGCGGATGTTGTCCGCTTTCCACACATGTCTACGGCGGAGTTGCGCGCCACGTTTCTTCTCGAAGATCTCTTCGCTTCAGACCAGGTGCAGCTTGTTTATGTCGATCTGGACCGCACCGTCATTGGCTCCGCGGTGCCCCTGGCTTCGCCCCTGACGCTGCCATGCCCGGCCGAGTTGAGGGCTACATCGTTCACTGAGCGCCGCGAACTGGGTGTCTTCAATATTGGCGGCGATGGCGCTGTCGATGTGGATGGCGAATCCTTCTCGCTCGGCAACCGCGATGCGCTCTACATTGGCAAGGGCGAGCACAGCATCTCATTTTCAAGCGTGAGCGCTGACAAGCCGGCGGAGTTTTATCTGCTCAGTTATCTCGCCCACACCGTCTATCCCACCACGACAGTGCGCGCCGAGCAGCGGTCGCCTATTTCGCTCGGCGATGCCTCCACGGCAAACCGCCGCACCATCAGCAAGCTCATTCACCTGGAGGGAGCCAGGAGCTGCCAACTGGTCATGGGCTTTACTGAGCTGGCCACAGGCAGTGTGTGGAACACCATGCCGCCCCACACCCACATGCGCCGGTCAGAGGTCTACATGTATTTCGATCTGCCTGACGATCATCGTGTCGTCCACATGATGGGACCGGCCAAAGAGACCCGCCATCTGATTGTTGCCAACAAGCAGATCGCCATCTCGCCGGGCTGGTCGATCCACGCCGGCGTCGGCACCGCCAGCTACAGCTTCTGCTGGGGCATGGGCGGAGAAAACCAGGTCTACACCGACATGGACGCGCTGCGCATTCCTGAGCTTTTGTAAAAGCACGCGGATGCGATAGAGTTCAGGGCTCGGCTCAACTCACCAACTCACGACACCACTCACAACATTTGAAAACCAATGCAAGAGCCAGGGAGGCGATTCGTTGATCCTCGACTCATTTCGACTGACGGGTAAAAACGCTCTTGTCACAGGCTCGTCACGCGGCCTGGGTGCGGCCATTGCGCTGGCCCTGGCCGAGGCGGGCGCCAACGTCGCGCTACACGGTTCGCAGTCGGTTCCGGCCGCGGTGGTTGAGCGCGTGGCCGCCACCGGCGCGCGCCATGTCGAACTGGTGGCCGATCTGCGCTATCCCGCCCGCTGCCCTGAGCTGATTGCGGCAACGGTCGACAAGCTCGGCTCCATCGACATCCTGGTCAACAATGCCGGCATGATTCGGCGCGCGCCGGCCGTGGATTTCAGCGAGCTTGACTGGGACGAGGTGATTGCTGCCAATTTGACCAGCGTCTTCCGCCTCAGCCAGAGCGCCGGCCGCCACATGCTGGCGCAGGGCTCCGGCAAGATTATTAACATTGCGTCGCTGCTTAGCTTTCAAGGCGGTGTGCGGGTGCCGGCGTATGCGGCCGCAAAGGGAGGCGTCGCCCAGGTGACCAAGGCGCTGGCCAATGAGTGGGCCGAAAAAGGCGTGCAAGTCAATGCTGTTGCGCCGGGCTACATGGATACCGACAACACCGAGGCGCTGCGCAACGATCCGGTCCGCTCGCGACAGATTCTTGAGCGCATTCCGGCCGGCCGCTGGGGCTCTCCTGAGGATGTGGCCGGTGCTGTGGTCTTTCTCGCATCGCCAGCCAGCAACTACATCACAGGGCATATTTTGGCGGTGGATGGCGGTTGGCTGGGCAGATAGCAACGGAGAAGGCGTCAGGCCGTGCGAGGTGCAAAACGGGAATCGGCCCGAAATTCAACAGGAGAGCAACGCAAAGTCCACTATGCGGTTCATAATCTGAGCGCTCGTTTTAACCTCTTCGTTGGGGGTATTCTTTTCGGCAATAGAATTTGCGCGTCGGGGCTTGGGCTGTTCTGCGACAATCGCAGAAATGATTAGCCGCCGGCCACAGCGTGGGCAGGCCTGGATGCAAGACCGGAAATGCAAGACCCTGGGGCAGGGAACTATTTTGAGGTTGGTGGGACGAAGATGGCAGATTTGTTGAATTTGGCGATGTTGGTTTGCGCGGGGATAGGCTCGATGGCGTTTGGAATCCTGGCAGCATATGCAATTCTTCGCGTCGGATTTGCGATGATGCGTCCGCAGCGCCGGCCGCTACCAATGAAGAGTCAGCCGGAAGCGGCGCGGGTGTCGTAGAGGCTGGTGATCAGTCTTCAGTGATCAGGATTCGGTGAAGAGTTCTCAGAGCTCAGTTTTCAGAGTTCACCTTTCAGATCACTCGGCTGTGTTTGATCCCAGCCAACTAGAACCGCATTCCTTGATTCCCCAAAACAGACAAGCAGCTCCGCACACCCTGATCGCGCAAGCGATTTCATTGCGTTTCCCGCCGATCATCTACCCGCAAGTTCACTGACCACTGTGCACAGCCCACGGTTCACTGTCCACTAATTTTGCGGATTCGCACGCTGCTCCTGCATTTGCTGCTGCCGCTGCTGCATCTCCTGCATGATCTGCTGCGGCGTGCGAGGCGGCTGACCGGGCGTGAAACCAGGGCGAACGGCGGTAGGCATCTGCTGTTGCGGCTGGGGTGGCTCTTCGGCGTCGTTATCGTCGTCGTTGTTGTTAGCCTGGCTGTTCATTGCGGCCGGAGTTGAGTCTCCCCCGCGCCGCGTGCTGAGCAGGATCTGCCGAGGTGTTCCCTGACCTTGATCGCCAATCATCATCACGTTATAGCTGGAGCCCTGCAGCAGTTGCGAGAGCACGTCGCGCGCCTGGCCAGGGCCGTAAACACCGAAGATGCGCTCATCGCTGCCCAGCCCATCCACCTTGGCGCCCGTCTCGGCAGAGACATCCCTCAAAATCTGCTGCAGGCTTGAGTTTTGAGCTTCGATGCGCAGCCCATGGCTGTCCCACACCACGGATGCCTGCGCGGCACGGTCATTTGCAGGCCAATCCGGCGGTGGGGGCTCAGGAGGCGCGACGGGCGCAAGGGTCGATGCTGCCGGTGTAATCGCGGGATGTGCAGCGCTCGGGCGCTTGTGCTGATGAACCACGCGTGGCCCCCCAGCGGTCGCTGTGTTCGCCGCAGCTGCCTGCGCGCCGAGAGGCTCAATGCCCATCAGCAGCAGAGCGGCAATTAAAAAAATAGCCACGGCCGCAAAGCCAGTCCAGGCGCACGCCAGGCGGAGTCCCCGTCCGAGTTGTTTTTCCGGAAAGTTTGCCTGTCGCGGAATGGTTGTGCGCATGGGAATCAGCTCCCCGGCCCGGTGGCGGCATCTGGATAAAGTTGCGCGTCCAGGCGCCGCAAATCGTTGCCGCTCCACTGTACTAGACTAACAGTGGCCCAGAGACGCTCAAAGAAGAGTTTCGCTGGGTAGAGAGGAAGTCTTACGATGCCCTGGAAGATGCGCCTCTTCGGAAACGTTCTGGTTGCCGCGATTCTGGCGTCTGTGCCCGTGACGAGCCAGGCCACAAGTTGCATCACGCAGTCAGAGTTGCCGGCGCAAGAGCGCAGTGCGCTGATCGCGACAGGCGGCATGCTGGCTCAAGCCGTTGTGCAGCAGAATTATTCAGCCATTCAGTCGGCTTTGCTGCCGGCCGAGTCCGCCGAGTGGGACGGCATTCGCGGCGCTGTCGAAGCTTCCGCGCCGCTCATGAAGGGCGGCCAGGTGCAGGTGCGCAACATCTACCTTCTTGACGCCAGCAACCTCTTGGCGCCGCAGGATACTCAGTTCTTCTGCTCAAATTCGAGCGGCTCGCTCACCGTGACGATCACCATGCGGTCGCTTCCGTCGGGCAAATATGCCGTGGTGTTGGCCGATGCCGCCGGGTCCGCGCTGGGCGGGCAGATGGGGCTGATTCTCGCCTGGGACCCGACCGGTGCAACCGCAGCCTGGAAGCTGGCCGGGCTCTCGTTGCGCCAGGGAACCATTGATGGCCACGACGGAGTGTGGTATTGGACGCACGCCCGCGAACTGGCAAGAGCAGACCAGCCCTGGAGCGCGTGGTTCAGCTATGAAGCCGCGCGGTCTCTGCTGATCCCGGTCGATTTCATCTCCTCGCCGAACCTTGAAAAGCTGGGCCAGGAAGAGGCGTCGGTCAGGGATTCTCCTCAGGATGCTTTTCCCTATTCGATTCCCGACGGGCCGCGGACATGGAAGATCGATGCGATCCGTCTCGACGCTTCCTTGCATCAGGCCGATTTAGGCGTCACCTACGAGTCGACCGGTGTCACCGATCCCGCAGCATTGAAAACAGAAGCGGTTGCGGTGCTCAGCGCCTTGCTCAAATCGCAGCCCGGCCTGCGCCAGAACTTCCATGGCCTCTGGGCCTATGCGGTCAATAACGGCAAGCGTACGCCCGTGATGGAACTGCCCATGGCGCAGATTCCGTAAGGGCAGGGAACAGTGGTAAGTGATCGGTTCCACGCCCCATCCATTCGCTTCGTAGAGCTTTGCAGGGAACCTTTGAATAAGTCGATGATTTGAAAGGGCACGACTTTAGTCGTGCCGCAAGTGCATTAGAAATTACGCGGGCTTTAGCCCCTGAGGGAATGAACGGCCAAAATTGGGACTTAATCAGAGTTTCCAGAGACAATATGGTTTGGAAAGGAAGCAACCATTGTCAGCAATCGTCGATCTGCGTTCCGATACGGTTACCCGCCCCACGCTTGAGATGCGCGCTGCCATTGCGGCGGCTGAAGTGGGTGACGACGTCTACGGCGAAGACCCCACGGTCAACCTGCTCGAGAAGCGCGCCGCCGGATTGTTTGGCCGTGAAGCGGCGCTGTTTGTGCCCACAGGCACCATGGGCAACCAGATCGCGATTCGTCTGCATACGCAGCCCGGCCAGGAGGTGATCGCCGAGTCGCGCGCGCACATTCTCGATTGGGAGATGGCCACCACCGCTGTTTTTTCCGGCTGCCTGGTGCGTGCCGTTGTTGCCGATCGCGGCATCCTCACCTGGAGTCACATCGAGCCGGTCATCACCGCGCGTGGCGCCTTTCGCGCGGCAACCGGCCTGATTGAAATCGAGAATACGGCCAATCTCGCCGGTGGCACCGTCACGCCACTGCCTGTAATGGAAGAAATATGGGCCGGCGCGAAGGAGCGCAAGCTGTCCACGCATCTGGATGGCGCGCGCATCTTCAATGCCGCTGTGGTGCTGGGCGTGGACGTGAAGACGCTCACCAGTGGCTTCGACACCGTGATGTTTTGCCTGTCAAAGGGCCTCGGCGCGCCGGTTGGATCGATGCTCACCGGATCAGCGGAACAGATGGATCGCGCGCGCATATTCCGCAAAGCTCTCGGAGGCGGCATGCGCCAGGCCGGGGTGCTGGCCGCTGCGGGACTCATTGCGCTCAACAAGGGGCCGGCCCGTCTCCACGAGGACCACTCCAATGCGCGCTTGCTGGCTGAAGCTCTCTCGAACATTGATGGCGTCGAGATCGAACTCGATGCGGTTGAGACCAACATTGTGGTCTTCCGCCTCACAGCGGGCCGCAGCGCGGCTGAGTTAGTCAAGCGGCTCAAAGAACGCGGCGTGCTGATGAGCGCCGTTGGCAAAGATACCATTCGTCTTGTAACGCACATGGATGTCGATCGCGGAGCCTGCATTACCGCTGCCGAGATATTCAGTGAAGAAATGGAGGGCCCTGTGAGCAATCCTGCACACCGCGCATGAAACCAGGGATGCTACAAGGGTGAAGAGCGTTGATTGCGGTTCACGGGCAACTATTTCCGCCGCTACGCGTTCCTATCAACAAGACCCGGAACGCAAGTGGATTCCGGAAATGAACTAACCCTGGAGGGATCGATTCACCATGAAAAAGATTGCATTGGCACTACTGCTTGCTCTCACGCTGCTTCCCGCAGCCTCATTTGCGCAGGTTGTCATTCGCGTGGGGCCACCGGCTCCCATCGTTGAACGCCGGCCGCCGCCGCCTGATCGGGGCTATGTGTGGGTCGACGGATATCACCGCTACGAAGGCGGCCAATACATTTGGACCCCCGGCCGCTGGGACCGTCCGCCGCATCCCGGTGGACGTTGGGTTGCGCACCGCTGGGTGCACAGGGGCGACCATTGGGTGATGGTTGAAGGGCACTGGCGCTAGACTGCAACTGCGGACAACGAGAGCGAGGCGCAGGCCTCGCTCTCGTGCTGTTTGCGATCGAAAGAAGTAGCTCCGCCCTGATTCCGTCTAGCTGATTTCAATCACGTCGGTGGCGGCCGCCGCGGCAGTTTCGGCGCGCACCATCACTTTTTCAGCGATGGCGTAGAACTCGGCAGCCTGTGGGCTCTTGGGTCCGGCAAGGGTGACGGGCAGGCCGCGGTCGCCGCCTTCACGAATGGCCGGCACAAGTTCGACGGAGCCCAGGAAGGGAATGTTGTATTGCTGCGCTGTCCGTTCCGCACCGCCGCGGCTGAAGATGTCGATCTCCTCGTGGCAGTGTGGGCAGGTGAAGTGGCTCATGTTCTCAACAATGCCAAGCACTTCGACGTTGACCTGGGCGAACATTTCGAGCGCCTTGCGCGCGTCTTGCAGGCTTACATCGCTGGGTGTGGAGACCACCACCGCGCCGGTCAGGGGAACCGTCTGTACCAGCGAGATGACCACGTCGCCGGTGCCTGGAGGCAGATCGACGATCAGGTAGTCGAGCTCGCCCCAGTCCACCTGTTGCAGAAACTGGCGAATAATCTGGTGCAGCATCGGCCCGCGCATCACCAGCGGCTTGTCGCCCGGCGAGATGTAGCCAATGGAGATGGTTTTGACGCCGTGGGTCAGATTCGGCTCGATGATATTGCCGGGACCAACCTTCGGCTGTTGCGTTGAGCCCATCATCAACGGGACGTTGGGCCCATAAATGTCGGCGTCAATCAGGCCCACGCGCTGGCCAAGCCGCGACAGCGCGATGGCCAGGTTGACGGCGACCGTGGTCTTTCCGACTCCGCCTTTACCGGAACCGATGGCAACAATCTTTGAAACTCCAGGCAAAGCAACGGGGGAAGGCATGTTTGCGGAATGGGCCATAACGACAGGGTGCTCCTTCTTGGGGCCGGGTTAGCGGCTGGGGTTCGATCCAAGTTCTTGTTGAGGTTTGAATACAGCTCAGCTTCCTCAGGGTTTGATGCCTTCTTCGTTTTCCTGGGATGAGGTCGCGAGGCGTGCCGCTTTGCGGCGAGTGTTTTCAGCCTCACGGTGTTCCCGGCGGCGCAAGGCATCTTCGTAGCGCCGGAGTTCGTCTGGAGTCTCCGGCAAAAGTTGGGGAACCTTCTGACGCCGCCCCCGTTCGTCGATTGCGACAAAGACCAGGTAAGCGCTGGCAACATGCAAAACCGTCGCTGTGCGCGTATTCTCCGCCCACACCTTTACCCCCACTTCCATCGATGTTGAAAAGGCTCGATTGACGCTGGATTTGAGCGTCAGCAGATCGCCCAGATGCACCGGGCCAATAAAGTCGATATGGTCCATCGCGGCGGTTACCACATGGGTGCGCGAATGCCGGTAGGCAGCCATCGCGCCCGTCAGATCGATAAAGTGCATCAGCCGTCCGCCCAGCAGATTGCCCAGGGTATTGGTGTCGTTCGGCAGAATAATCTCGGTCATCTCCGACTGCGTACTGGCCACGGTGCGGGCAGGCGGGTTTTGCTGATGGAGCGTTGGGGTGGAGCTCATTCGGCGAATACTCCGTTCATAGTTCTCGCGGCCTCGGGCCTGGCTTTCAAGGCCGGCCTCTACAATGGGACTGGCGGCTGCCGGGCCGGGCAAAGCAATCAGGCTCGCGGGGCGAGCCGTACAGTTCCAGTTTCGGCAATCCCGGCCAATTACGCAAATCGGCCAGGGGAAAGATACCAGGAACAGGCGGGGAGAGAATGGACAAGATTGCAGGTTTGAAAGAAATTCTGGAACTGGACCCGAAAAACAGCTTTGCCCGCTACGGCATGGCGATGGAGTTGGCGACTCGCGGCGATACGGCGGCAGCGGTTGCGGAGTTTGACACGCTGCTGGAGAACGATCCAGCCTATACCGCCGGGTACTTCATGGCCGCGCAGACATTGGCCAAGGCCGCGCAGACCCTGGCAGCCATCGAACGGCTCAAAGCCGGGATCATGAGCGCGCGACGCAGCGGCAACAACCACGCGCTCAGCGAAATGCAGGCCATGCTCGACGAACTGGAAGGGTAGGTTTCAATCTGGCGCCAGCGAACGGGGTTAGTCTCAATCTGGCGTGATTTGGCGTCAATTCCGTCAGGATATCCATCTATTTCGATTGACTTTGCATCTATACTGGCATCATGGCGAAGTATTCCATCGTTGTGCCCTTCCACAATGAAGAGGAGAACGTGACGGCCCTATATGCCCGCCTGAAGCAGGTGATGGAGCAGGTCGGCGACAGCTTTGAACTGGTGCTGGTGGACGATGGGTCCAACGACCGGACCTACAAGCTGCTGGAAGAGGTGGCCGCCGTCGATAGCCGGGTTCTGGTCGTGAAGCTGAGGCGCAACTTTGGTCAGACTTCCGCGCTGGCCGCTGGCTTCGACCATGCTTCGGGGCAGTTTATCCTCGCCATGGATGGCGACCTGCAGCACGACCCGAACGATATTCCATTTTTCATCGAGAAGCTTGAAGAGGGGTATGACGTGGTCTCGGGCTGGCGGAAAGTGCGCATCGACAATCTGATCATGAGGCGTTTCCCGTCGCACTGCGCCAACTGGCTCATGGCCAGACTTTCTGGCGTCGATATTCACGACTTTGGGACGACGTTCAAGGCCTATCGCCGCGAGGTGATCCAGAATATTCCGCTCTACGGCGAGATGCACCGCTTCATCCCCGCGCTGGCCAGTTGGTATGGCGCCTCGATCTGCGAAATCCCCATCAGGAATGTGAACCGCGAGCGGGGCAAGAGCCACTATGGCATCGGGCGCACCTTCCGCGTCCTCTTCGATCTGATGACGGTGCGGTTCCTGCTCAAGTACATGAGCCGCCCTATGCACTTTTTTGGCGGCTTTGGCGCATTGGGAATCGTGGTGGGCAGCGTGATTTCGACAGTCTTGCTGGGAATGAAGCTTATTCAGCCGCAACGCAATGTCATGGATCAGCATGGCCCCCTATTCGTCATTGGCGGGGTGCTGATTGTCGCAGGTATTCAGATGCTGGCCATTGGACTGTTGGGTGAGCTGCTTGTGCGCCACTACTACACCAGCCAGCATCGCGCCCCCTACACCATCGATCGTCTTGTGCGTCTCGACTCTACAGAAGAGCAGAGCATGATGTCCGACCGCGACTGAGAAGCAGCGAACAGGGAACAGGGATCAGAAATTCAAAAGCCCCGCCCAGGCAATGTCCAAGCGGGGCTTTCTATTCCCTATTCCCTATTCCCTGATCCCTGTTCCCTGACCCCTGCACTTGCAGCAGGCGGGTCTAAGGGTGCATTCTGGCCGTGGCATGAAAGCAATTCAGATTCACGAGACAGGCGGGCCAGAGGTTTTAAAGCTGGCCGATTTGCCCATTCCCGAGCCGGGTCCGGGCCAGGTGTTGATCCGGGTCGAGGCCACCGGGGTCAACTTCATCGAAGTTTATTTCCGCAAGGGTGTCTACAAGGCATCGCTCCCTCTGATTCCAGGCAGCGAGGCCGCCGGCACGGTTGAAGAGCTCGGCCCCGGCGTGACAGGATTTGCCGCGGGAGATGCGGTGGCCTCTGTCAGTGTGCTGGGCAGCTATGCCGAGTACGCTCTGGTGCCTGCCACACAACTGGTCAAGACGCCCGATGGCTTGAGCCCCGAGCAGGCAGCCGCCGCGCTATTGCAGGGGATGACGGCGCACTATCTGTCTCACTCGACGTTCCCACTCAAGGCTGGAGACACCGCGCTTGTTCATGCCGGCGCTGGCGGCGTGGGGCTGCTGCTCACGCAGATGGCCGTGCGCCTGGGTGCGCGCGTGATTACGACCGTTTCAACAGCGGCCAAAGAAGAGCTGTCTCGCGAAGCCGGCGCCTCCGATGTGATTTTGTACACCGAACGGGACTTCGCGGCAGAGGTCAAGCGGCTCACCGGCGGCAAAGGTGTAGACGTGGTGTACGACTCAGTGGGCAAGACCACGTTTGAGGGCAGCCTGAACTGCCTCAGGCCTCGCGGCATGGTGGCGCTGTTTGGCGCTTCCAGCGGACCTGTGCCACCGTTCGACCTGATTCAACTGGCGGGCAAGGGATCGCTTTTCGTGACACGGCCCACCCTTTGGCACTACATTGCCACCCGAGCCGAACTCGAAAGCCGAGCCGGCGATGTGCTCGCCTGGGCGGCCAAGGGCGAGCTCAAGCTGCGGACGGAGCACATCTACTCCCTGGCCGATGCGGCCCAGGCCCAGATCGATCTTGAGGCCCGCAAGACGACCGGGAAGATATTGCTGGAGCCGTGAAAAGCAGCTACTAGCTACTAGCTTTCAGCCTTCAGCTTTTTCTTCCTCGATCTTCTGCGACACTTTAACCCTTTTCGGCTAAACCAAAGAAGCAAATATCGGCATGAAAAGCTAAAAGCTAAAGGCTAAAAGCTGAAAGCTCTTCCCTTCCGACCAAAGGCAAGATCATGCAAACAATCCCCATTACACCCACCGATCGAGTCTTCGTCCTCACCGGCGCCGGCATCAGCGCCGAGAGCGGCCTGCCCACCTTTCGCGCGTCCGACGGGTTGTGGGCGGGGCACGAGATTGAGGATGTCTGCACGCCGGAAGCGTGGAAACGAAACCCCGCGCTGGTGTGGGAGTTTTACTCGGGCCGCAGAGCGGACGGCGCCAAGGCCGAGCCGAATCCGGCGCACTTCGCGCTGGCCCAACTTGAGGCGCAACTGGCCGGACGCTTTTTTCTTTGCACGCAGAACGTTGACGATCTGCACGAGCGGGCCGGGTCAGTCCGGCTGGTGCACATGCATGGCGAACTGAATAAGGCGCGTTGCAGCTTCGAGTGTGGACGACCGCCCGTTGAGGACCAAAGAGTGTACGCCAGCCTTGAAGACGTGGGCCGGTGTGTCTGCGGCGGCCGTCTCCGCCCTCACATTGTGTTCTTTGGCGAGATTCCCCTGGAGATGGATCGCATCCAGAAAGAGATTCAGAAGGCCACGCTCATGGTGGTGGTAGGCACATCCGGATCGGTCTATCCAGCAGCAAACTTTGTGAATTGGGCGCGCCAGGCCGGTGCGCGCACAGTCTATGTCGGACCCGAGCCTCCGCTCAATGCTTCAGCATTTACGCATGTGGTCGAAGGCAAAGCCGGGGAAGTGGTGCCAGGCCTGTTTGTTTCATAGCCGAGCCAACGGCCAAGCTAGGCTCGCCGGAACTTCAAAGCTCAATCTGTACCTTGAACGACAGAGATTTATCCCCCGCAAATTCAAACGCCTTCGCTGCTTCATCCAGGCTAAACACGCCGTTGATGAGCGGCCGCACAGCAATCCGCCCCGCCGCCACCAGCCGGATCGCCTCCTCAAACACATTCCCATACCGCATGGAACCGATGAAATTGATTTCCTTGTTCATAATCAGGTTGGCGGGCAGCGGCGTGTCGCCGGTCCCGAGCGTGCCGATCTGCACGATGGTTCCACCCGGCCGCACCACGTCAAATGCCCCGCGCAATGCTCGCGGCGAGCCAGACGCTTCAAAGATGAAGTCGAATCCAACGCCGGCCAGCGCCCGCACCTGGTCGGCAAACTCCCCAGCCACCGGATCGAGTGCCGCGTCAATGCCCAGTTCAATCGCCTTTTCCCGCCGCACCGCAACCAGATCGCTCACCGCAACTGGAATCGCGCCAAAAGCCCGAGCGACCAAAGCCACAAGAATCCCAATTGTTCCCGCGCCGGTCACCAACACCCGTTTTCCTGAAACCACGCCGGAGCGTTTCACCGCGTGCATCGCCACCGCGAGCGGCTCAATCATCGCGCCCAGGCTGTCGTCCATGTCGTCGGGCAATGCATGGCATTGATCGCCGCGCACGATCACAAACTCCGCTAAGGCCCCATCGGTTGGTGGAGCGGTGCTGGCGCTGCCAATCACAATGGTCTTGCCGCAGAGGTTGCCCCGCCCCGCCTTGCAGTAGTCGCAAAACCCGCAGGCGCGCGCTGGATTCACTGTCACACGCTGGCCCACCTTCACCGTGTCTACATCGTCCGCAGCGCCCGCAATCTCCGCAGTCAATTCATGCCCAAGGACAAATGGACGATCCGGCACAAACGCCGCGCAATAGCCGCGCTCGAAGTAGTGCAGGTCAGACCCGCAAATGCCCACCGTGCGGTTGCGCAGCAGAACCATCCCGGGCCGCAACTCCGGACGCGCCCAGGTCCCGATCCGGATATCTCTGGCGCCATGAAGTACAGCGGCCTTCATTGTTTGGCTCATCGTGAGTGCCCCCTCACATCTCGAGAATCTGCGCCCACACAGCAGGCTCAACAGGAATGCCCAATTCAAGATTCTCTTGCCGGATGCGCAACGTCTTTTCGCCGGGGTAGCGTATCTTCGCATTCTCTTTCGCGGGTCTCGAGCGGTGAAGCGATTCGACAATGTCGTCGGCAAGTTGCTCAGGTCGCGGATCGGGTCCAAACGCCAGAGGATTGATCGCCATAAACACCTGCGAGATGCCCGACTCCTGCAAGAAATCGAGTGAAAGCTGATGGGTCGCCTTACCCAGCGAAGTCATTGCAGCCACCATGTCCAGCACCATCGAGAGCCCGGTGCCCTTCCAGTAGCCGATGGCGAGCGGGCGCTGCGAAATCTCAATGGCCTCCGGGTCGCGCGTCAAGTTGCCGTCCACGTCGAAGCCGCCATCGACAGGCAACTGCTCGCCCCGTAGCTTGTAGCTCTCAATCGCCCCATAAGAAAACTGCGACGCTGCCATATCCAGCACCACCGGCCCTTTTTCGCGCGGCACCGCAATCACGATCGGGTTGTTGCCAACGCACGGATCGACCCCGCCCCATGCAGGCATGTTGGGCAGAGTATTTGTCCAGCAGATCCCGATGAAACCTGCGTTTGCCGCCTGCCAGCCATACGTGCCCGCCCGCATCCAATGGTTGGTGTTGCCAAGCGTCACGCATCCAATGCCGTGTTCGCGGCTCAGCGCCAGTGTGCGGTCCATCATCGCATACGCGTTCAGGTTGCCTGGCCCCCGGTGTCCCTCCCACCGCTCCAGCGCGCCGAAGTGCGCCTTCAACTCAGGCTCTGCGTCAGGATTGACCACGCCATTGCGGATCATGAGCACGAACCGGGGAAATCGGTTGACCCCATGCGTGTAAACGCCGTCGCAGGTTGTCTCAGTAAAAAGCCGCGCGCACATGTCCGCGCGCGGTTCTGAAAAGCCAAGCTTGCGCAGCACCGCTGCGAGCTGTTGTTGCACTTCAGCAAATGGAATTCGATTCATGGAACTCATAGGGCCTAGTACTCGAGGATTTTCTGGCGATCTGCGTTTCGGCAAGCAAGCGCAGTCCAAGCCACAAATTATTGTATCGGTTGCGCCATCAACGCAGCCCGATGCTTTGTGCAAGAGGTCCAATTGGCGCTTCAATATATAATCTCGGAAACTTTCCCCAAAGGGTTGCGGCGTTGCTTGCGAAGGATGAAGAAGAATCTCCGAAATACGAAATCCGGCGGGACCAGCGCGAGAGCTTCGGACTGACCCAGGAACATCTGCGCCAGTTGCGCGCGCTCAAGACACCGGTGCTCATTCAGCGATTTATTGACGGGTTAACGTACCAGTATGCTGACACGGCGTGGTCGCCGCAGCGCGTTCTTCGAGAGCGCAAAGGCCATTGCCTTGAGGGGGCGCTGCTGGCCGCGGCTGCCCTGCGTCTCAACGGCTATCCTCCGCTCATCATGGATCTGGAGGCCGTGCACGACGACGATCATGTAGTGGCTGTCTACCGCGAACGCGGCCTCTGGGGCAGCCTTGCCAAATCAAACTTCGCCGGCCTGCGCTCCCGTTCGCCTATCTATCGTACGCCGCGTGAACTGGCACTCAGCTACTTTGAGCACTATTACAACCTGCGCGGCGAGCATACGTTGCGTTCCTATTCAATGCCGGTGAACCTTGCCCGCCTCGACAGCAAGCAATGGATGACCTCGGGGGAAGACGTTTGGTGTGTCCCTGAGTTGCTGATCGCGGCAAGGCACTACCCGCTCCTTCCTGACAAAGTGGCCCGCGCGCTGCCCCATCTGGACCGCCGCAGCTTTGAAGCAGGAATGCACGGCTGGACCAAGCACTGAGGAGAGCCGTAATCGATATTGGGGCTTACTCCGACACCTGGCCCCAATTCCCCGGCTGGCTGGCCGATCTAGAAATGGAACCGATACCGCAGCTCTGCCGAAATCATTCGCGGATCGTTGTAGTGGAAGCCGCCGATGGTGATCGAATTATCCTGCAGCACGCGGTGATTGGTCACGTTGATGACGGAAGCTGAGAGCTTCAATCGTTCCCCCATCGCATGGCCGGCGGAAACGTCGAACGTGGTGTGTACCGGCAAATAGGCTCCGTTGTAAGGGCCAACATTGGCGCCCGCCAGGCCGTTGCTAAATCCGGAGCCATAGTAGACGTTCGATGAAAGCCAGGTGCGGAGGGGCAGGCTCGCCGTAAATCCTGTGTTGAGTGTTTCGCGCTGGTCATGGTCGAGCGATTCGTAGCCTGGGCCGAGGTCGCAGGCCGCATCCGCGGGAATGCTGCATGTGAACCCGCCAACAATGTTGCCACGCTGCTGCGCGATTTGATTGGAATACGTCACGTGAAACTGGCCGATGTGGGCCAGTCGCGGCGAGCGCAACGTCATCTCCCAGGCGCGGATCAGCGCTCCATCCACGGCGATGGGGAAGTACATGTTCGATTCGCCGAGGTTGGAGTGATCGAGGAAGTTGTTCACACGATTCTTGACGTTGGCCACGTCAAGCAACCATCCTTTGTAAGGAATCTGTACGCCGAACTGGTGTTCTTCGTCGCGCTCGCTGGGCAGCGGCGAGAATGTGTTTTCGCCGGAAGGCAAGCTGCTTGCGTAATTCAGCACCGAACTCGAAACAGTCTCAAGAGGCGCAGGCTGAAAGAAGTGGCCATAGAAGCCGCGCAGCACCCAATGCAGCCGAGGAATCGCGACCGTTGCTCCAATGCGAGGATAAATTGCGGTCTCGTCGAATCCGCCATGGTAAACAGAAAACCGCTCGCCGCCGAGCAGCGTAATGTAGTGGCCCAGGCGCAGGTGGTCAGAGACATAAAACTCAAACAACGCCGCGCTGCCAAGTGCTGACGTGTTCGGCTGAGACGCTGCGCTGCCGTCGTTCACCAGCGTGCCGAAAAGGTCCTTCTCTGCCTGGTAAAACGTATAGACGCCGGCGGAGAAGTTGTTCCAACCGGCATCGGCGTGGAGATCGGCCTGGCCGCCCGCATACTTCGAACTCTGATGCCACGTGGTGGCGACCGGAATGTCGTTGTCGGATGAGTCGTAGTCCGCCTGATTGAGATGGTAGAACGGCGCAACCGAAAACAAGGCCTTCGCCGATATCGTGTGAATCCAGTTGGCAATCACGAAGGCATCGCGCTCTTCCTGGCCATCCCGCAGGCCAAACGACTCGTAATACTGGCTGGCCTGCTCCCAATCGTTGGGGTTCGGGTCATACGCAACCTGGAAGTGGTCCTGGCGGATTTGCGCGTTGATACGCAGTTGATCTTTGGGCGTCTGGTTGCGAATGAGCGACAGAAACCCGCTCTGCGAGTTGGTCGCGTCGTGGTAGATGGCGGCGACGGGCGTGGCCAGCCCATAGTTCGATCGAGAGCCCGTCGCGCTGATATACCACGCCGTCGCGGCGTTGTGATCGCCGAGGGAGAGCTGCGTCTCGCCGGTAAAGAGGTTTCCGCCGGAAACCAGAACCTCACCGTCGCGGCTGCGCTCGAACCCGTTGCGCGGTAGCACATTGAATACGCCGTACGTGCGGTCGCCCACTTCAGAGGCGTAACTGCCCCGCTGCGTTTCAAGCGAGTCAATGTCTTTCGGGTCGATCTGCGGTCCAACGTTGGAGGCGATTTTGGTATTGGGAATGGCGATGCCGTCAATCAGCCAACTGGTCTGGTGGCCGCCGCGCATGTGCAGCATGTCGTGGGTTATATAGGCGCCAGGGACGTAGTCAGTGATCATCTCCATGCCGATGGTGCGGCTGGCGCCGGGAGTCTGATCGATGTCCGCCCGCGTAATCAGCGTGGTTGGGGTTACTGAGTCCGCGGCCGCGAATGAGGTTTGCGAGCCCTGAACGATGACGGTCTGTATAGCGGCAGAAATGGAAAGCATGAAGTGCAGAATGGGGTTGGTGCCCGAGGCGACAGCCACCGTCTGCTCAACCGTGGCAAAGCCGGTCGCGGTGATCTTGAGTTTGTAGACGCCGATAGGAGTCTGCGGCAACTCGAATTCTCCTTCGGTGTTTGTTTTTGCGTGCTCAGCGAAAGCGGAATCGGCGGCCTTTAGAGTGACCTCTGCGCCCGCAATGGGGCGGTGCTGCGGATCATGGACCACGCCATGCAGTGTCGCGAAGACTGAAGCCATTGCCGGCACTGAAGAGGCAAGCAGAACAGCAGCGGCAATTGAATAAACACGACGCATCAAAGCACGACCTCAGAGGTCTTCCGGCTAAAGGGGCAGGCAAGGCTGATGGCCCGCAATGCGGGTGCATTCAACCTGGGATCCGATCGGTGATTTAGCTCAGATTCGATGCGGGAGGTCCGCGGCCGGCGCGGGTGCGGATCTGGCTCAGCGGAATCGCCGCACGGCCCGCAGCAAGCGCGTGAGCCTGTGCCAGCAGACCCCGCAGACTCACCGGCGAGGCGGCAAGCGCAAACGTCGTTGAAGTGGGGCCGGCAGTGTATCCGGGAAAATAAGGGCAGGTCGCTGGAGCGGTAAACTTGGGCTTGCCGCCGGATGCAGACTGCGACGCCAACGCGGCCATCGCCATCGCACAATGGTGCGCTCCATGACGGCGGCAGCAGGCCGGCAGGCGCGATTCATCGTCAGCCTGCAGGGTTGCCGCAAGCGGCCCGAGGCTGAAGAACAGAATCAGGAAAATGGAAAACCCGCGCCGCATCTGGGATTGATGTTACACGAGAAGATGCCACACAGAAATGGATGAGTCTGCGCCTGAACATGGGTCAAGTATCATCGGGGTGAAGAGCTTCTTGAATCAGCCGTGTTGATTCAAGAGAATGAGGAAATGCCGGTGCCCGAAGTGAATGAGTCCGTATCGCCGCTGAAAATCTCTGACCAGCCCGCGCAGCAGTCGCGCAGCCAATCCCCCAATGGCCGGCCGCTGCGCATTGCTCTTTTTGGATTTGGGACCGTCGGCAGTTCGGTGGCGCGGATTCTCGTCGAGCAAAAGCCTCAGGGGTTGGAGCTGACCCACGTATTCAATCGCAGTGTTGCTCGCAAACGCGCGGACTGGGTTCCTCTGAGCGTAGTGTGGAGCGAAGATGCCGACGCCGTGTTGGCGTCGGATGCCGACGTAGTAGTCGAGCTGGCCGGCGGGCTTGACCCCGCCGGCGGCTGGGTGCGCCGCGCGCTTGAGGCCGGCAAGAGCGTGGTCACAGCCAACAAGAAGCTGATCGCCTTTCATGGAGTGGAGTTGGAGCGGCTGGCAGCGGCCAAAGGCGGTCACCTCAAGTATGGCGCCGCAGTTGCAGGCGGAATTCCTGTGATTCCCGGCCTTGAGCAGGGTCTGGCCGGTGATCGAATCGAGCGCATCGAGGGCATCTTGAATGGCACCTGCAACTTTATCCTCAGCAAAATGGAAGCCGGCGCAGAATTCTCGACAGTGCTGGCTGAGGCGCAGGCCAAGGGGTATGCTGAAGCCGATCCCACTGAGGATGTGGGCGGCTTTGATGCGCGGGCCAAGCTGTCAATACTGATGCGGCTAGCCATGCGCGTCGAGGTCGATCCGGAGGCGATTGTGCCCCGGCCCATTACAACCATCACGGCCGTCGACTTCAGCTATGCACGGGACCTGGGCTGCACCATCCGTCAGGTGGCGCGCGGCGATTTGGCTTCCGGCCAGGTGGCGGCAACCGTTGGCCCGATGCTCGTGGATCTGCATTCGCCGCTCGCCTTTTCACGCGGCACCGAAAACATGGTCATCTTCTCAGGCCACTACGGCGGCGATGTGGTGTTTTCGGGGCACGGCGCGGGCGGGCATCCTACTGCGGTTGCCGTTGTGAGCGATCTGCTTGCCCTCGCGCACGGCTCACGCAGGGTTGAGATTCCATCGGCCCCTGCCGAAGTGAGCGGAGAGTTTGAGGTCCCGCACTACATCCGCTTCCTCGTCAAAGACCGCCCAGGCATAGTCGCGGCCATAACCGCCGCGCTCGCCGAAGAGAAGATCAACATCCGAGCCATCGTGCAGAAGCCCGGCTATCCCCACGACTCGCTGCCCTTCGTGGTCACCGTGGAGCCCTGCCGGTCATCCACCCTGCAGCGCGCCCTCGCGCGCATGCGCACCATGGATTGCTTCCTCGTCGACCCGCTCGACTTGCAGATGCTGGAGTAGCGACTCCGACGTAAGAGCATCGCGTTCAAATAGCAAGATGAGATTTGCTGAGGAGGCCGAGCGATGATCGATACAATCTACCGTTGCGAGATCTGCGGCATCGAGAGCGAAAACCCGGTGCGATGGATCGTGATCCACTGCAACGATGCTCAATTGGTGGTTTTCAAATGGACCAAAGAGGCAGCCGGCGAGCCCCACGCACGGCACTATTGCGGTGAAGCCCACGCGCAGGTCTACATCAGTCGCTGGTTTGAATCCTTCTGCGGATAGTATTGCAATCGAAATTTAAGGCCGCGTCGGCGCCGGCCCGGTCGACTCGCGCACTACAAACTCAGGGGCCATCATGATGTCCGTCGGGAACGGTGCTTCGCGGTTGGCGATGCGCTCGAGCAGCACCTGCGCCCCGCGTTTTCCCATCTCCGTCAGCGGCTGGCGAACAGTGGTCAGCGACGGCGTCGAATAAGCGGCGGATAAAATATCGTCGAATCCAACCACAGACACATCGCCGGGCACCTTGAGCCCCGCATCGCTTAGTGCGCGGATGGCGCCGATGGCCGCGATGTCGTTGAAGCAGAAGATAGCGGTAAAGTCGCGCGTTTTTTCGAGCAATGCCTTCATCGGTTTGTAGCCGATCTCCGGCGCCATGGGGTGGTACCCGTCCTTCATTGACCAGCCGGCCGAGTCGATGCGGATCACCAGCGCCGGATCGATCTTGAGATTGATCTCCTGGGCCACCTGCTGAATGCCCTCCCAACGAAACTCCGAATCGGGAATCGCCCGCGGCCCGCGCATGAACGCAATGCGGCGATGGCCCAGCCCATACAGATGCTCCAAAGCCTGCTGCACCGCCAGGTGGTGATCAAGCACAATGTTCGTTACGTTTTCTGAGGCGCTGTGCGCCGAAATCGCAACCACCGGCACCGGAACATCGATCTGGTCAGAAGGTGTGTTCAGCAGCAGAAAACCGTCGACCGCCCGCTCCACCAGCATGCGTGGATATTTTTCAATCAGCTCGCGCTTCCAGTCGTGGCAGGCAGTGAAGTAAAAGTAGTGGGCTCCGGTCAGCTCCTGCACCACGCCGTTCATGACCCGCGTAAAGTAGCCTTCGCTCAGGTCGGGCGCCAACACCCCAACGCTCATTGACCGGCTCTGGCGCAGCGATCGGGCGAAGTAATTGGGCCGGTAGTTGAGCCGCTCGGCAGCCTCGGTGACCCGGTTGCGCGTCTCCTGCGGAATCGATTTCGCTGAGGGCGAGTTATTCAGCACAAGGGAGACAGTGGTCTGCGAGAGCTCAAGATGCTCGGCAAGCATTCTCAGATTTACATGTCCCGGTGGCGTCGAAGCCTTTCCCTTTGCCATGTTGGAGTTGTAACACGTTTCAAAGACTGGGGAAACAATGTTCCCCCGCGATTACATCGATTTTCAGAGCGGCTTCGATTCTGCCGGATTGCCAAAGCGATCTGCTCTTCCTATTTCATCGGGACCACGATTTCGTTTGTGCCCGCTTTGAGCGGCCAGCTTCGCCCATCGAGCTGGAATGTTCCAGTCAGCGTGCCGGGCAGTGTAATGCTCGCGTGGAATGCACGGCCCCCCCTGATCTGCGGCTCTCCCTGCGTCCGGACCCAGCGATAATCCACCTTGATATCCCCTTGAGGATGCGGGAAGGTTGCCTTGAGCGACGGCAGCGCACCCAGGTGCGGAACGATGCGCACCGAAGCAAACCCAGGACTGGCCGGCTCAATCCCGGCTACCAGCGTGAGCAGGTCATAGATCGGGTGCGCCGACCACGCATGAGAGTCAGATCGAGTGTCTCCCGGAACTTCAGGCCATGTGCTGAAGTGCAGCGCCAGCATCTTCCTCCACGGCTCGATCGAGCGCAGGTATTCGTCTCCAAGCTCGGCGTGGTCCAATGCCCGCGCCAGGTAGAACCTGAAGTAATACGACCCGCTAAGAATGCCATTGGGCGTGGTCCCCGGCTCAATGTCCAGCATCTGCCGCAGCACTTGCTGCTGCCGTTCCTTCGGAATCACATCGTACAGAACCGCCAAAATGTTGGCCTGCTGGCTAAAGTTTTTCTGGTCAGGATTGTCAGCAATCAAGCCTCGCGAGGCCGACCAGCACTTGTCGAACAGGCTGGTTCGAACGTGGGTCGCGCTGATCTGGTACCGGGCGGCGCGGACAGGGTCTCCGAGAGCGGCCTCGAGGTGGGTTGCCTCATAAAGCGCCCCCAGGTATTCAAGCGTCGTCACGCAGCTCTCACCGTGCTCGTCGTAGGTCGGAATCTCTTCCTTCCCCGAAACCCAATCAACGAAACTCCACCACGGCAGTTTCTCAAGCAACCCATCCGGCCTCTCGTGCCCCGCAAACCAGTCAAGCACCGTTCTTGTCCCGGGCAGTGCAGCGCGCACAGGCTCCGGATCGGGCCGATACATCCAATAGTCATGGACCATGCCCACCCACAGCAGCGAAAACGTCGGAATCGTCTGCGGCAGGGAACTCGGATAGCGGCTCAGCGTGATTCCGTCCGGATTGCGCGAGTGGTCAAAGGCCTCGATAGCCTGACGCGCAAGCCGGTCGTCGCCGGCGACGGCATAAGAGATCAGCGCTTGCACACGCGTGTCGCCCGCATACTGCAGTTGCTCGTAGTAGGGCGTGTCCATGTAGGTTTCGTGAGCATCAAGCCGGGCAGTACGCCAACTGACCTCCCAGATCTTCGCAAGCTCCGCGTCGGGCGAGTCAAACGTAGCCCGCTCCTTGAACGGATAGGCCGTGAAGTTGGCGGTCAGCGACTCCAATTGCAGTGGCTCGGCCCCGGTCTGAATGTCGATGTCAAGATAGCGCCAGGTCCGCCACCACAGCGGTTCAAACCTCCGATGAGCGCCTCCATCCGGCAAAAAACTGTCGCCGATGCCGATCGCCGTTCGGCTCCCCACCTCGTCGCGGTCCCCCTTGTGCTGGTCCTTGTCGTAGAGCGCCTCCGCGTATGTGAAGCGAATCTTCGTGCCGTTGCCGCCTGACACCGTCAGTTGCGGGTACGCCGTGGTCAAGGTCTTGCGATCGAGAAGCAGATGAATGTGTTTGCCGGCCTCCACGGCCACCGGCTCTTGGGGAAAAGAAGAAAACGCGGAAGCGTCGGTCTCGACGGTGACATGGGCGCTCTCTTCGCCATTCAGAATGGGAACAGGATGAGCCTCGGCCAGGTCCGTGCGAACCACCTTTCCGGGGTCGGTCGCCGTGTACTCCATCGCCGGAAGCCCATCCGGAACCAGTCCCCACGGATTGTTCCCGGTCGTATCGGCAGAGTGAGCCTTGTTTTCAGAGTCATAAATGCTCTCGCGCATGGGCGAGGCAGCCGGAACCCAATTGCTCCCCGGCCCAGCCGCACCCGCATCCTGCCAGTTCCAGTCGTAAACGGCCGCGTCAACTTCCTCGCCCGTACCCGCTGCCATGTACGCCCAAAATCCATTCACAATGCGGGGAACCGGCCGCTGCCCTTGCTCAACTTCAACCAGCCATCCAGCGCCTGTGCTGATCGAATCGGGTCCCGTGGCCTCGCTCTCCAGCAGAAACGCCGTCCTGTCTGTCATCTGTGCAATCGGAGCGTAGATCCCGAAGTTCCACACCGTTGCGGTAATCAGGTTATCGCCGGCCTTCAGCAGCGGTGCCAGGTCAAACCGCTCGTAGCGCCAGTGCGTCAGATCCCCGCGCGCGGGCCCATCGCCCACCCGATGCCCATTCACAAACAGCACAAACCGATTGTCAGCGCTCACTCGAACCACATAGCTTGCCGGAATAGCCGCCAGGGCCAGCGAACGCCTGAAGTGCAGCACAACCGGCTCCCGCAAAGGGGCCGTGGGATGCGTGATCCACGATGCGTGCCAGTCCCGATGGGCTGGATCGGCCGCAAGACTAAGTTCAACACTTGTCTGGCCGTTCGTGGGAGCCTGGGTTTGAGCTTGAAGAGCGAAGACAGAAAGGGCGATTGCGAGATTCATCAAAACTGAGCGCATAAGATCGGCTTTCAGAAAAACAAGCCCTAGCTTACCCGAAACGGCCTATCCTTGGAGCCATCTTTCGCTCGATTCTTGGGTTTTAGCCTCGCACGGGCAGAGCCGACCCAAGGGAAGATGAACCTGCTTCCCCCGGCACCGCCGCTGACTTGCTAACCTGCTATCCCCGCCATAGCGGGGGCTAAATCGCCGCACATTCACGAAAACGATGCCCCTATTTGCATTGTTCAAAATTTAGCAGAATTGAGCTCTTGATCCTTTGCAGGCACTCGCCGCCGAAAAGCGCTCCCGCATTTTGCTCCAAATCCCTGCCCGTTCGTATGGTGCAGAGCCGCCGCAGCACATTGCCCCGATCGGCCATTTCCGAACAACCCACCCAGAAACTGCCGATTTACCCCATCTTTACCACCGAATTAACGCTTGTATGCATTTGATTTAGCAACGTTGTAACCTCCTGTTCACATTCGCCCGGTAGCCTGTGTGTGGTGATCGACCAAGTGCCAGAAATTCGCGTCCCCCAACCTCAACCGGAACCAGAGTCTGGCTCGCCCAATGGGTCGCGCCCGGTTGACGAAGCTCCCACCGAGGCATCTGCGATCCGCACCTTCCTGCTGGCGCGCGGGAACTCGGCCATAGCCGATCGCGGTTTTCAATGGCTCATGGTGTTGTGCGCAATGAGCATTTTCGCCATTGTGTTGCTGATCGCCTATGAACTGGTCGTGGGGTCGAAACTGACCTGGAACAAGTTCGGCTTTGGATTCTTCGTCTCGGCATTTGTCGACCCAGACACAAATTTGCGCATGTATTGGGACCCTGTCAACGGGCATTTCAGCGCATTGCCATTCATCTTCGGCACATTGGTGTCATCGTTTCTCGCTTTGCTGATGGCGGTTCCACTGGCAATCGGCGTCGCGGTCTTCCTGACTGAAATGTGCCCGCGGGTTTTGCGCGGGGTGCTGGCCTTCATTACGGAGTTGCTGGCGGCCATTCCAAGCGTGGTTTATGGTTTGTGGGCTGTCTTTGTCCTGGTCCCGCTGCTCAGAGAGCATGTGAATCCCTTGCTGATCAAACTCTTCGGCTGGACGGGATTCTTCACCGACGACAATCCCACCGGCCTGGGCCTGCTTGCGGCGGGCGTGATTCTGGCCATCATGATTCTGCCCATCATCTCCTCGCTCACCCGAGAGGTCATGACGGCGGTGCCTCACTCGCAGCGTGAGGCAGTGCTTGCTTTAGGCGCAACGCGGTGGGAGATGATCCGCATGGGCGTGTTGCGCAATGCGCGCATCGGCATTGTGGGCGCAGTCATTCTCGGTCTCGGTCGTGCGCTGGGAGAGACCATGGCGGTTGCCATGGTCATCGGCAACAATCCTGAGATTCACAAGTCAATTCTTTCCAATGCAAGTTCAATGGCGTCGGTCATCGCCAATGAATACGCTGAGCCCTCGTCCAACCTCCACCTCAGCGCGCTCACTGAGATTGGCCTGGCTTTGTTTGCGGTAACAATTGCGGTCAATGCCATTGCACGGCTGCTGGTTTGGATGGTGACGCGTGGAGCGCCCGCACAGGCGCATTGAGGTACTTAGCAACCCCTGAATCCGCAGTTGATTTGAAAGGGCAGGACTTTACAGAATGCGAAGAACCTTTGCCGGAGGCATTGGCTTTGAAAGAGCACGACTTGAGTCGTGCCGCAGATGCAAAGAGAACAATGCGGGCTTTAGACCCTGAGGGAGCGAGTTGAGGGAACTGGGATCTAATCCGAGGCTCATGAAGTGCAGCTTCTAGCTAGGAGCTGACAGCTGAGAGCTAAAAGCTGTTCCAAAACTGAAGTTCGACACGGAGAGTTCAACCTGGCGACAGAATACAAAATGCGCTCGCGGATGAGAGCGTTGACGGATGGCGCAGCCAGTGCCTTGGCCGTGCTTTCAACAGTTCTGGTGGTTGCGCCGCTTGTGGCCATCTTCATCTATCTTGTTTACAAAGGCGGCAGTTCGCTCAATTGGGCCTTCTTCACAAAGAATCCAGCGCCCGTGGGCGAAGAGGGCGGCGGAATGGCCAACGCCATCCTTGGCTCCGGCATTCTGCTTGCAATAGCCAGCCTGATTGGTGTGCCCATTGGCATCGGCGGCGGCATCTTCTTGGCTGAATTCGGCCGTGGTACGAAGCTGGCCGGGGCAGTGCGGTTCACGGCCGACGTGCTCAACGGGGTTCCCTCCATCGTGATGGGCCTCGCCGCATACGCCCTCATCGTGGTTCCACTCGGGCACTTTTCCGCTTTTGCCGGCGGAGTGGCGCTGGGCATCATGATGATTCCCACCGTCTGCCGCACCACTGAAGAGATGCTGCTCATGGTGCCTCATTCCGTGCGAGAAGCAGCATTGGCTCTCGGCGTTCCCAACTGGCGCTCGGTCCTTTCCATCACCGTCAAAACGGCCTCGCCCGGCATCATCACTGGCTGCATGCTGGCTTTTGCCCGGGTGGCCGGCGAAACCGCGCCGCTCATCTTTACAGCTCTTGGCAACTCAAATTGGAGCACCGACCTCAACGGGCCCATCTCCGCGCTGCCTTTGCAGATTTATGTCTACGCCCTGTCTCCGTATGACGAGTGGCATCGGCTGGCCTGGGCGGGCGCCCTGGTCTTGATCGTGTTAATTGTTCTTGCCGTGTCGCTGGTGCGCTTTGTCACCAGCCGAGGCGTTTTGAAAGGGGCAAGCTAAGTGGGCGTTGGCATCGAGGTCGTCAGTCTGAATGCGTGGTACGGTACCAATCACACGCTGCAGGACATTCATTTGAATATGCCGGCCAATCATGCCACGGCGCTGATCGGTCCCTCGGGCTGCGGCAAGAGCACCTTTGTGCGCTGCCTCAACCGCATGCATGAAACCAATCCCATCGCCCGCGTCACCGGCACCGTTCGCATTGGCGATCTTGACATCTATAAAGACGCCAAGCCGGTCGAGATCCGGCGTCGCGTGGGCATGGTCTTCCAGCGCCCCAATCCATTTCCCACCATGTCGATCTACGACAATGTCGCAGCCGGTTTGAAGCTCAACGGCTACAGCAATCGCCGCGCGCTCGATGAAATTGTCGAGCGTTCGCTCAAGAACTCCGCCTTGTGGGACGAAGTCAAAGACGATCTCAAGAAGAAGTCCGGCGCAAGCCTCTCCGGCGGCCAGCAGCAGCGCCTGTGCATTGCCCGCGCCCTGGCCGTCGATCCTGAAGTCCTGCTCATGGACGAGCCTGCTTCTGCCCTTGACCCCGTCTCAACCTCGAAGATCGAAGACCTCATCTTCCAGTTGAAATCCCAGTACACGATTGTGATCGTGACCCACAACATGCAACAGGCGGCGCGCGTGGCAGAGAAGACGGGCTTCTTTCTCAACGGCCGCATGGTGGAGTTTGACTCAACCCACAAAATCTTTACCAACCCCAGCGACAAGCGGACAGAAGATTACATCACAGGCAGGTTCGGATGACGCGCATACGCTTTCAACAAAGCCTCGACGATCTAAAAGAGCAGTTGCTGGTCATGGCCGGCTTGGCCGAGCAGGCCATTCAGCGGGCCATTGAGGCGTATCGTGTGCGTGACCTCTCCATTTGCGATCTGGTCAGCCGCAGCGAGCTCGCCATCAACCGCCTCGAACGCGACATCGACCAGGCCGCCCTCGATCTGCTCGCCATGGAGCAGCCCATGGCCATCGATCTGCGCTTTGTGCTCAGTGTGATCAAGATCAATGCGGACCTTGAGCGTGTGGGCGACGCCGCCAAGAGCATCAGCGACCGCGTCCGCAACATGGATCAGATGGCGGTCGTCGATCTGCCTGTGGATATCCCTAGAATGGCGTCTCTCGCCGCGGATATGGTGCGCCGCAGCCTGCAGGCATTCATCGAGGGAAACGCCGATCTGGCTCGCTCTGTGCTCACCATGGACGATGCCGTAGATGCAATGAATCGTGCGGCTTACAAGGCGCTTATTAAAGTGATGGAAGAGGAGAGCCATCTGGCCCCACAGGCACTGAATGCGCTGATGGTGAGCCGCAGCCTCGAGCGCGTCGCCGACCACGCCACCAATATCGCTGAAGACGTAGTCTTCTGGGTGCAAGGCGCGGATGTGCGCCACCACAAGAGCCTCACCGGCGGCAGAGACGCCCAAGCCGGCCTGAAAACAAATCCCGCCCCAACCGCGTAGAACTGTCAATGGCAGTATAGCCCGCGAAAACTTTGCAGCCAGCACACGCTTTGAAAGGCCTCAACTTCACTTGTGCCGGAAGAGCTGCTGCATGCACCGGCTTTGAAAGGGCACGACTTCAGTCATGCCGCAAACGCTGCATGCACCGGCTTTGAAAGGGCACGACTTCAGTCGTGCCGCAAACGCCACAAAATAAAGGCTGGGCTTTAGCCCCTGAGGTTTGCTTCTCGCAAATCTTGGCTCAGCCCTGCGCGTTCTGCGTAGCCTCCCCAGCCCCGGAGAGCCCATCTTCGAGAGACCGTTTTCCACCCTGAAACCCCTAAAACTCCCACCAATCCAGCAGCAACATCCGCGGATAAAACAGCCCAGCCCGCAGAATCGCGTCCGGCCCATGCAGATTGCGCAGCATCTTGCCATAAGCCTCAATCTGAGGCGCGAATAATCTTCGAAGCTCCACAACGGCCTCTTCCAAATTCCCCGCATTCGCACTCTTGTAGTCGATAATCCACCAAGCCTCCTGGCCCTCCGACAGCGGTTCAAGCCCGGCGCGAAATACCCG
>Ga0302320_10005901_pt1 | contig 27322 bp, 31 predicted proteins | sample Bog_T0_3_FD_202130 | JGI IMG/M metagenome (GOLD analysis project Ga0302320, IMG submission 202130) | Peat permafrost microbial communities from Stordalen Mire near Abisko, Sweden - Bog_T0_3 | ecosystem: Environmental > Terrestrial > Soil > Wetlands > Peat | place: Sweden: Abisko, Stordalen Mire...
CATCACGCGAGGCTAAGGGATGGGTTTTTTGGAACGGGACAAAAAGGTCCTTATGGGCTTTTTCGGGTGCTTGTTCTCGGTAGTCCAGGACGTGACAGGGAGAAGGGGTTGAGTGGTCAGTTTTACGAGGAGCCGGGCAATAGACAAGAAATCCGCCCCCTCCCAAGGACGCAAAATGCGGGCGTGTGACTGCTAAGGTGAAGGCAGTGGCCACGGCAGCATCGATGGCGTTTCCTCCTTGTCTTAAAATTTCAGATCCCCAGAGGGACGCAATTCGGTCATCTGAAACCACGAGTCCGCGAGTTGCTACGGTTGGTTGAAAGCGGCTTTCTGATACGGATTCCGGTCCACCGACAGACCCTAGGGATAGGCTTCCATTCATAAGCAAAAAACTAAAAATCAGGGATAGGGTCTTTAGGTATCTCATGAGTAGTGAATTGTATGGATTCTCAACTAGACGTCTAGAGAAAACTTCCGTTAAGATAGTCCTATGGAAAACTCGGAAAGAGTTCTGTTTGAGGATGATTCTCCGCGGTGGTTCGTCGCGATTGGTGAGCAATGGGTAGGACCGTTAAGTGCTTCAGATCTTTATCAGAAGATCTTGGCTCAGGAATTGACTTGGGCCCATTACGTTTGGAAAAAAGGTCAGGCAGAGTGGAAGCGCATTTGTGATGTGAAGACTTTCCAAGCCGCGGTGCCCCGACAGCCGCGTAAGGAAGTGCAAAAACAGGTTCTCAAGCAGGGTGTAACGCCTGAGGTTCGTCCAGCCAAGCGGCTGTTAAATGAGCAACAGGTCCGGAATTGGTATTTGTATTACAACGATTCGCAATTTGGGCCTTTTTCTCAAGAGGAGATTTTTCGATTTCTCAAAATTGGAAAAATTCATCTCAAAGTTCACGTTTGGAAAGTAGGGATGAGCCATTGGGAAAGATTGGAACGCATTCCCATTTTTCAACCTATGAAGGAAGCCCAAGAGCATACAGCTAAATATGAAGTAGAGCAACGCAGAGCTCCTCGACAGCCTTTGGTTGCCAAAATTCTCCTGTCAGATGAACAAACCGTGATTGTTGGCGTGGGTCGTGATATCAGCACTGGCGGGATGCAGGTGCTGACGGATCGAATTCCTGGAAAAGTGGGGACTCGGATTAAAATGAATATCAGCCCTTCTAGCCAGGAGGCGGGGCGTCCCATAGAGCCTTTTGTTGCCGAAGGGGTGGTAGTTCGAATTTTGGAGGATGGTCGTGGTTTCAGCTTCAGATTTCAACGGCTCTCAGATGGAGCCAAAAAAGCAATCGAGTCCTACATTGAGTCGCTCAACTAATCTGAAGAATTATCAGGGCTCCTTGCAACCGAAGAGTTTTCCATCACTGCCGGAAGGTTGGACATCGGAATGGGAGACTTTTCCTAGTTCCGACGGGGTTTTGCAGCTGTATTCTGTGCTTCATCATTCGGAGGATTGGGCAAATCGGGCCAATGCAAGAGTCTTGGTCGTGTTACACGGTTTGGGGGAGCATGGGGGGCGGTATCTTCATTTTCCTCATTTCGTAAGTTCAGCAGTGGGTGCCGTTTATTGTTTGGACCATCGAGGGCACGGCAGGTCAGAAGGACTGAGAGGCCATGCACAGCGATTTGATGCATTAGTGGACGACGTAGCTCTTGCTGTTTCACGGTTGGATGAAGCTTTAAAAAAACGCTTGGGCCATGCAGAAATTCATGTATTGGGTCATAGTATGGGGGGATTGATTTTGCTTCGGACTCTCATGCTTCATCCCCATTTGCCATTTCGTTCAGCAACGGTCTCGGCTCCTCTTCTTAAGATTAAATCTCCCTTGCCGGCAATAAAAAAAATGGCTGCCCGAGTGTTGTCTCAGGTTTGGGGGTCTTTGCACATGACGACGGAGCTCAATGCTGCTGATATTTCTCATGATCCAGAGGTGGTAGAAGCTTATGTCTCTGATCGTTTAGTTCATAGCAAAGGCACTCCCCGATTTTATACAGAACTAACAGCTGCAATGAATGATACCATGCGTCGAGATTCTGGAATCAATATTCCCCTGCAAGTGTTGGTTCCTATGCAAGATAAGATTGTAGACCCTAAAGCCGGGCTTGAATTTTTTAGAGCTTTAAAGCTTCGTGACAAGCTGCTAAAGACCTACCCTGGGTTCTACCACGAGCCCTTTAATGAAATTGGAAAGGAACAAGTTTTCGAGGATCTTGTCTTATGGATCAAAAGCCATTCAACGAATTAGTGCGCATCGTGAAAAAACTCAGTTATCGAGAAGGAGATTTTACCCTCGCTTCAGGTAAGAAAAGCAGATTTTACATTGACCTGAAAGCTTCGACTCTTCATCCGGATGGGGCCTATTGGATTGGCGAGGCTGCTTTAGATGTGATGGAAAGAGAGAAACTCAAAGTAGATGCTGTGGGCGGATTAACTCTGGGGGCGGATCCTATTGCTACAGCGATTTCGTTGGCTGCTCGGCATCGGGGTAAGGTTTTACCTGCTTACATTGTCAGGAAGGAACCCAAGGATCACGGGACAGCAAGATACATTGAAGGAGTGGAGAATATTCCAGCTGGAGCTCCCGTTTTAGTTTTGGAAGATGTGGTGACTACGGGGGGTTCTAGTTTAAAGGCTATTGTGAGGCTACGGGAGTCGGGTTTTAAGCCTGTAGCCGTGTTAACGGTGGTGGATCGAGAGGAAGGCGGGGCTGCTGCTATTCGTAAAGAAGGTTGTGATTTTTTCGCACTGACCACCATTCGGGAAATTCAAATTTGACTTATTTAAGTGATCGCGCGGTAGCTGAATTGAGTTCAGCAGCGTTGCTTAAAAATTATGAGGCTATCCGGCAGCAGTTACCCAACCAAGCTATTTTGCCCATGGTCAAAGCCAATGCTTATGGGCATGGAGCAGGCTGGGTAGCTAAGCACTATTTGTCACTTCCTCAGTTTTATGGTTTAGGGGTAGCTTCTTTAGACGAAGGCGCAGAGCTTCGTCGCTTGATCGGTTTAAAGTGGAGAAAAACTGTAATCATCGTTTTTGCTGATACTGCTCCCTGGTCTGAGGAGAAGGGTCAATTTTGTGAGCTTCATGGGCTTACTGCGACGATTTCAAGCGACGCGGACTGGGCTTTATTCTTAAGAGGGGGTTGGACCAAACGTGTGCCCTACCATCTTCAGTTTAATACAGGAATGAATCGACTTGGAATTTCTCTTTCTTTGGTTAGATCTATTGCAAAACAACTAAAAACAAGACCAAGCGATCAGCATCCACAAGGTATCTTTAGTCACTTGGCTATGAGTGAGCAACCGGATTCCCGATTGAGTCAACTCCAGTTAGAGAAATTTAAGGTAGTGAGAAAGGAGCTTCACTCAGCGTTTGGTAGCACTCTTTTTCATCTATCCAATAGCGGTGGAATTTGGAATCATCAAAGTTTTCAGTTGAACCAGTTAACAGACATGGTCCGGCCCGGTTTGTCTCTTTATGGAATACCTCCCTGGCCGAGCGCGCCACAAAAAGGGCTATGCCCGGTTCTCACTTTGCGGGCTTGCGTGATAGCTGTGCATCGTTTGAAGCCTGGGGATTCCATTGGTTATGGAGGTGCGTTTCGGGTGAGGGGTGAAAAGATCGTTTATGCAGCGATTCTAGGAGCCGGATACGCGGATGGAGTGAGTCGTGCTTTGAGTAATCGGGGATTTGCGTGGCTAGGGGGCAAAAGTTGCCGATTTATTGGAAATGTGAGCATGGATCTTTGTTCGATTCGGTGTTTTCCTGAGACACGAGTAGGGCAGTGGGTTGAACTCTTAGGGCCCAGGGTAGACGCTTGGGCGCAAGCCCAAGAGGCAGGGACTATCCCCTATGAGCTTTTTACCTCCCTGTCGTCACGAGTGAGAAGAGTTTATGTTGAATAAATCTAGCTTGGCTTCAGCGATTCAGTTTAAAGAAGTCTATAAGAAGTTCGGAGAAGCTCAGGAGGAAGTCTTAAAAGGAGTTTCTTTAGATTTTCCCATGGGCCAACTGACTTACATTTTAGGTTCTTCAGGGGCAGGTCAATCTGTTTTACTGAAGCATATTTTGGGTTTGCTTCGACCTACCCGTGGAGAAGTTTGGGTGGGTTCTGAGTGCATCCATCAGCTTTCCCGGAGAAAACTTGCTCAGGCGCGTATGCAATTTGGAATGCTATTTCAAGATGCAGCTCTTTTTGATGATTGGAATGTGTTTGAGAACGTGGCCTTCCCTTTACGGGAACATACCCGTCTCAATGAGAAAGAAATTTTTAAGAAAGTGGAGAAAGCCTTAGCCATCCTTGGAATGGAAACGGGATTGGATAAATATCCAAATGAGCTTTCGGGTGGGATGAGAAAGCGCGTGGGGCTTGCTCGAGCTATCATTCGAGAACCCTCCATTTTGCTTTATGATGAGCCCACCACGGGGTTAGATCCGATCACTCGAACCAAGGTGGATGAGCTCATCGCAAAGCTGAAAAGAGAGTTGAAACTGACATCTATTGTCATAAGTCATGACATTCCTTCGGCTCTTATGTTGGCCGATTGCATTGCATTTCTCCATAAAGGTAAAATTGTTTTCTTTGGAACCCCGTCTGAGTTTAAAAAATCTCAGGTGGGAGTGATTCAAGAATTTATTGCTGCTGAAGAAAGAATGATTCGCACTTTTGATCTTAAATGAATTTCCTGAGCTCTAAATATTGATTTCTGTTAGAATAGATTCATCTATGGATCAGTGGCTTGTTCGAACATTTGAAAATTGGATTGCAGGACCGTATTCTCAAGAGCAGGTTTGCCAAATGATTTTAGAGGGAAGGTTGGGGCTTCAAGATGAGGTCTGCCAGGCCAATAGTTATTGGATTTATGTCCATGATCGTGAAGAGATTAGGAAACAATTAAATATTGAAGTCCCAAAATCCAAGAACTCTGAGTATCTAGAAGAACCTACCCAAACTGGGGGCTTTAGTGAGGTGGATGATGTCACTGATCCCGATGTGACGCAGCTGCGGACTCGAGAAAATCCAGATCCGTCAAGAAATACAACTTCCACAGTCAACCCCTCTTCATCCATTCCTGCTTTGGGTGCCCTGCCTGGTGCGTATTCTCGGGTAGAAGTCAAAGGGCAAAGTGAGAAGCTTCCTCTTTGGAAGATCCTGGCTTGGGGAGTGGTGGTTTGTGGGAGCCTGATTCTTGCTTGGATGCGGGTTAAAAGATAGCTCTTCGGCTCTATCTATAATAAGAGCTCTTCGGTTCTATTAATAATAAGAGCTTCTCGGCTCTATGTACTCAATATCCTTTAGAATTTCACGAGGGGGGGAGAGTCCAAGTTTGGAGGATGGGGTTTTTCCGTTTAAAATGTCCAGGATTTGCTGTTTCCGATAATGCAGCTCAGCCCTCCAGATCGGATGTTCCACCTCCACCCAAAGGATGGAATTGTGGACTCGAACGGCGCGCGCGTGTTTTGCTATCAGCTCTCCCACAGCAATTTCCCATCGACCCAATGCTTCTGCCTCTGCTAGACGCATGGAAAATTTAGGATGTTTTTCTCGAGCTATTTTAAGTATGTCAAAGAGGCTATTGAAAGACATAGATTGACTTTAACTCGAGTGCTGTTTTTTTTGTATCTTTCGGTTAAATTAGGGAATGCTTTTTCAAATACCTTCTCTGATAGAAGATTTTCGAGCAGAAACAGCGGCGCTTAAAGCCAAAAGCCCTCTTTTAAAACAGGTTTTGAGGTTTCTCAGTCTTTTTCTTGGAGGAGTTTTACTAGGCAGCTGTGGTTATACCTTTCAGAACTCTCGGAATACTCTTTACGAAAAAGAAGGCATTCAGAAAATTTATGTTTCCCCTGTGGGTAATTCGACTCTCAAAGGGGGTGTGGAGAGCCTCGTTTACAATAATTTAGTCAAGGTTTTGGTCGCACATCGAAAAGTAACCGTAGTTTCCCATCCGGATGATGCTGATGCTATTCTTTCTGGAGGAGTATCAGGAGCAAGTTTTGGAGGAAGTGCCACGGCGCCTGTTTCCAATTTGAATCCCACTTCTTTGGGGCCGACCCTTCCCACGAGTGGTTATTACGTTTGGACGGAGTATACGGCTACTTTAAGCTGCAGTTTTACTTTAGTTCGAGCCAAAGCGATTGCGGGGAGAAAATCGGTAATTTGGTCTGGGGGCTTTACTCGATCTAAAGCTTTTCCAGGAGCCAATCAACTGGATGTTCTCGGAACGACCTCACCGTTGATTAATGAAAGTGAGTTTGATCGAGCGTTAGCAGACTTAGCCAGAATCGGGATGGACGATATTCATGAGTCCATGCTAGCGATGTTCTAGTATGCCTAAGTTGGAATTAAAGGCTGTGCAGCGAGAATTGGAGCAGGCAAAGGTTTGGCCGTTCTATTGGATTTATGGTCCAGAGCGGCTGAAATCTCGTGAGTTGCTCAAACGGCTGAAAAAAGCCATTTTCCAAGAGTCAGGTGCAAATAGCTTTGGTTGGAACGAAGAGACTTTTGATGGAAATGAAGCGGGTGTGGAAAGGATCTTGGACTCTGCTTTGAGTCCTTCCTTAGGTGGAGGAACTCGGCTGATTCTGATTCGGGAGGCGCATACTTTAAAGAATCCGGAACTATTGTCAGAACTTCTAGGGGATGTTTCCCGCGCACCCAGTCCGATGGACATTTCTGAACTATCGAGTGTTTGTGTTTGTCTAGCTAAGGACCTGGATGGTCGCAAAAAGTTTTCTAAACTCCTTTTAGAAAGAGCAGCGGTGATTGCTTGTGATGAAGTTTTAGAGCAGCAGCGAGAATCTTGGGTTCTCTACCTTGCTAAGCGAAAAGGGCTGGAGTTGCCTGCTTTTTTGGTGATGCAGCTTTGCACTTTGGATCCCTGGAATTTAGATATCTTGGATCTAGAATTGGAAAAACTTTCCATCGATGGAATTGAAAATCAAACCCCATTAGAAGGAACGGGGTCAGAGGCCGCTCCAGAGACTGTTTCTGGGCTGGTTTTTGGGAGAGCTACGGAGCGTTTTTTGGAGAGCTTTTTTCTACGGGATTTAAAATCAGCGCTTGCTCAATTGGTGGGCTTTGTAGATCGTCCTGATGAATCGCTCCCTCTTCTGGGATTATTAGGGTGGAATGTGAGGCACCTAGCTCTTTTTCTATCAGACCGTGCATTAGGTACACGTCATACGAAGCTGAGCCCTTTTTTGATAGACCGATTTCGAAAATGGAGCCTCAAGTGGCAACTTCAAGAGGTACTGGAGCTTCAAAAGGCGCTTGTGAGTTTGGATTTCCAGATGAAGCAGAGCCCTCTACTTGCTTTGGGTATATGGAGTCAATTAGTGACTCAGTTTTGTCGAGAGCACATGGGGTAATGGGCTGAGATTTTATCAATTCTTTGGATAAAGCTCACAAAAAGAAGTATGGTGAGAAGCATTCTGGAGAAACCATGCCAAAGTATTTTGAATTTGAAGTGAGTTTGATTGAGGTGAAACCTAAAATCTATCGCAAATTTGCGCTGCCTGCTGCGAGCACGTTTAGAGATCTTCACCGTGCTATCCAGAGGGCTTGCGGCTGGGAAAATGATCATGGCCATATTTTTCGAACGGAACTAGGAAAAAAAGGACAAAATATTGCCGGTGGTTTTCCGATGGGAAGTATGGATGGTGTTAAGGATGGGGATGCCATCCAGTTAAATTCTTATTTTTCCGGTACGAATCCCATCTGTGTTTACGAATACGATTTTGGAGATTGCTGGACCCATGTGGTGAAGTGGGTGCGAGTTTTTGAGGACGACGAGATTTTTCAACGCAAGCTGCTCGGGGGGGCGCGGGCTTTTCCTCCTGAGGATTGTGGTGGTCTTCCGGGATATTATGAGTTTTGTGAATTGCTAAAATCTGCTCCACAATCTGTCGAGGGAGAATCAGAAGAAGACGAGCAGTTGCGAGACTGGTTTGGAGACTGGACTCCTGAAGGTTTTGATTTTGAAGAAACGAAAAAGAGCTTTGAAGCAATCAATTCCCTAGCGGGCGAAGGCTGCGAAGACGATGACGTTTATGATGAGGATGACGAAGAGGATGAGGACCTAGGCGACTGCGGGGATTGTGAGCATTGTGATTGTGGAGAGGACCATCTGGGGGATGACGACGATGAAGATAACGAAGAACTCAGTGAGAGGGATAGGCAGTTTGTCGAAGAAGTGAAAGAGTTAATTGCTCAAGGGAAAAAAAAGGAAGCAGTGAATGTTGTTCAAAACTATCTTCATGTAGGTCTGAAAACGTCCAAAGCTATGGTGGATGAACTTGCCAGAGAGGCTGAGTAGGGTCTGCCATGGAAATGGGATCTTATGAGATTGAAAATGGTGAAAAATCTATTTTGTTTCAGACGGGTCTTTTTAGGACGGGTTTCCCATTTGATTCTTTTTCTTGTTCAGATAGATGCGTCTTCGTTACAAGCTTGTCCTATTGAATTAAATGATCTCAGAAGCAGCGCTTCCCAAGCAAATTTCAAATCGTTGCCTCAAGTTGTCCATCATTTACTTCAGCCGGGAGAGCGCTGTAAGGCTACTGTAGAAGGCATTCCTGGTCCGTATGAGCTCATCTCAATAACCGAGGAATTTCAAGGAGAAAAGGCTACTAATTATTTTACTCCTGAACAAAAAAAAGCAACTTTGGTTAGCATATGTAACGGAATTTTTAAAGATTCTGAAGGAAATCTTATAAACACAAAAGGTAAAAAGAATTTCGTTATGGATCAGGTGGGAAATTTTTATATCGAAGGTCATCTGCATGGTTTTCACTCTAGTTTTTTAAGTGGTGCTCCAGTAGCTATGGCTGGGGAAATTGAGGTTTTAAATGGAAAAATTATTTTCATGTCAAGTGAGAGTGGTCACTATGCTCCTCCTCAAAACTGTATTTTTCAATCGGTCTTAGAGTTGCGAAAAAAAGGGGTTCATTATCCTTTTGGAATTCTCGACAGAGGTGAAGTTGTAAAACGATTGCAAGAAAATATTGCTGTAAAAAGTATCATTGAAACTTTGACCGAAATAAAAAATGCACTTCCTAATGGAGTAAGTTGTGAAGGGATAGAATCTCCAGACTGGCCAAAATTGGAAGTGATAGCACGATCTGTTTCTTACTTTGGTCTTGCATTGAAAATAGTATATCCTAACGCATTATGTCTTCCTCAAGTTAAAAGAGAAAACCCTTTGATTCAATTAATATCTGAAGAACAGATTATGGAAATGAAAAACTTTGCTGAGAAAAACGGTCTCAGCTTAGAGATAGATTATTTTTCTCCCCTTGAATCGTGGAGCTTTTTAATTAATTTCCAAGATCCCACTTTTCAGCTTGATCCAAGCGAATTGAATAAATTTAAATAATGCGATTCTATGGATTTGTATAGACAATGAGCTCAGAATTACTTTGCCTGCGATGTTTTAGTGCACAGCCGGCGCTGTCATCTCATTCGTATAGTAGTCGGAGGGTATTGCCATTGGCCATTTTAAGTGCTTTAAATGAATTGAATTGAAGTTTGTGGAGTTGAGCTAGTGTACGCCTTGTTCCGTAGCCGGTTCACCAGTGTGTGCGAAATTGCCGTGCAGTAAGGTCCACCGCCACCGGCGAAAGTGAATTCTGAAGTGCCTGTTAAAGTCGAAGGTAAAATCATTAAAAGACAGGCTTTTTCGGCCCCCATCCGTCGAAAAATTTGGAACCGAGCGGGAGGTCAGTGTGAGTTTATTGGAGAAAATGGGAAACGATGTGCTGCTAGGCGACTACTTGAATTTGATCATTATCCGACTCCAGTCGCGCTTGGAGGAAAAAAATGACGAAAGAAATGGCAGGCTTGCCTGCAAGACCCACAACCTTTCTTCGGCTGTGCATGCTTTGGGAAGGGAGTGTATGCAAAAATGGCTTCCTGGAATGAGGTAGAGAGGGGGCGTTTATTTAATAAGTGAAAGTGATGTCAGGTTCTTCTTCTGATCCGATCCATGATGACTCTCAAGTGATAGTGACTCATGCTCTGCACATCGCAAACCCTGAAGTTCCCATAGAAAACAACCTGTCAACTGGTGTGGTTGATTGCCAAGGGTCGTGTCAAAATCCATTGAGTGCACCAGATAAGAATGGTATAAACTCACCTATTGTGAGGTGGGTACCTCGCTGGAAGTGAAAGTATGAAAGTTTTATTTAAAAGTAATGTAAAATCAGTTGCACTCAGTGCCTTGGTTGTGTCGTGTCTTTCTGTAGGTTTTGCTCCCTGCGGACCAGCGCGACCTGTGGGAGTGCAGGTGGATACTGAAGATGGTACTAAGCCGCTGGTCACTCCTCCTTCTGTGGATCGCCCTTCAATTGAGCTTGCGTTGGGAGCATCCCATGGCTGTGCGTTGATTAAGCCGAAAGGGAGCCAGACTGGGGGAGTGAAGTGTTGGGGAAGTAATAAATTTGGACAATTAGGGAGCAAGGGAGATCCAGACAATCTGCTCTCTGCGGTTCCAGTGCAAGGCTTGGATAGTGGTGTGGTTGATATTGCAGCTGGGGGTAATACGAGTTGCGCGATTTATCTGGAGAATTCTCTGAGATGGCTGAAGTGCTGGGGAAGGATTCGTTTTGGAAGTGAGGAACCGCAGGAAGGTAAGTTCACTTCAGATCCAACCATGATTCAGGGACTTAATGGCAATGTTCACTCGGTAACCGTTGGAAAAAATCACGTTTGTGTCCTAACTTCTCAGAATCAGGTGAAATGCTTTGGAGATAACGATGAAGAACGGCTGGGAAGGGCTGAAAAACAGGACAAAAATTTGCCACTACCTGTGAAATTTACAATGAAAATGAAGATAGAAATAAAAGAAGGGCTCTCTTTAACAAGGGCTGTCCCTTTTCAAGCGGCATCCATTATAGCTGGGGAAAACACTACTTGTGGAATCCTAGCTGTAGCGGCGGGTGCGAATGCGTCGGAAAGGGTCTTGTGCTGGGGGGTGAAAATAGGCGATAATGCCAAATTATATCAGCCTGGTGGTAGGGATGGCTTGCTTTCTGGAGACGGGAATATTCAACAGATTGCCGTGGGAGCTTCTCATATTTGTATCGTAATTGATGGCAGAGTTCAGTGCGTTGGAAAGAGTGATAATCTCCAATTAGGAACCGATTATCCACATTACTCAGAAGTTGCTTTCGTACCACCACCCGACACCCTCCATTCAGGAGTTGAGGAAATCGCAGCGGGAAGTAACTTTACCTGTGCTAGGCAAAAGGATGTAGTAAGCTGTTGGGGGCAAAATAACCTAGGGCAATTGGGATCTGATCAGGTGTCAGATCCAATCAAAAAAGCCAGCGCTCGTCCTGTTGAAGTGAAAGGATTAGGTCATAATCTAGGGCAAATTGCGGCTAGTGCAAATCAGGCTTGTGCGGTAGTAGGTCACCAAGTGAAATGCTGGGGGGCTTTAGAGTCTGATACGAGTGGATCTCTTCCCCAGTTAGTGCAGGGGATTGAGTAGGCTTTTAAGCTGGTTTTAGCCCTGACAGATGCTGTTCTGCGATTTTCCTAAATTCGGTAGAAATTCTCGTGTCTTCGCGAACGGTTTGCCAATACTGCCTGGCAATGGGAAGTGCTTGCTTCCAAGCAGTTAAAAGCGTGTGGTCGTAGCTGGGGAGAGTGTGTATTTTTCCCTGGATCTTCACCGCCACTTCTGGGTGCATAAAACATCGGAAGCATGTCATAAATAGGTGCCAAGAAGGGGGCTAAGCCGGAGGCGCGAGTATTGCCAGGCTGCCAGAAAAAGCAGAGGTTGCCAGAATGCCGATCAGTATTAGCAATCATTCTGCCAAAGCACTCAAGCTTCTGAATGGTGTGTAAATCTTCCGTTGATATTCTTTTTTCCTTCTCTAGAATCTGTGCAGAATAAGACCAGTTTTTTCCAGAGCCTATCCACTCGTTTTCCAGTGCTGATAAGGATATTACGGCCTTCCTTACTAATACCTGGCGGATAATTTTATTCTGGTAAATTTCAGGATAAGATTATGAAATATAACGTTATTTTAATAACTTATGAATGGGTTCTCCGAGTGAAAATCCCCGGAGCCCCAACGTTACTTCTGGGGAGAAGAATTCAGCGCTGCGGGAAGATTCTTCTTCGCAAATAGGGTGAGCCGACTGATCTTACGAGCAGCCCTTCCTTTGGGGATAGTCCCTTTGCTTGCAGCTTTGCTCAATGCTTTGATGGCTAAAACATAGGCGACTTTTGCTTGATCTGTGTTTTTGCTTTTGATTGCATCCAGTGCGTTTCGGAGACTGGATTTAGTAGCACCCTTTGCTGCTTGGTTTCGGGATTGTCTACGGAGAGCTTGACGAGCGCGCTTTGTCGCTGTTCTTGTATTCGCCATGAATAAATTTCCTTTCAACACTGGCAAGCCAGTTCGTTGAGCAGGTTATTCAATTTGAATCCATAAATCAAGTCCTATCCGCTACTACTGAGTCTTTTCACATACTGAGCTACCCCCTCCTCCAGGGAGGTAAAAGCGGGCAGTTGCTCTTGCTTCGGATCTTGCGCTCGAAGCTTGGCCATCTCCGCTTGGGTAAAATATTGATACTTATCTCGAATGCTGAGTGGAGTGTCTAAGAAGCAAATCTTCTCAGTTCTTCCCAATGCTTGAAAAACGGAGCGAGAAAGATCCAGAAAAGTCCGGGCTTGCCCGGTCCCTAGGTTAAAAATGCCTCGCCGAATGGGATGGTTCAAAGCAAAATGAATCGCCTGCACCACGTCTCCCACAAAAATAAAATCCCGTTTTTGAAAGCCATCGGGAATGTCCTTATGGTGACTTTTGAAAAGCGTGACCTGGTTTTTTTCCTGAATTTCATCAAAGGCTTTGAGTACCACGCTTGACATAAAACCTTTATGCCGTTCCCCAAACCCGTACACATTAAAAAACTTAAAGCCGGCCCACTGAGGGGGTGCGTTGCCTAGGGCTTGCTGCCCCAGTGCCCACAGGTCAAACTGTTGTTTGGAGTCTCCGTAAGGATTGAGGGGCCGTAATTTTGAAATGTGCGTTTCATCATCCGAGTACCCTTGTGAGCCATCTCCATAGGTGGCTGCGCTACTGGCATAAACGAGAGGGACTTTATTTTGTACGGAGAAATTCCAAATAGATTTTGAAAACTCTAAGTTGAAGTGTTTCAGTCGCTCGATATCGGTTACTCGGGTATCCGTGATGGCTCCCAAATGAATGATCCCTGCTAATTGCGGGCGATGCTCGCCAAGCCAAGTAAAGAGTTGTTCGCGGTCAATGATTTGACCAAAACAAACATCTTGGTTTTCCGTTCGTTGTTTAAAATGGCTTTCATGATCCACAGAGATCACGGAAACTCCCAGAGGGCTACACGACCTGACAAATTGAGATCCAATGAAACCGGCGGCGCCCGTCACCAAATAGGTTTTTTTCATAGAGCAAAACTCTAACTCGTTTTTGGGTTCGAGCCAATTGGAATTGCAGCAGGATGCAGGATGTGCGAGAACCCTGGGCATGCCTTATCTCAACTGGTCAGAAAAAGAGCTGAAACTCGAAGTGCTACCTGAGAGGGATCCACCCCAGCAGATAACAGGGCTTCGATTGGGGTTGGATGAGCGCCTTCTGGAAGCTCTCGTGTTGAGTTTAGAAGAAATTTTCTTACAAGAGGAACCAGAGCTTAGGTTATCTTTAGGAAGGGGGTGGACCCTTTTTTGGAAAAGCCGGCAAGAAGGTGCGAGAGCCCTATTAGCTCATCCCGAGCCTGATGTTTGGGTCGGAACGATTGGTCTGGAAAAGGTCCAAGGAAAAAGGCTGGTCAGTGATTTAAAAAAACTGGAAACTGGCCAATGGATTTATTTAAGTCAATTTGTGGATTTAGGAACCCTGAGTAATTTAGACCTAAGTTTGGGTCGATGCTGTTAATCTTTTGGTGGGCAAGCGGAGTGAAAAATGCAGCGAACTTTCTTTTCTCAAAGGTACTTTTCTGTTCCTGATCTGTTCATTTTCTGCTTAATGGCCACTACGATTTACGGAATTGTAGCTATTGGCCATGAGTGGGGCTCTGATTTTAGACCCATTACCCAGATTCATCTTTCCTTATGGGCGTTACCCTATTATACGCTTTTATCAGGGATTCGAGGGGTGGTCGCTTACCTTATCTCTTTGGGTTTTGCTTTAGTCGTAGGCTACTTGGCTGCAAAGTCCCGCTCGGCAGAGAGAATTATTATTCCCCTAGTAGATATTTTACAAAGTATTCCAGTTCTTGCTTTTTTGCCAGGACTGCTTTTAGGTCTGGTCGCGCTTTTTCCTCACACCAATACGGGGCTTGAGTTAGCCGCTATTTTAATGATTTTTACCGGACAAGTTTGGAACCTCGTGTTCAGCTATTATTCATCTCTTAAATCGGTTCCGACGGATTTGCAAGAAGCCTCTGCCGTGATTGGTTTGAGCTGGAGAGAAAAACTCACTCAGGTGGAATTGCCTTATTCTGCAGTGAATTTAGCTTGGAATAGTTTACTTTCTATGGCAGGAGGTTGGTTTTTTCTGATCCCGTGTGAAGCGATGACATTAGGAAATCGTGAGTACCGTTTGCCTGGTATTGGCGCTTATATGGATGTTGCTGCCAAAAAAGGTGACTCTCAGGCAATGTTTTTTGCGGTCGTGGCCATGATTTTATTGATTGTGCTATTGGATTTTGTGATTTGGCGGCCAGTTTTAGCTTGGGTTCAACGATTTCGCTTAGAGCAAGTTCAAGGATCAGTGGCTAGTGAACCGCTGATGCAGATTTGGGTTCGAGAATCTCGAATTGTTCACTGGGTAAAACGGTTCTATACCTATGCTTTATGGAGGCACCGTCACCGAGTGATTCGGATAATCCGGTTTAAATGGACTTTCGGATTGGTATTCTGGAAGGGAGTTTTTGGCTATTTCAAATCGCGCCTGTGGGTTCAGGGGATTCAAGGTTTGGGAATCGTGATGTCATTGAGTTTTTTAGGTTTTGGCGCGTTTAAACTTTTAATGATTCTGCATCAAGTGACTTTATCTACCTGGATACTCTTAGTGCGAGATACGCTTTGGACCTTGCTGCGCGTGTTTTTGACTTTAGGGTTGGGGACCTTGTGGGCGCTTCCTGTGGGAATATGGATTGGAACTTCGTTGAGGCGTGTTCGAATTGCCCAACCTTTGGTTCAGGTGCTGGCTTCTTTTCCAGCTCCTATGCTGTATCCCATGGCTCTGGGACTTTTCTTTTCTCTGGGGATTAGCTTTGATGGGGCTTCCGTTTTTCTGATGCTTTTGGGCGTGCAATGGTATGTCCTTTTTAATGTCTTAGCGGGGGCTCTTAAAATTCCTTTAGAATTAAATTATGCATTATCACTCATGGAAAGTTCTCGATGGGATCGATGGAAGACCCTCTATTTGCCGAGTGTTTTTCCTTCTTTAGTGACAGGATGGGTGACAGGAGCTGGAGGTGCATGGAATGCCAGTATCGTAGCGGAGTATATTTCTTTTCGGGGTCAAATCTTGAAAACAGGTGGACTCGGCGCTACGCTGCAGGTTGCAACTGCAAATGGAGATTTTACCCTCTTTGCTGCGAGTCTGACTCTCATGGTTGCGGTGGTCATTATATTGAATCGTACCCTCTGGGCAAAGATTTATCATTTAGCGCAAACTCGATTCAGGATGGAACTTTAACGGAATACTTAAAATGCCTCAAAAAAATACTTTAATTGAACTCAAGAATGTTTCCAAAATTTTTACACTCGAATCCGGAACGGATTTAAAGGTCTTAGAGGGAGTGAATCTTGCGGTAGAAGAAGACGAGGTGGTCGCACTTTTAGGACCTTCAGGTTCAGGGAAGTCTACCTGTCTGAGAATTATGTGTGGACTCATTGATCCCACGGCTGGTGAAGTTCTGTCTCGAGCTCAGCCATTGAACGGAATTAATTTAGATGTGGCTTTAGTGTTTCAATCCTTTGCTCTATTTCCTTGGGAAACCGTTTACAAGAATATCGCTTTGGCCCTTAAACCTCTGCATCTGCCTCGATCCGAAGTGAAATCTAAAGTAAAAAAAGCCATTGACCTTGTGGGACTAGAAGGGTTTGAGGAAGCTTATCCGAGAGAGCTTTCTGGAGGGATGAAGCAACGGGTGGGAATTGCTCGGGCACTGGTTATGGAAAGACCTATGATTTTTCTCGATGAGCCATTTAGCGCTTTAGATGTTTTAACGGCAGATACCTTGCGCACGGAAATGGTAAAAATTTTCATGGATAAAAAAACGGCGACACGATCCATGGTTCTGGTAACGCACAATATTCAAGAAGCTGTATTTATGGCAAAAAGAATTATGGTGATGGGCATCAATCCGGGGCATATCCGGCGCCAGATTCACAATGATCTTACTTATCCTAGGGACGAGCAATCTCCTGCATTTAGAAGGATGGTCTCTCAGATTCATGCGTTGATTACCGAGACTTTAATGCCGGATGCCCCTGTGGTATCTGCATTGACCGCGGGCGCGTCTATTTTTCCTTCAAAGCAGCAAGCAAAAGAACCTCCTATTGAGACGCTCCCTAATGTTCAAATTAATGAAATGATCGGGCTATTGGAAGCCATTGCTGACCAAGGTGGGTCCGCTGATATTTTTGAATTGGCGCATGATACCGGAAAGGACTATGGGCGAACGTTGTATTTGGTGAAGGGCGCTGAACTTTTAGAATTGGTAGATACCCCGAAGCAAAATGTGGTGCTCACGGATATGGGGCGGCAGTTTGTTGCAGGCGATATTAATATGCGCAAACGAATGTTGCATGAGCTTTTTGGATGTCTGAGGATTGTTCAGATGGCATCCAATCTTCTCAGAAAAGGAGATAATCTCAGGCTTCCGATTGACGAATTAGTGGAGCGGGTAGGCGAGTGGTTGCCAAACGAAAATCCCCACCAGATTGTGGAAGCGCTTGTTTCTTGGGGTCGGTTTGCTGAGTACTTTGGATATAATGATGACACTAAGGAAGTGTACTTAGATATTGGACAAGAGATTACCTAATCGTTGCCGCGACACCCGAGGGAACCTATGGCAAATAAAAATTACATCACGCGTGCGGGTTCAGATCGCCTCAGGGCTGAATTAAAAAAATTACTCCATGAGGATAGGCCAGAACTGGTGAAGGTGATTGCTTGGGCTGCATCTAATGGCGATCGATCCGAGAATGGGGACTATATCTATGGAAAAAGAAAGCTTCGAGAGATGGATCGTCGTATTCGGTTTTTAACGCAAAGACTAGAACAAGCTGAAGTGGTGGAGGTTTTTCCAGGAAAATCGGATCGAGTTTTATTTGGAGCTACCGTAACGGTGTTAGATGAAGAGGAGCATAAAAGAACCTATCGGATTGTGGGACAAGATGAAGTGAACGCGAAAGTGGGCGATGTCAGTTGGGTTTCACCGATGGGGAGGGCTCTTTTGAATTCTCGGGTAGGCGATTGGGTTCAGCTCAAGACCCCTCAAGGTGTCGAAGAATTAGAAATTATTGAGATTCAGTATATTTAGTGTCTTGCTGGTACCGTTTGGGCATGCACTAGGATTTTTTCAAGGTTTATGAGATAGGATAGGTATGTTTTCCAAGAATGATGGAATCAAAAGAAAGGGCGTCGTATTACTAAATTTGGGGACTCCAGATTCTCCTGAGTCCGATGAAGTGAGAAAGTATCTCAAAAACTTTTTGATGGATCCCTTTGTGTTAGATGTCCCCTTTTTGGTTCGTTGGTGTATCGTTCATGGAGCCATATTGCCAACCCGCCCATCGCTTGCTGCGGCCGCCTATCAAAAGATATGGACGGACAGGGGGTCTCCTCTTTTGTTTCATTTAGAAGATTTGGTGGATAACGTCCAGAAAAAGCTAGGTGATGGTTGGAGAGTGGAACCTGCTATGAGATATGGTTCTCCTTCCATTGAAAGAGCGATGCAGGTTTTTCGAGGGAAGATTCAAGAGGAATTATTGATTATTCCCTTGTATCCGCAGTACTCCTTAGCTGCTACCGAATCGTCTATTCAGGAGTGCTCTAGGTTAGCAAAAAAGATTTTGCCGGAAACTCGATTGAAATTTGTTGAGTCGTTTTTTAACTTTGATTTATTTATTAAAGCTTTCGCAGTGAATATACAGGAGACATTAAAAGACTTTTCTTATGACCATATTCTTTTTAGTTTTCACGGTCTCCCAGAAAGACAGATTCGGAAAGTGGATCATACGAGATCTCATTGTTTGATTGAAAAAGATTGCTGTCAGTCCATGACGACTCAAAACTTGCTTTGTTACCGTGCTCAGTGTTTTACTACGGCTCGGCTCATTGCAGAGAAGGCGGGGATTGCTCGGGGTAAATATACCATTTGTTTCCAGTCCCGCTTGGGAAGGACTCCGTGGATTCAGCCATTTACTGATCATTATTATCGGCAACTGCCTAAGCAGGGGGTTAAGAAGATCGCGGTGGTTTGTCCTGCGTTTGTTGCAGATTGTTTGGAAACGCTAGAGGAAGTACAGATTCGGGGAAGAGAGGAGTTTATTCACAATGGGGGAATCGACCTCAAGCTGGTTCCGTCTTTGAATGCTTCGGAAGTTTGGGTGGATGCAGTGGTGCATCTTGTACAGCACTCTGAAGGCGTGTCCTTTCGACAAAGCCAACACTAATTTCTGTTGACGATTCTGGTTCCTATTGTTACGAGAGAGACGAAAGGAAATATTTCAAAATGGCTGTTACTATCCGTCTTTCTCGACAGGGTGCGAAAAAGAACCCTCAATATCTCATCGTTGCGGTTGATTCCGCTAAGAAGCGAGACGGCGCTTATCTCCAAAATTTGGGTCATTATTATCCTAAAGCTAAAGAACCGAAAGATAAGATTCAAGTCAATCTTGAAGCAGTCCAAGCTTGGAAATCAAAAGGTGCCCAATATTCACAAACGGTTGGACAACTCTTGAAAACCCTTGCAAAATAGTCCTTAAGTTAGGGTATTTAAGCTTCTTAGTAGTGAGTTTCTATTGAGTTTTCTAGTTTGAGTACTAGTCGGTTGTTTATTTTGTAATATTGGGGAGCACCTGGTTTACAGAAGGAGTGCGTGCGATGTCGGAAGCAGGTGGGGTGGGTAGTTCAGGCGGGAAGAAGCTTGGCGAGCTTTCTAAGATGATTGAGTATATTGCACGTATGTTGGTGGATTTGCCTGATCAGGTCCAAATCAATGAAATTGAAGGTGAAAATACTACAGTCATTGAAATTAAAGTGGCTAAAGAAGATCTAGGCAAGATTATTGGAAAGCAAGGAAGAACTGCACGAGCAGTTCGTACGGTACTCAATGGCGCATCAACCAAACTTAGAAAGAGAACTGTGCTCGAAATTATTGAGTGACTCCGAGGGGCATCGAGCAGCTGAAAGCAAACACGAGCCCAATCCTACCCATCAGGGAGAGGAGCATCGCTCGGGGATTCCCAAGGCAAATTCTCCAAAAATGGAGTTTCATTTCTTAACTTTATTTCCAGAGCTTTTTTCAGGGGTGATTCATTCCAGTCTGCTTCAAAAGGCACAAAATAAAGGTTTAGTGGCATTTCACCTGACTCAAATTCGGGATTTTGCCAAAGATAAGCATCGAACGACTGATGATACTCCTTACGGAGGTGGAGAGGGGATGATTTTGAAGGCTGACGTCCTCTATGAGGCGTGGAGGTCTGTCATGCCAGATCAGTCACTTTCTCCTTCAGTAGATCGCCAGAAAACAGCCACTGTTTTATTATCTCCCCAGGGAGAGGTTTTTTCTCAATCCCTAGCAAAAGAGTTGGCTGGATTTTCAAAATTGGTGCTGGTTTGTGGTCATTATGAGGGGGTCGATGAACGTTTTATCGATCTGTGCGTTGATCGAGAAATTTCCATTGGAAATTATGTTCTTACGGGAGGGGAACTGCCCGCCTTGGTTGTTGCTGATGCCGTAACTCGACTGGTACCTGGGGTGCTTGGTAACGATCGGTCTCTTACCGAAGAGAGTCTGGAAAACGGATTACTGAAGTATCCGCAGTATACCCGCCCCCGAGTTTTTCAAGGTCAGGTGGTTCCTGATGTCTTATTGAGTGGGGATCATCAAGCTATTGCTCAGTGGAGGCAGCAATGCCGGGAGCAGAGGACTCGTTTGAAGCGTCCAGACTTAAAACAGGCTCTTAAAGTATTCCAGCAGTGAGTTGTTTATCTTCTTGATCAGAAAACTAGACCATGTTAGCTGTCTTTCTCTCGTGTCATTACCGGTTTATATAGCATTACTTCATTTTCCCATAGTGAATAGGAATGGGGCGCTTGTAACCACGGCGGTGACAAATATGGATATCCATGATATCTCACGATCGGCACGGACTTTTGGGGTACAGGGTTATTTTTTAGTGACTCCAATTCTAGATCAACACGAGTTGGTTGAAAAAATCCTTGCCCATTGGAAATCGGAGCGATCTCGGATTTATCATCCAGATCGAGTAGAAGCGGTTTCCCTCGTTCGATTGGTAAGTTCTTTTGAGGGAGTAAAATCCGCGTTGTTGGCTGAGCATGGAGAGCTACCAGAAGTGGTTTTAACGGATGCTCGGTCATTTCCGAATTCTGTGAGCTATGCGGATTACCGCCGTGAGCTTGCAGACCCCAAAAGGTCAAAAAGGCCATTGGTTTTGGTTTTTGGTACTGGCTGGGGAGTTTCAGACGTCTTCTATCCCGAGGTACATCGGATCCTGGCTCCGGTGTGCGGGCCAGAAGGTGGTGAGGGGTACAATCACCTCTCCGTTCGATCTGCTGTCGCGATTATTCTCGATCGGCTTTTCGGGCAGTAACCGGCCCTGTGGGAGAGGTTCCTAAAGAAACCTCTTGAGGCAGGGTGTCAAAATGCTAGGGGTTTTAATTTTATTAGATCTCAATCGGTGCGATTGAGATAGGTGAGGAGTCAAGCCATGTCAACCACAAAAACAAAATACAGAAGAACTTCTAAAGGGGTTCGGGTCGGTCAAAAAGGTTTAGCCGATCGAGTTGCTCTCGTGGAAAAGGCGATGCTTCGTTCTGATTTTCCTTCGTATGATGCAGGAGATACTGTCAAGGTGCATGCACGCATTAAAGAAGGGGAAAAAGAGCGAATTCAGATTTTTGAAGGAATTGTGATTGCAAAGTCCAATAGAGGAGCAAGCAAGTCCTTTACCGTACGAAAAATATCTCATGGAGTGGGCGTTGAGAGAATCTTTTTAGAAACCTCTCCTAAGATAGCTAAACTCGAAGTGGCACAGCAAGGCCGAGTTCGTCGCGCGAAGCTCTATTATTTACGCGGGTTGGAAGGAAAAGCCGCCAGAGTCGAAAAAGAAGTGGAGACTCTTGCTGCCGCCGCTGCTTCTGCTGCTGCAAAAGAAGGCAAGAGTTCATCTTAAGAGCAGTGTATTGAGCGCTTTGAGAGTATTTATGTTCCAGGCTACAGCTAGTGAATTTTTCCTATGCTGTAGCCTGTGTTGTAGCATGATAGATAGTTGCTTAGATACCTATGTCTAAAACCCACCGCCCCGGTTTAGAGTACGAGAGGAAAGCAGGATACCCGAAGTTTACCGTAGCAGGATCAGACGAGGTGGGTAGAGGCTGTATTGCAGGTCCTGTGGTTGCAGCGGCCGTTGTGCTTCCGTCAAAAATTGATTTTGAAAAAGATCCTTGGCTACGGGATGTGAATGATAGTAAAGGCGTGGCTCCTTCGATTCGTGAGCAACTGGTACCCAAAATTCAATCCTGGGCGATGTCCACGTCTGTAGGTTGGGCAAGTGTGGAGGAAATTGATCAGATCAATATTTTTCATGCCTCCCATTTGGCCATGATTCGAGCGGTTCAAGCCCTTTCTGTAGCTCCTAAGCACCTTTTGGTGGATGGAAAATTCTTACCTAAGCAGGGTTTTTCTATGCCAGCGACAGCAGTGATTCAGGGAGATTCTCAGTGCCTCAGTATTGCTGCTGCTTCTATTTTGGCCAAAGTTTGGCGCGATAGGTTGATGGGTGAGCTGGATCAGCAATTTCCTGGATACGGATTTGCAAAGCATAAGGGGTATCCCACGGTTGCACATACTTTAGCGTTGCAAAAAATGGGGATCACCCCTGTCCATCGAAGATCCTTTCGTACTGTCTCTGCATTGGCACTGAGCCCATGAAAGTGTTTTCAAAAAGCCCAAGAGAAATAGGAAAAGAGGCTGAGGACCAAGCCTTGGACTGGTTCTTAAAACACCGAGCAGGCTCAACTTTGATAGCAAGAAATTTTTATTGCAAATCAGGAGAGATTGATCTGATCTTTGAAGAAAGAGGGGAAGAACGCGGGAATTTCAAAAATCAAATCGAGTTGGTGTTTGTTGAAGTGCGTTTATGTAGTCCAACCAACTGGTTAAAAGGCCCTGAAGTTCTTCACTGGAGTAAACAGAAGAAATTTGCCAGGGCAAGCCGCGTATTTCTTTCTCAATACCAAGGAAAGGCTCAGTCGGTGCGTTCGGATCTCTTAGTAGGCGATGGCAAATGCTGGCATCACCTGCCTAACCTCAGACTGAACGACTAATTACTGGTCAAAGCTTTTTCTAGCGCGATCTTCAGATTCGTAGAAATCGAAAATCTGCTCGTCGTCAAATGCTTTAATAATTTTTCGAAATTCACTTTTGACATTGCAATACCTAGGACGATGGGGAACGCTTGCGTTAAATTCTTTGAGTGTTTGAATGAATGAAGAAATTCCGCTTGAGCCGACAAATTCGAGTTGTTCTAGGTTGAAAATGATTTTTTTGGGGACCAAATCTCCGCTCGATTGATCAGCAAGCTTTACCAGATCTTCTCTCAGGGGAACGTAGGTTTCAAAATCGAGTCGACCATTCAGGGTGACAATAATCGTGTCGCCTGTTTTTCTAATTTCAGTTTTCATTGAAAAGCCTCCTGCTTCCACCTATTATCTGCCTTTCCATGAGTGACTCCAAGAGGCAAAATTTACCGAGCGGATTGTGGCCAGGGCTTTGGATAGTTGCAACTCCCATTGGTAATCTGGGTGATTTTACTCTGAGGGCTAAACTAGGATTAGAGTCTGCGGATTGGATTCTTTGTGAAGATACCCGCAGGACTTCTGTTTTGCTTAAGGCGCTGGATCTTCAGACGTCAGGATTAAAACTCAGGCGTTTGGATGCTCACACGGAGTCTCATCAAGTGATGGGATGGCTCAAAGAGTTACAGGCAGGAAGAAACTTGGCACTGGTTACGGATGCTGGGACGCCCTCCTTGAGTGATCCAGGGGCGGTATTAGTGCATGAAGCTCAGCGAGCAGGAATTCGTGTAACGCCGCTTCCTGGAGCTTCTGCTGTAACCACCCTTCTTTCGGTGTCTGGGGTATCAGAAACCCCATTTACTTTCTTAGGGTTTTTTCCTCGAAAGAAAGCCGAACAAAAGGAAATATTGAAGTTGGTACTTCAATCAAAGATTTCTCGTGTATTTTTATGGTTTGAAAGCCCACTTCGCATTGTAGAGTCACTTCAGTTGATTGCTGAGGTGGATCCTGACGTCCAGTTAGTGGTGGGCAAAGAATTGACGAAGTTCCATGAGCGAATTTTTTATGGAACGGCAGATCAAGTCTCTGAGGAAGTTCAAAAGGATGTAACGGCTGTGGGAGAGTTAGGGGAGTGGTGTTTTATCCTGAGGACTTCAGATAAGCAGGTTCATACACAAGAGTGTTCTCATTTAGAATTACCGAATACGGGTTGGACTCATGCGCTGGAATGCCTTTTTCTTGCTGGGGTGTCTGTTTCTGAGTCGTCAAAATGGGTCAGTCAGCAATTTTGTATTCCAAAAAAAATAGTATACAAAAATGCTCTCCGGATTTTTGAAAAAAAAAGTACGTAGGGGGGTTGACCCATTCTATAACCACCGTACACTTAAAGATGTGGTTGTGGAAAGAATCCATGGAGGGATTCTAGGGAAAGTGAAAAGCGAGATAAATCGTGGGCCTCAGTGACATTAGGATGATGATTCACTGAGGCATTTTTTTCCGAAGAGTTTCGAAATGTTCTGGGCAGGAGGCCTATGCCAATACGAAAAGCTAATCGAGCAATTCGTTCTCTCGCCCGATCCAATCAAAAAAAAAGACAAAAATTGATATCAGAGTCCGAGGGGATTGAAGCGGCTCTCGAGCGAGTTCAAATGCTCGAAAAAGAAATGACGAAAGTCATTCGCGAGATGGAAGAAAAAGTTAAGCAGCTTGAATATTTAAATGAATTTTCAGGTCTTATGAATTCCTCTTTAGATATCCCGATTGTTCAAAAAAAGGCTCTTGAGGCAACCTGTAAACTTTTAGCATGCGAAACTGCGTCGTTGCTTTTGGTAGACAGAAAAAAAGGAGAACTATTTTGGGAATCGTCATTAGGAGGGGATGATAGTAGGGCGATTCGTATTCCCATTGATGACCAATCTATTCCTGGCTACGTGGCGATGACGGGAGAAGGTGTGATTGTTAACAACGCAGCTTCTGATCCTCGTTGTCAAGGAATTAAGGGACAGGCTGCTGTTCCCTTTCAGACACAGATTTCAGTTCCGCTCAGGGCAAAGGATAAGATAATTGGTGTTCTACAAGCTTTGAACAAAGCTCTGTCTATTTCTTCTCATGTACCTGAGTATGGTAGAGCAAAATTTTGCGAAAATGATAAGAAGCTTTTAGAAACTTTAAGTCATTCCATTAGTATTGCGATTGAAAATGCCAGACTTTACTCAGAAATTAAAAAAAACTTCTTTGAAACAGTCGAAGCATTAGCGGAAGCCATTGAAAAAAAAGACCGATATACGGGAGGGCATACCAAGAGGGTCGTGCACTATTCAGCTTGTATTTCGAAATACCTGTACCTTTCTCAAGAAGAGTTAGAGCAAGTTCGCTTAGCTGCTATTCTTCATGATGTGGGCAAAATAGGAATAGAAGATAAAATATTAAAAAAACAGGACAGCTTAGATCCCAAGGAATGGAAGACCATGCAAAAGCATCCAGATTTGGGATATGAGATTTTGGCAAGGGTTGAGGGCCTCAAAGATGTCATTGGAGGAACGCGTTATCACCATGAACGATGGGATGGTGGCGGTTATCCCTTGGGTTTGAAGGGGGAAGAAATTCCGCTGGTTGCACGAATCATTGCTGTGGCTGATGCCTTTGATGCCATGGTAAGTACTCGACCCTACAGAAAAGGAATCGATCCGAAAATCGCTTATGATGAAATTGTGCGATGTTCTGCGGTCCAGTTTGATCCCTCCGTGGTGGAAGCGTTTCAAGAGGCTTTTCGCTTGGAAAAAATGGGTAAAGGTTCCGGTGGGTCGTCTTTTCCTCTTTCGAATTGTGACTAATCCTTGATTGAGGAACAATACCCTGCTAAGTTTTCCGAAGAAATGGCATGGTTTGATGATTTAAAGACTCCCCGAATCAAGGCTCAGGTTTCTCAGCGTACTTCTAAAGTTCCTGAAGGGCTTTGGGTTAAGTGTGTTTCTTGTGGAGAAATTCTGCAATCTAAAGTTTTGAAGGAATCGTTTCAGGTTTGTCCTGAGTGCTCCTATCATTTTAGGATTACTGCGGCTGAAAGGATTGCACTTCTTTCAGATGAAGGCTGCTTTGATGAGTATGCTGAGGACTTAGTTTCCACTGACCCTCTGGAGTTTGACGATCTTAAGCCTTATAAAAATCGTTTGAGATCTGCAGCTAGTAGCACAGGATTAAGGGATGCTTTTGTTGCCGGAAAGGCTAAGCTAGGCGGATTGCCCTACCACTTAGGTGTTTTTGAATTTAAGTTTATGGGGGGCAGTATGGGGGTTGTCGTTGGAGAAAAAGTAACTCGAGTTTTTGAAAGAGCTTTAGCAGATCACCTGCCTGCGGTGGTAGTGTCCGCTTCTGGAGGAGCGAGAATGCAAGAGGGAATATTATCACTCATGCAAATGGCAAAGACCACGGCCCTGTTAAGTCGCCTTCGCGAAGAGGGAATTCCATACATTTCTGTTCTGACTGATCCAACGACTGGCGGTGTTGCTGCGTCGTTTGCGATGTTAGGAGATGTGATTTTAGCGGAACCAGGTGCCTTGATTGGATTTGCAGGACCAAGGGTGATTGAACAGACCATACGTCAGTCACTTCCGGAGGGATTTCAAAGAAGCGAATTTTTGCTCAAGCATGGTTTTGTAGATCGAATTGTGTCCCGTCAGGAGTTGGCTATTGAACTTCGACATTGGATGTGGCGCTTGGGACGACAGACATGCCAGTTCCCCGAAAATTTAAATTTCAGCTCTTAAAAAAATCTTGGGTGGCTTTGTTTTTGGTTGTTCTCAAAGTTCAACTCAGTTGGGCTCTTGTAGAGAGCCAGCCGATTCATTTTTCAGGGGACAAACAGGTTTGGGATCGTAAAGGAAATCGGGTGGAACTTTATGGTCATGCGGCAGTGAGCCAGACCGGGGAAACTCTTTCTGGGGATACGATTTTCCTGGATTTAAAGTCTCGAGATTTGGATGCCAAGGGGAATTGTGTTTATTCCACATTAGATGCGGTCATATGGGGTGATGAAATGCATTTTAATTTGGATACGCGGACTGGATCGGTGATTCGGGGCCGAATTTCAAATAATCGCTTCACTCTCAGGGGGGAGCGGATTAATAAGCTCGGGCCGGGAAGGTTTCAAGCTCATTGGGGTAATTACACCACTTGCTTAGATTGTGCGGCAAGCTGGAGTTTAGATTCTGAAGATATGGACATGGAGCTGGAGGGGTATGCATTTTTATCTAATGTAACCACTCGAATTAAGGATGCGCCTGCTTTTTGGTTGCCCTATCTGGTGGTTCCCTTGAAAACAAGGAGGCAAACAGGATTTCTGTTTCCTCGTTTTTCGTTTGGTGGCTTTCATGGCACAACCCTGGTTCTTCCTTTATTTTTGGCTACCAGCCGCAACACTGACATGACCCTAGGACTCGGAGAGTACTCCGCAAACGGGCATCGCCTGGAGTGGGAAGGGCGGTATGTACTAGCAGATAGTTTTAACTCAGGGATTGGTAAATTCTTTTTAACGGGAGATCGCACAGTTGGCCAGTATGGGAGATCGAATCGTTGGGCGCTAGATTGGAGTCAAAATCATCATTTGCCTTTGGATGTTGAAGGCAGGTTAAGGCTCGTTCTTTTGAGTGATAATCTGTACCCTTACCATTACAGTTTGGATCTTCCCGTTTTTGCAAACGAGGCTTTTTTGCGTTCTACTCTTCTGATGAGAAGAAATTTTCAGGATTTGAGTGCCTACGTTGCTTT
>Ga0302320_10005903_pt1 | contig 27317 bp, 17 predicted proteins | sample Bog_T0_3_FD_202130 | JGI IMG/M metagenome (GOLD analysis project Ga0302320, IMG submission 202130) | Peat permafrost microbial communities from Stordalen Mire near Abisko, Sweden - Bog_T0_3 | ecosystem: Environmental > Terrestrial > Soil > Wetlands > Peat | place: Sweden: Abisko, Stordalen Mire...
AGGAGAATGCGGCCACGCTGCACCCAACGACTGACCCCTGCTCTTGTATCAGGTTCATGGGTTCAATGCGCGAAATTTCGCTTTGGGGGAATTCTCACCCTGAATGCTCGCTTGTAAACTTTTCCAGAATTGCAGCTTCCCAGGTTTCGTCAACCCAAAATCCAGCAGCAGGACCGGTCGGCGAAATCTGGCGTTGCCCCGGCGCGCCGGCTTGCGGTCGGCTAATGGCGGACGAGTATTGCGCCGTGTTTTGAGTTGAAGAAAGGCCGCGCACTATGTGACTTGACGCCCAAAGCCAGTCGCAGACCGGCGCTTCGGAGATTGGCGGGTTTGAGGTTAATGGCGAGGGACTGGTGAGGAAGGCCAACGGCGGATGACGGGAAGGCATCGCGGCGGGTTGATGGCGCGGGCCTTCCAGCCCTAATGGATGCGGCGCACCCTGTGCATGGCGAATTGATAATTTCGCCTGTGAATTCCGCAGGTGATGAAAAATATTCGCGCGCTCCTGGCATATTCAATTTGTCGGCTGATTTCCTCCCGGTGCGAGCGCGTATAGGCCCACGCGTTCGCCAAATCTTCCGCCCGGAGGGTCCGATAGGAATGCAAAAGTTCAGCCTAGGAAACGCCCAAGCGCCGGGCCTGCTCCAATACCCAGATCGGAATTCGCGTGCGGACAATGCACGGTTCGCCGCCACAAACCCCGGGGCGGCTCTCCATGCCTGGGAAGGCATCGTTCAAATCGTTCGCCGCCCAGCGCAGCAATTGCGCCTTCTCCGCGCGGGTAAGCTTGGCCAGGATTTCTTCGGCTGCTTCCAATGCGCTCATAAAATAATGCCGAATTGAATATGCGCGGTCCGCCAGCATCCGGCAGCTCTCATTTATTTCGCACGAACAATTTCCCCGGCAACTGTTTCACCAGTCGCTTCATCTCCAGGCTGAAAAGCGCAACTGAAACCGCCGAACTCGGCAGGCCGCTCGCCCGGATGATTTCGTCAATGCTCGTTTCCTCCTGCAAGCTGACGGAGGCGAAAATGGCCTGCTCGTTCTCGTTCAGCTCCAGCGCCGGCAACACGCCCGTCTCACCTGCCGAAGGCGGACGATTACTCTTCGGAAACAGGTATTCAAACTCGCTTAGAATGTCCTCCACACCTTCGCAGAGTTTCGCGCCCTTCTTGATGAGGTCGTGGCAGCCTTTGCTGCGCGGGGAATCAATCCGGCCCGGCACCGCAAAAATCTGCCGGCCATATTCGTTGGCGAAATTTGCCGTGATGAGCGCGCCGCTGGTCACATTGGCCTCCACCACCACCGTGCCGAGCGTCATGCCGGCCACGATACGGTTGCGGATGGGAAAGCTTTGCTTGTCCGCCGGGCGGTTGAAGGGAAATTGCGTGATGATGGCACCGTTGGCCGCGATGCGCTGGAACAATTCCGCGTTTTCCGGCGGCGCCACCAGGTTGATGCCCGTGCCCAGGACCGCAATCGTCCGGCCCTTGCCACTCATGGCACCCTGATGCGCCGCAGTGTCAATGCCGCGCGCCCCGCCGCTCACCACCGTCACACCCATGTAGGCGAGTTGATAGGCCAGTTTGCGGGCCGTTTCGATGCCGTAATGGGTCGTCATGCGGGAGCCGACCAGGGCCACGCCATTCTTGTCCTTGGGCGTCAGCGCGCCCTTGACGTAGAGCACCAGCGGCGGATCATAAATCTCGCGCAACAACGGCGGGTAGTTTTCGTCGGACGAAATCAAAACGTGGCAGCCGAAATCCGAAATGCGTTTCAGTTCGCCGGCGAGATCCACGGTTTTTTCCCAGGAGGAGATCTTCTCCGCGAGGTCATCGCCGATGTTGCGGACGCGGAGCAGCGCGGACTTGGAGGCGGCCAGAACCTTCGGCGCCTCGCCGAAATGCTCCAGCAGCGACCGGGCTCGCACCGGGCCCACGCCCTCAAGCAGGTTTAGTGCGATAAACGCTTCACGGGAATCCATGACGCATTAAAAAGTTTCAAACCAAAGGTTTCAAGTTCAATCGCCGTCTGTGGTCGGCACGTCCGGCAGGGTTGGTCACGCGTCGCCGGAAAAAGCGGCGGAGGGCCGCGCGCACTCCAAGACACTTCGCGCCCACGGGGACGACCGCCAATGACGCCAGTGTCTTGGACTGCGCCCGGTTCCCGGCAAGACTCCAGCCCAACCAGACGCCCATGCAAGGCCAGCCGGTCCCTCTGTATAGAAACATGACGGGATACATGATCTCAGGCTTCACAGGATGCGGCATTCTTTTCTGACTACAGACGTTCTGCCAATATCGCAGGACGCTTTGCTGGCGTCCAAAGGCAAACTGAGTCTGCAGCACCCAGCTGCCACCTTTTACATCAACTGCCGTCCAGTGCCCTTTGCCAATGAATACCGCAAGAAAATCCTCTCCGATTTCCCTTCTATTGCTTGATCATTCCTGCCATGCATTTATATTCCTGGTTTCAATCAAAATGCCAACGGCTGCAAAAATTTTGGCGGATTGGTCCGTTGACGGCGCTATAGAGGTGAATAATGACGGATAATCGAACCTTGCTCGCTGATTTGGGCGACCGCGACCGGGCGGCCATCGTGCTGCGCTGTTTCGAGCATCGCGACCTGCGTGCCGTTGGCGAAATGCGGGGTAGCAACGAGGACGCGGCGCAAAAACGCGTTGCTCGCGCCGTGGAAAAATTGCGCGGCCATTTCGCCCGCCGGGGCATGGTTGCTTCCGCGTTTGCGGTCACCTCGGCCCTCGCCGCCCACGCCGTTCATGCGCCCCCCGCCGGGCTGGCTTCCGCCGTGACCACCGCTGCGCTGGCCGGCGGGGGCCCTTTCAATCTGTTCCCCACCATCAAAATCCTCTTTATGAAAAAAACCACCTTCACGATCCTCACGGCGGCAATTGTCGCTGGCCTTGCCCTTCCAATCAATGTCGCTAAAGCCGGCCCGGACAAAGCGCCCGTCACCGCCGAAAGCCTGGGCAAAGGGCTGGTGCTGCATATGACTTTTGACCGGGATGAAACCAGTGGCCGGGTCAGCGACAGCAGCGGCAAGGGAAACCACGGCACGGCGTCCGGGGTGCGCTGGACTCCCAACGGCAAGCAGGGCGGCGCCTACGAGTTCACGGCTGACGGCGATGAGATTGTAGTCACCAACAACCCGTCGCTGAATCCCGAGCAGCTGACGCTTTCGGCCTGGATCAAGACCAAGACGGGCGACCACTACTGGCGGCGTATTTTTGACAAGTCTTACAGCGAAGGTTACGCCCTGAGCGTGGCGGGGGGACCGGAAGGAAAACCAAAATGGTACGGCCATGTGGGCTTGGAAATAGGGCCGGGCAACCACTTAGTGGTGACGAAAAGCCGGGTGGACGACGGACAATGGCATCAGGTGGCGATGACCTTTGACGGAAGCGAGGAGTTGCTTTACGTGGATGGCCAGGCCCAGGGCGAATCATCCTGGGATCAACCCGGCCGGCCGGGCACCACCGACTTCAACCTGGTGATCGGTTGCAACCGCTCCAATTTGGACAAAAAGGAGGACGATTTGGGCAAATCCTTTCGTGGGTTGATAGCCGAGCCAATGATGTGGAACCGCGCACTTTCCGCTGATGAAGTAACCTTCCTCTTTGATTCGCAGAACGGCTCGTCTGCGAAAAAAAAGGCCGCGAACTGAGGTTCGTGCTCCACGACATCATCGCCGATGTTGCGCACGCGAAGCAGCTCGGACTTGGAAGCGGCGAGAACTTTCGGCGCCTCGCCGAAATGTTCCAGCAGCGACCGGGCGCGCACCGGCCCGACGCCCTCAATCAGGTTTAGCGCGACACACGCTTCACGGAAATCCATGGCGCACTAACAAGTTTGAAGCCCCCGGTTTCAAGTTCAATCCCGAAGAGCTTTTAGGTCGGGATGCCTTGAAAATTTATATTTACTCCCCCACGTGAATGCGGTAGGAGAAAAGTTGTCCAAATTCCATGACTTGTATGAAAACTCTGCTTCCAGTCTGCCTTGTTTTGCTGGTTTCGACCGGTGCGTTCGGGGGAACCGACATAGATCTGGGTGGCAAGGTGGTGACTTTTACCAACCTACAGGGTCGCGTCTTCCCGGATGTGAGGCTGGAACACGCCAACCTGGATGGAGTGATTTATTCGCTGACCAACGGCGCCGGCGGCGGCATGGTCAAGTTCAAGGATCTTTCCCCGAACTTTCTGGCGAGCCTGAACATACCGCTGGACCGGCTACAGACAGCGCAGCAGCGTGAAAGGGCGAGCGCCGAACAAAGGTTGCGCTATGACGCCGCCGTGCGCGCACTGGCCTTGAAGCAACAGCAGCAGGAAGCGAGCGCGGCGTCAAACGCCCTGGCGCTGGCGCAGGCGGCGGCCAAGAATCAACCCGCCACCGGCAGCCAGCAGAATCCAGGCCGCGTTAAAACACCCAGAGTCCGCTGAAGGCACTGTTCAGCCTGGTCGTTGCCGTGCCGGCAATGCCAGACAGACTATCATCATGCAACCCCGCCTCTTTGCCTGCCTATGCCTGCTCTTAATCAATTTCACATTGACCGCCGCGCCGATTGATCGCCACGCGCTGGTCGCGCGGCACGAGGTGGTGCTGACGAATCTTGACACAGCGAATCCGTTGTCGGTCGGCAACGGCGAATTCTGCTACACGGTGGACGCCACTGGGCTGCAGACGTTTCCGGAAGCGTTTGAAAAAACCACGCCGCTCGGCACTCTGTCGGACTGGGGTTGGCACACCTTCCCGAACCCTGACGGCTGGGACATTGATCATTTCCCATTCCAGGAGTACACCGATTTAAACGGCCGCAAAGTTCCCTACGCGGACGTGCCCCACAACCGGCAAACGCCGGAAATCAAATGGCTGCGCGCCAATCCGCACCGGCTGCATCTGGGTCAAATTGGGCTGAGGCTCAAACACGGGGACGGCTCCCCAGCGACGACAAACGATCTGAGCGACATCGAGCAGAAATTGGATCTGTGGAACGGCGAAATCCTCAGCCGCTTCAAATTTGACGGGCTGCCGGTGGAGGTGGAAACCGTTTGCGATCCGAAGCTGGATGCGATTGCCGTGCGGGCAAGGTCGCCGCTGGTGAAAGCGGGACGGCTGGCCATTCATATCCATTTTCCTTATGGCACCGGCGAAACGACCACCGCGGACTGGAGCCGGCCCGGGATGCATGAGACTGTTCTGACGCAGGATAAGAACAACCGCGCGCATTTCGCCCGCAAGCTGGACGGGGACCGCTACTTTGCGGAGGCGCAATGGTCGGCGGGCGCGGGCATCAAAAACTTGGCGCGGCATGAGTTTGAAATTGGGTTTGGGGTGCTAAGCCTCCGCTTGGCTGGGACCAACGATTCAAATCACCCAACCCGTTCGGTGCCCGGCGCTCCGGCGGAACTGGAATTCACCTGCGCCTTTTCACCGACGGGGCTGGCCGGAAAGGCGCTGCCAGCGTTCGCGGAAGCCAAGTGCGCGGCGGCGGCAAGCTGGAACCATTTCTGGCAGAGCGGCGGCGCGATTGATTTGTCCGGCAGCCGGGACCCGCGCTGGTTTGAACTGGAGCGCCGGATCGTGCTGTCGCAGTACCTGACGGCCATTCAGGATGCGGGCGGGAATCCGCCGCAGGAAACCGGGCTGACTTACAATTCCTGGGAGGGCAAGTTTCATCTGGAAATGCATTTTTGGCACGAAGCGCATTTCGCTTTGTGGAACCGGCTGCCGCTGCTCGAAAAATCGCTCGGGTACTATCAGAGAATTCTCCCGCGCGCGGAAGGCACGGCGCGGAAGCAAGGCTATGCCGGCGCGCGCTGGCCGAAAATGACCAGTCCCAGCGGAGCGGAATCGCCTTCGCCAGTCGGGCCGTTTCTGATCTGGCAAGAGCCGCATCCCATTTTCTATGCGGAACTGTGCTGGCGCGAACAGCGCGACCTCGCCGCGCTGGAAAAATACCGCGAGGTGGTCCAGCAAACGGCGGAGTTCATGGCGAGCTACGCAACCTGGGATACGAACACGAGTCGGTACGTGCTTGGCCCGGTGCTGCAAAGCGCGCAGGAAATTTTCCCGAAGGACAAAACGTTCAACCCGGCGTTTGAACTAACCTATTGGCGCTGGGGCTTGGAAACGGCGCAGCAGTGGCGCTTGCGCCTGGGCCTGCCCCGCGAAAAAAAATGGGACGCCGTTCTGTTGCATCTCGCCCAGCCGCCAGTTGCAGACGGCAAATATCTTTTCGCCGAGACGACGCCGGATTGCTACACCAATCCTAAATGGAGCGCGGACCATCCCGCGGTGCTCGGCGCTTTGAGCTTTGTGCCCGGACCGCAAATTGATTTGCCAACGATGCGCCACACGCTGGACTGGGTCTGGAAAAACTGGCATTGGCCGGAAACCTGGGGCTGGGATTATCCGCTGCTGGCCATGACCGCCGCGCGCCTGGGCGAACCGGATCGCGCGATTGACGCCTTGCTGCTCGATACGCCCAAAAATCATTACGGCTTGAACGGCCAGGTCTATCAGCGGCCAGGCCTGACCATCTATTTGCCCGCCAATGGCGGCTTGCTGTATGCGACCGCGCTGATGGCTGCCGGCTGGGATGGCGCGCCGAAAAGGTATTCGCCCGGTTTCCCCGACAACGGCCGGTGGAATGTGCGCGCGGAAAATTTGCGCGTGGCGCCATGACGTGGCGGCAGGCATCCCTCCCTGACGTGGAAGGCGGCATCCCCGCCGCCCGGAAAAGGCGAGGAGCGTTTTGTGTCGTGCATTTTCAGAGCGCTTTCGTTTGCGCGCGGTCATGTCTGCCGGGCTGGGAAGCCCGGCCCCACGGCAGGCAAGGATGTCCGCCGCCACAACGGCGCATCGCCAGAATCGGGGATTGCTTGCGTTCGCGGGTTTTTCGGATAGTTTGCGGCGACACGATTCCCGAAAATTACATTTGTTATGAGCCTTGCCAAATCATTTTCGTTCGCGCGGGAGCGCTACGCCAAGCTCGGCGTGGACGTTGACGGCGCGCTGAAAACCCTTTCCCAGATCCCCATCTCGTTGCACTGCTGGCAGGGCGACGATGTGGGCGGTTTTGAAAATGTGGGCGGCCCACTCGGCGGCGGGCTGGTGGCCACCGGGAATCATCCCGGCAAAGCGCGCTCGCCGGACGAATTGCGCGCCGATTTGGAAAAGACGTATGCCCTGATCCCCGGCAGGCACCGGCTGAACCTGCACGCGTTTTACGGCGAGTTCGGCGGCCAAAAGGTGGACCGCGACGAAATTGCGCCGGAGCATTTCCAGCGCTGGATTTCCTGGGCCAGGCAAAACGGCCTGGGCCTCGATTTCAATCCAACGTGTTTTTCCCATCCCAAGGCGGCGGACGGGTTCACGCTCTCGCACCGCGACAAAGCCATCCGCCAGTTCTGGGTCGAGCACTGCATCCGTTCGCGCGAAATCGGCGCAGCGATGGGCAAGGCGCTGGGCAAGACCTGCGTCACCAACGTGTGGATTCCCGACGGCATGAAAGACACTCCCGCCGACCGCCGCGGGCCACGTGAGCGGCTGGCCGAATCGCTGGATGCCGTTTTCAAAAAGCCCATTGCCCCCAAGCTGAATCTGGATGCCGTCGAACCCAAATTATTCGGCATTGGCAGCGAAAGCTATGTCGTTGGCTCGCACGAATTCTATCTGGGTTACGCGCTCAGCCGCAAGAAGCTGCTGACGCTCGACGCCGGTCATTATCATCCGACCGAAGGCATCGCGGATAAAATCTCGAGCGTGTTGCAATATCTGCCGGAGATCCTGCTGCACGTCAGCCGCGGCGTGCGCTGGGACAGCGACCACGTGGTGATTCTCAACGATGATTTGCTGGCCATCGCGCGCGAAATTGCGGCCAACGGATTCGAAAAGCGGGTTCACATCGGGCTGGATTATTTCGATGCCAGCATCAACCGCGTGGCCGCCTGGACCATCGGCGCGCGCAATATGATCCGCGCGCTGCTCATCGGGCTGCTGGAGCCGACCGACATTCTTCAGGCGGCGGAAGCCGCGGGTGATTTCACCGCGCGGCTGGCGTTGCAGGAGGAAATCAAGACGCTGCCGTTCGGCGCCGTCTGGGACTTCTATTGCGAGAGCAAAGGCGTGCCCGTGGGCGAACAATGGCTGGCGGAAGTGAAACATTACGAGAAAGAAGTGTTGAGCAAACGGAATTAAACCCCATCCCCAACCATGCAACCAAATCCTCTACTTGGCGTCGTCTTCCACTGGCTTGGCGGGCTCGCCTCCGGCAGCTTTTATGTGCCTTACAAAGGCGTGCGAAAATGGTCGTGGGAAACCTTCTGGCTGGCGGGTGGAATGTTCAGTTGGCTGATCTGCCCATGGATTGGGGCGCTGCTGCTCTCCAAGGATTTGTTCGCCGTGCTGCATGAAACGCCGGCCTACACTTTTGGGATGACGTATTTGATGGGGGTGTTGTGGGGGCTGGGTGGCCTGACCTTTGGACTGACGATGCGCTACCTGGGCATGTCGCTGGGCATGGCGGTCGCGCTGGGTTATTGCGCGGCCTTTGGCACGCTGGTGCCGCCGATTGTCAAGGGCGAATTTGCCGCCAAACTGCTGCAAACGCACGGCGGCAATATTTGTTTCCTGGGTGTCATCGTCTGTCTGGTCGGCATCGCGATCGGCGGTGTCGCCGGCGTGCGCAAGGAAAGGGACATGGGCAATGACGGCAAATCCTCGGCCATCGCGGAATTCAATCTGTGGAAGGGACTGGCCATTGCCACCTTCTCCGGGGTCATGAGTTCGTGCTTTTCGTATGGTTTCCAATTCGGCGATCCCATCGCCAAAATCTCCGCCAGCCATGGCACCGGGCCATACTGGGTGGGGCTCCCGGTTATTTTAGTGATTTTGCTGGGCGGTCTGACCACGAATTTTATCTGGTGCGTGCTCCTGAATATCAAGAACCGCACCGGCTACCAGTATCTCGCCTCGCACGTGCGCGAGGAGCACGCGCATCACGGCGGCATGGGCAGCGGCGAACACGGCCCGGCGGCAACCGCGGCCGCGGGCCAGCCGGCGGACTTGAAAATCCCCGTGTTGGGCAACTGGGTGTTTTGCATTCTGGCTGGAACCTTCTGGTATTTCCAATTCTTCTTCTACCAGATGGGTGAAAGTCAGATGGGCAACTATAAATTCTCAAGCTGGACCCTGCACATGGCGAGCATCATCATTTTCAGCACGCTCTGGGGAATATTCTTCAAGGAGTGGCGGGGTGCGAAGGCCCTGACCAAAATGCTCGTGGTGGTGATGCTCCTTTTTTTGATCGGCTCCACCGTGATCATCGGCTGGGGCAACAAAATCTCGGAGGACGCCGCCAATGCGGCCGCGGCGCAAACGATTCAGACTCAGCAGAAATAAGATTGATTTTCAAATTTGAAAATCAATCCCCGTGTGCTTGTCCGCCTTGTTTAGCACGCGCATGTCCAGGCCGTCGTAGATCACGAGCGAATGGGGCTGGACGCTGTTCATGATGAACACGTTGCCGCCGATGGTGCTGCCCGCGCCGATGACCGTGTCGCCGCCGAGGATCGTGGCGCCAGGATAAATCGTCACCCAGTCTTCGATGGTGGGATGCCGTTTTTTGCCGCGCAGTTGCTGGCCGCCGGCCGTGGATTTCGCGCCGAGCGTCACCCCATGATACATCTTCACATGGTTGCCAATAATGCAGGTTTCGCCCACGACCGTACCCGTGCAATGGTCCACGAAAAAATGCGAGCCGATCTTGGCGCCCGGATGCAATTCCATGCCCGTGCGGGTGTGGGCCCATTCCGCCATGATGCGCGGGATGAGCGGCACCTCCTTCAAGAAAAGTTCATGCGCCAACCTTTGAACGGCAATCGCTTCCACAAACGGATACGCCACCAGCACTTCGTCTTTGCTGGAGGCGGCGGGGTCGCCGTCAAATGCCGCCTGCATGTCCGTCTGCAGGATTTCCCGGAGTTCCGGCAACCGGCCCAGAAATTGCACGGTCAGCTTGTGGGCTTCGCTGTGGATGTCCTTCTTGGCGATGCCCTTGGGCGCGTGAAATTCCAGGCTTTTGCGAATTTCATCTTCCAGCGCGCCTGAAACCGAATCCAGCAACGCGGCGGTTTCCACCTTGATTTCGGACGAATGGACCGGCTTCTCGTCAAAAAAACCGGGAAACAGCAGCCGGAGCAAATTCGTGGTGATGGCGGACACGGCGCGCTTGGAAGGCAGATTTTTGCCATCCAGATGGTTGATGCCGCCCACCTTGGCATACGATGCGACCAACTGGTTCGTGAGTTGCGTGACGGTGTCCACGAGGCAAAGCTACCACGAAGGCGAAGCACAGCCAAGTCGCAACCAATTCGCACGGGAGACCTGAACCGTGGCGAGGCACCACGCTTCGCTGACATTCAATTCACCAGCCGGTACCAGTTGTCGCGCTGGTGCGGCTCGTAGCCCAGTTCCTTGATGAGCCGGTGCATGTCCGCAACCGTCATGCGGAAGGTGGTCCCGGCCTGCGACACGACATTCTCCTCGATCATGATGCTCCCCAAATCGTTCGCGCCGAATTTCAACGCCACCTGTCCGATGTCCAAGCCCTGCGTGACCCAGGAACTCTGGATGTTCTCAAAATTGTCCAGGTAAATGCGGCTCAATGCCTGCGTGCGCAGATATTCATGCGCGCCAACCGTGGGCGCCTTCAGCTTGGTGTGCTCGGCCTGAAACGTCCAGCCGATGAATGCAGTGAAGTGGGCGCACGGTTGGGCTGGCGGGACGACTGCCCCGCGTTGCAGCGATTTCTCCTGCTGCGCGCGCAGCCGCTCCAAATGCTCGATGCGGTCCTCCACCGTCTCCACGTGGCCGAACATCATCGTGGCGGAGGAATACAGCCCGAGCCGGTGCGCCACGTCCATGACCTCCAGCCAGTCGTCGCTCATGGCCTTGAGCGGCGCGATGCGCTCGCGCACGCGGTCCACCAGGATTTCCCCGCCGCCGCCGGGAATCGAGCCCAGCCCGGCCGCCTGGAAATCGCCAATGATTTTTTCCAGCGGCTCATTGAACACCTCGCGAAAATGCACGAACTCGCTCGGGCTGAAACCATGGATGTTGATCTGCGGCCACTTGCCCTTGATATGCGCCAGCAGATCCAGATACCACTGCTTGGTAAGCTTGGGATGATGGCCGCCCTGCATGAGAATCTGGGTGCCCCCAAGCGCGAGTGTCTCCGCGATCTTCTGGTCCATTTCGGCCAGGGTGATGACGTACGAATCGTCGTCCTTTTCCACGCGGTAAAAGGCGCAGAATTTGCAATAGACGTTGCAAACGTTGGTGTAATTGACATTGCGGTCCACGTTGAACGTAACGATTCCGTTGCCGCGGCCGCCGTAGGCCGCGGCTTTGGCGAGCTGGCGGCGGCGGTCGGCGAGCGCGCCGAGTTCCTCCAGCGGCAGCGCGTAAAGGCGCCGCGCCTCGGCTTGGTCAATGCGCTTGCCGTCCCAGACTTTTTGCAACAAATCGTCCAGTGCTGCGTCGTAAATCACGGCAGCAACTTAACCGGAACGATGCAGTGGAACAAGACCTTAACCACCGAGCCGATGAACGTCACCGGACCTGGGGTGCCCCCCTGGGTCGCGCTTCATGGCAACCCGCGCGATTGAAGTTGCGCAGCGCAATTCTGTTCCAAACCGTGGCTTGCTTTGATAGTTTCCTGCCACCATGATTGCAAAAATAGCATCAAGACCTGCGACCGCGCCAGCCGCGCTGCTGCGTAACCTCAAAACTCTCGCTGCAAAAGCATTTGGCGTCTGGCGACGCCTCCACGCCACGGCCCGCCGCCAGAGGGCATCCGGCTTACAGGCGAGGGATCGCGCACCTGTGGACCGCGTGCCCTCGCGAGGAGTCAGGTCCCCCATTCGATCTCAGTGTGGAATATGCACGCTGAGAGTCCTCTGGCTCAGCCTGCTGTTGCTGCCCTCGGCCCAGGCGGAACTCAAGTTGCCTGCAGTCATCGCCGACCACATGGTGCTGCAGCAACAAGCGTCTGTTCCCATTTGGGGCTGGGACACCCCAGGCACACATATCACCGTGTCCTTTGCCGGCCAGACTTACAACGCGACGGCCGGCGACGACGGCAAATGGTCCGTGACCCTGGCGCCGCAACCCGCCAATGCCTCCCCGCAAACGCTCACGGTGACCGGCTCCTCCCGCCGCGAGGTGCAGGACATTCTGATCGGCGAAGTCTGGCTCTGCTCCGGGCAGTCCAACATGGAAATGGGCCTCGGCATGGCCGAACATGGCGCCGAGGAAATTGCACGCGCCGATCATCCCAACATCCGTCTGCTCATGGTGCCGAACCGCTGGACGCCGCAGCCGCAAGCGGACATGGAGGGGACTTGGAAAGTTTGTTCCCCAAAAACCATTGCGGAAGGCGGCTGGAATGGCTTTTCGGCCGCGGCGTACTTTTTTGGACGCGAACTCCACCTTAAACTGGGCGTTCCCGTCGGCTTAATCGAACCGGATTGGGGCGGAACGCGGATTGAATCCTGGACCGCACCCGAGGGCTTTGCCGCCGAACCCGCCTTGAAGCACGATTACGAACTGCTGGAGCTGGGCGACCCGCACACCGCGGTGCATCAAAAACAATTGGGCGAGTTCCTTGATCGGACTTCCGAATGGCTGAGTTTCGCCCGGAAGTCGCTGGCCGATCAAACCATCGTCCCGCCCATGCCGGTGTATCCTTCCGAACTGCTGCCACCCCACGATTTGCAGAATGCCACCGCGTTATATAATGGCATGATCTTCCCCCTGCATCCCTATGCCCTTCGCGGGGCCATCTGGTATCAGGGCGAAGCCAACGTGGGCGAGGGTATGCTTTACGCCGACCGGATGAAGGCCCTGGTCGGCGGGTGGAGGCAGGTTTGGAACGAAGGCGCTTTCCCGTTCTATTTCGTTCAAATCGCTCCCTACAATTATGGCAACAACTCGATCGCGCTGCCCGAACTCTGGGAGGCGCAGGCGGCGGCGGCCCGGGAAATCCCCAACACGGGCATGGCGGTGATCAATGACATTGGCAATCTCCGCGATATTCACCCCAAGAACAAGCAGGAGGTTGGCCGCCGGCTGGCGTTGCTGGCGTTGGCCCAGACTTACGGTGAAACGAACGTGGTTTGTGCCGGGCCGGCTTTCAAGGCTCTGGCACTGGAAGGTGGCAAGTTGCGCGTCAGTTTTGAAAACACCGACGGGGGCTTGGTCAGCCGCGACGGTCAGCCGCTGGACAATTTTGAAGTCATTGACGCTGACGAAGGCGGTTTTGTGAAGGCGACGGCCCAGATAGACGGCTCAAGCGTGGTGCTATCCGCTCCCGGGGTGACCAAGCCCGTGGCCATGCGTTTTGCGTGGAATCAACTGGCCACGCCCAACCTGATGAACGCGGCCGGATTGCCCGCGGGGGCTTTCCGCGCCGGCGCCATGCCCGCGCGTGACTTCCTCGCGCGGCAGGTGCCGGAAGCGAGGAATTACCAATTGGTGTACGACCTCAACCTGGAAGATCTCGGCCCGGACATCCATTGGCAGGTGGATAATCGCGGCAAAATTCATGGCTCGTTCGACCGCGTGGCCTACTGTCTGGAGTTGGAAGAGCCCACCGGTGAATTTCAGGCGGTGTATGTCTCCATGGATGCCTTTACGGATTCGCTTGATAAAATCGGCGTGCCGACGCTGCAGTCCGGCGCCCATTTCCAACAAAATATCACGAATATGACTGTGATCTCCAACCTTAAGGGGATCGTGACCGGCACCAACCTCCCCGGAGGCAACCTGGAGTTCTGGCCCAATAATTATGGTCCGAATAACTCAGCCCACGTGCCCAACGCTTCCTCGGCCGTCTTGGACTTCGGCGACGAACCCGCCGAGCCAGCCGACGGCTACGGCTCCATGCAGGTTCACAACCACGATGCCCGGCAGACCCTGTTCGCCATCAACCACTGGCGTGAAGGAAAGAGCGCGGATATCGGCATCGGCAACGCATCTGCCGGCAACCCGGATTGGACCTTCGCTGCCAATGCCGGCCATTATAAATCCAAACGCTTGCGGATCCTCATTCACTGCCCAGGTCTCCCGAATCCTTGAATTCAAAACCCCTCAGCCTGAACCTATTTTTCGCGGCTGTGTCGAAGCGCAGCCGCAGCGGCTTGGAACCTTTGAAAATGCTGCGGCTGGTGGCCCCTCCCCCTGCAGCACAAACAAATTCGCTCAACCCAAAGGGTTGGTAGATATAAGCCGGGGTTTGAGCGACCGACGGGAGCGATACTCCCGGTCCGCTGCCGATTGTTCCGCACCCCGGCGGGGAAATGGCGCTTGCTTAAGGAGTAAAATAATGGCTTGCAATGACATGTGAGTTGGCCACCCCGGCGCCGTAGGCGCGACATATTTGTAGAAACGAGACTAAAATGCATCTCAGCTCCGTAGGAGCGAACGCGAGGGGGAATCCGGCGGAGCGATTTGGAATACCGGAAAATTGACCCTGCTCAACTGCCGGATCGTCGGAAACGCCAGCGGCGGTGGTAATGAGCCAATGGGTAACGGAGGTGGCAGCGCCGCCGGTGATGGGGGCGGCATATATAATGCGGGGTCATTGCAAGTCGCACAGACCACCATTTCCGGGAATCTGACAGGCGCGGGCAGCATAGGCGGCGATGCACTAAACGACAATGCGCCGGGTAACGGAAATTCAGGCGGCGACGGAGGAGGCCTTTTCAACCTTGCCACGGCGTATCTTAATCAAAGCGCCATTTTTTCGAACTATTGTGCCAGCGGTGGGGCAAGTGGTCAGGCGACTGGCACCGACCCAGCTTTCGCCAACCCCGGGAACGGCGGGACTCCGGCACGGGTTTCACCAATGGCGTGACTAGCGACCAGGTTGGCGGCGATTACCCCATGGCCCTCTGCCGGGGCCGCTGCAATCGAATGGCGGACCCACGCCCACGCAGGCGCTGTTGACCGGCAGTCCGGCCATCAACCGGGGCTTTTCCTTCGGCATTCACACCGACCAACGGAGTCGGCCGCGTCCGTACCACTTCCCATCCATTCCCAATGCCCAACATGGCGACGGCAGTGATATAGGCGCTTTTGAATTGCAATAGTTCGGCTTAGTGATGCTTGGGTCCGTTGAAACGTTCGGCGTTGAATTTTGAATGTTCGCCGCCCGTCTATATTACCCCAGCAGAGCGTGTACTTCCTTCAATTTCGTCACGATGTTGATGTCCGCCGTGCAGGCGGGCAGGCAGTCGCCGCAGGCGATGCAGGCCGTGCCGTTCTTGGTGAGGGTTTTGTACTCCGACCGGGCGCGCGCCAAGTCGTGGTAATCGCACGCATACCGCTCGTAGCGCAGAATGTCCGCAATGGCGATATGTTCCGGGCAATGTGAGACGCAGTCGGCGCACAGCAGGCAGGTGAGTCCCTTGTTATATGCCGCCAGCAGGCCGAGCGTTTCCCGGTCGTTGGCGCTCACCAGGCTTTGCTTTGCCGCCCCGGCATTTTCCTGTAACTGATCGAAATTACTGGTCGAAATCACGGCTGCGGTCAGGTTGGGATTGGACATCAGCCATTTCACCATCGCCGCTCCCGGCGTGCTCCCTTTGTAGCGGGGTTCGGCCAGCAAGGCCTGGAATTTTTTGTCCGTCGCCGCCCGGCCCACGCCCCCCATGGTCTTCATCGCAATGACGCCAAAATCGCTTTTCTTGGCCAGCGCCACCACGTCCTCCAATTCCCGCTTGTCACCGTAGGTGTAAAAAAACTGCGCGGCTTCAAACGGCGAATGATCAATGAGGTATGTGACGATCTCGTAGGCCATGTCCCCGCCAATGTTGTTGTAATGGTGCTGGGAAATTGCCAGATGCTTGACCAGCCCCTCCTTTTTCAGCCGCTCGTAGGCGCGCACCACCCCCATTTCCGTTTTCGCTTCTTCAATCGAGTGGTACCCGAAATGAAACTTGAATACGTCGTAATAGCCCACCCCTGACCGCGCGACAGCTTTCTTGACGAATTGGTAGTGCTGTTCCTCGTCAATGTGTCCATGGGTGTGGTCGCCCCCCACGCGGTCCACCACCACCTCGAGATGATAGGCCTCCCGCGGCTGGTTCTTGATGGCCTCCGGCATGGTGTCGGCGTTCCATTTTTGCGCCTTGTGCCAGTAGTTCACGCCCAGCTCCACCGCCATCGGGATTACGTCCGCGCTCCAGTCCGAGGCGCCGACGAGCACGCTGAGGTCGAGGCCGGTGCGACCGTACCGGCGGCGCGGCAGTTTGCCGGTGGCGGCGGTCCCGGCCCGTGCCGTTGCGGTCAGCCCGCCCAGCGCCGCGCCCGTGGCGCCGGCAGCCCCGACCTTGATGAAATCCCGGCGAGTCAGCCGGTGTGAATTATTGGTGTCTTGGTTCATGCGCGCACACGTTGCGGCGACCGAAATGGCTTCCACCGCACATGTTTATTACCGTAGCCCAAAACCGGATTCTGGCAAATGAAATTAAAAAGGGCGGGCAGTTGGGGGCAGATTTCAGCGAGAGGCTTGTCATTTTCAGGTTGTGTGGCCATGGTTCAATGGCTGCGCTCGGACGCCGCGTCGTGCAGCGATGCGGCGAAATTGAAGGCGGCGCACAAGCTTTCTTTCGCGGATGTTTTTGTGGCCGCGACCGCGCATCGGCCAGGACACAATCCATCCATCCTCATCCTCACTTTCGTGGAATCCAATCTCCAATCGAACCCCATTCAATCATGCAAGCCTGAAAGGCTGACATAGTCGCCGCCCGCGCCAATGTGATTTAAGTGCGCAACGCGCGCTGCCGCCGACTCATCCAAAGCCAAGGCTTTTGCGAGTCAATTGGTGTCGTTCGCAGACGAACAGGTTTCGCTCAGTCCGCCGGCACTCTTCCTGAAGGTGCGCGCGATTGTGCCGACCGCGATCAGGGCGCAACCCAACAGGCCAAGGGTGCTGGTCGCACCGGGCGCGGAGGCTCCAGCTTCCGTGTAGAAAGCCGTCCCGCCTGCATCTCCCAATGCTTGGCCGCCATAATTCGCCACTTCCGTGCCGGCGCCAGTCGCCGTGTTGACGGAAAAAACGGTTGTGTTATCCACTCCGTAAACGACCCCATTGTCAGCGGTGGCGAGGCCATAGACGGCCGTGTAGCCGCTTCCAAACGCCCCGATCTCGGTTCCAGAGACACCGCCAGCCAAATTGATCTTGATCAGATCACCCGCGGCTGAGGACATATAAAGACTTCCATTGTTGAATGCGAGATCTCCAGCCGATTCATAGCCGTCGTTCCCCAGAACTGTCGCCGCGCCGGTGCTCACCTTTATTTATACAGATGGCGGGGAAACAGTAAGCCATGCCGACAAAATCACCGTCAAAGGTCAGCACTCGGACATGCATGCGCTCGCCGTTGTTGGGGCCGTTCCGCGAACCGGCCGTTCCCAGCGTTACCGGGCCTTTGAAATGAAATCGCAGCACGCCCATTCCAGAAATTGCGGGCGAGCCGCCCGCGCTCCTACCACTCCAGACGCGTAACTGGCTTCAACAAACAGGCGCTGGCGGGTGGCACCTGCACCATCAATTGCCCGTTTGGCGCCGGAAGAATCGCTTGCACGCCGCCGCTCCATGAACCATCCGGATTGATCGCCGCGCCGCCGAGCGTGTATCCGTTGGTGCTGGAGAGCGACGGCCCAGTCAACTCAGTCAATGTTGCGCGGGCGACCCCCTGCCCCAGGTTGACTCTCACCGCCACCGTGTTATTCGTATCCTTGTTGTTCAGCAGGGCGCTGAACGCGCCGTCCGCCTGCCGCACCCCATACGCCGTGAAGTTGATGGGCGAAGCCAGCGCCACAGTGGCCGGAACGACGTTGCCCCGCGGCAGCAGCGAAAACATTTTCAGGCCGTAGAATTCCGGGCGCACCTGCCTGACGGTCTGTCTCGTGTCGAAAAGCGGCGTATAGGGACTTCGGCCGCCGCCATGAAAATTCACTCCCTGGCAGCCATTCAACGCCAGCGTGAACATAAAATCCAGCGACCAGAGCGCGGCCCCGTAAGCGTCGCTCACGCCCACAACGCCGCCGTGGGAATATGAACCGCATTCATCCTCGCGAAACCCGAGCGGTAGATTGTCCAACCTGAGCGCGGACACGACTGCGGCCACCGCCTGCGGCAATTTCGGATCTGGCTCCAACAACAGTTGCATGGTGCATCCCGGCTTCTTGCCGTCGGCCCGGTAGTAATGTTGAGTTGCCAGCGAAATCACTCCCGCTTCAGCGCCGGCAAACCACTCTGTCCATTGCGGATTGCCTCCCGACGCCGGGCCAGTCAGCGCCCAGCCATTGCCGCCATTGGAAATCGCCCAACCCGGCACGGTATTCACGACGCCGGCTGCCAGCGGCTTCCATTGCGAAACAAAATCGGAACACTTGAAATTGCGCGGACGGATGCGATTGCCGGGATACGCTTCCGGTTCGTTCCCAATTTCAAACCCGAGCAGCCTCGGTCCCAGCGCCTTCGCCACATAAGCCGCTTCTTCGGCGCAATTCGTGGGAATGTTGACGGAAAAGTTCAGGCCGTAAATCACTGACCAATTCGTGGGTAGTGCTTGGATAAATCCGGCAAACCCAATCACCTCGGATGCCGTAATGGGCGTCAAGTTCGACCGCCCGCCCCAACACGTGGAATCAGCAGTGCCGCCACCGATGCGCAAGACAGCGGGGCCAATCAGGCTGAACAGCTTCACCAGCGGGAGGTTATTGGAACTGAAAAAGCCCGTGGTAATCGCCAGTTTCTCGTAGCTCAAGCCAGCGAATGCCGGATTTAACGGCAGACCCGCGTTCCCCGGCGGGAAGCTCACCGTGGCAAGGACTTCATCCGCCCGCGCCGGGTTAGCCCCCATGGCCAACGCGAACGTCGCGACCATTACGGCCGCTCGCCGGAGGATTGTTTTGTTGGTGGATGTGATTAGCATTCTCACAGCTGGAGCTATTTCGGAAATACTATGGCCATTCGGCGGCCCGGAAGCGAGCAGTTGTCTTGATTCAAAATTCAAAAAATTTGAACGCTGTGGCGAGCTGCGGGAAGCCCCGGTTCCATGGTGGGCAAGGATGCCCGCCGCTACCGGGTGGCGTCAGTCATTCGTGCCTGACGTGGAGGACGGCATCCCTGCCGCCCGGAATCACGAGGGGCGCTTTACGCCGCGCGAGAATTTCAACGCGTTTCGGTTGGCGCTTGGTTCTTTCCGCCGGGCTGGGAAGCCCGGCTCTACGGCCGGCAAGGATGCCCGCCGCTACTATTCCCCGCTTTCCATGTGGTAATACATGGTTTGCAGCGCGATTTTTCCCGGGCCGGTGAAGCGGTTCCAGCAGATCTGGCCCGCGCTCGCGAAAAACCCGGTTGAAAGCTTCTGGAACATCGTCTGCATCTCCACCGAGCGCTCCTTGTAAATCCAGCCGCCCGGTTCGATGTCTATTGCCTCGCCCGCCGCGAGCGTCACCTCAAACACGTTGCCGTAGCCGTGCAGCCAGAGAATGCCCTCGCGCGAGGGGCAGGAAAACGTATCAATGAAGAAGCCGGTGCCGCCCAGCAGCATGTTCGCCGCGCCGCGCACCCGCGTGAAGGTGTAGTCCACGTTGTCGGTGGCAGCCAGCCATTGGTGTTCGCGCACGTCCACGCTCATGCCGGGTGCCAGGTGCAGTCCGAACACGTGGCCCGCGCCATCGCGGCTGAAGGCGATGCGCCCCGGCCCGCTGGCGCCGGTGAGCATAAACGGCATCCCCGCCAGCATTCGCTTGAACGCCCCTTTCATCGGGTGCAGGGCCACCTGCACCGCCGGATCTTTCCATAGCAGGATGTGATGCTCGAAATAAACGCCGGTGTTGCTCAATTCCAGATGCAAGGCCGGCACCAGTTCGCCTTCGATGTGATAGGTCACGCCGCCGAACGTTTCGTTTTGCACATTGGTGGTCAATTGGACGGGAACAGCCATATTTTTTAATGTGTGAGGGTGATGGTTGATGGTTCGACGCCATTGCAACGCTGTCTCGCCCGAGTGTCAAGCCTATCCCGGAAGTTCGGAAGGCGGCATCCCTGCCGCCCGGGAAAAAACGTGGGTGGGGTTGCGCCGCGGGGGAAATTCCGACGCGCATTGGGCTGCGCGAGGTTTTTTCCGCCGGGCTGGGAAGCCCGGCTCCACGGCCGGCCCCGAATGCTTTCGGGGCAGGCAAGGATGCCACCCTCCACGTCAGGCACGGCTGCCTGACACCATCACGCTTACCAACTCACCGGCACGGTCAGCTTTTTGTTGAAACGATTGAAATAGTGCAGTTGCTTCTGCTGCTGGCCGTATTCATGGACCAAGCGGGTAATCTTGACGTCGTAGCAGCAATACTCCGCGATTTCCACAAGCTTGCCCTCCTTGAACCATTGGATGGCCTGCAAACCCTCGGCGGTTTTTTCCACCGCAAACGTCGCCGTGGCAATCGAGTCGAGCGACAGCCGGTGGCCGAGCTTTTCGTTTAACACCACTAGCATATCCAAGGTGGGCACCTGGGTCAGGTCAAACGCGGTGTAGCCGTGCAGCACCTCGTAATCGAAGCGCAAATTGTTGAAGCCCACCACCAGATCGGCGCGCTGAAGCTCCGTGATCAGCTCGTTGACCTGCCGTTCGCCATAAATTCGATATTCGCCGCGCGCCGTGTTGTAGGTCACGCCCACGCTCATGCCCATTTTGGAGATATTGCCCCAGCCGCCGACTTCATCGGCGGACTTCTGCGTTTCCAGATCAAAATAAACAATGTTCTTCGCCATCGCTCCAATTTACGGTTTAAGATTTACGGTTTACGAGCTTTTTCAGTGTCCCGGAGCGCTGGCCTTTCCGATTCATCGGGATTCGATGCTGGAATTCGCGCCCGGAGGCGCGGCCTGGATCCTCGCGCCAGCGTCTGGAATGCGGCGCGTTCACCGCCGCTTTTGAACGGCCGAAGGTTATTGCAGATTCGGGTTTGTGCCACACGCGCGAGAGCGGTCCCAGGAATAGGGAAGGACGCGTTCCGCCGCCTGGCCCGGTTGAAACGGTATTGGCCGGGGTGAGCAAGACACGGGTGAGAAAGAGCCTTGCGAAAACCGCTCCGCCGCGCCACATTGCCCGCATGGCCATGACACCATCAACCATGTTGCCGCTCGGCACCGCGGCGCCGGATTTCAAACTGCCGGACACCACCGGAAAATTCGTTTCGCTTGCCGATTTTCGCGGCAAGCCGGTGCTCGTGATGTTCATTTGCAACCATTGCCCATTCGTCAAGCACCTCGCTCCCCAATTGGCGCAACTGGGACGCGATTACCAGTCGCGCAGCCTCGGCATCGTGGCCATCAGCGCAAACGACGTGGCGAACTACCCCGATGACAGTCCGGCGAAAATGAAAGATGAGGTCCTGCGCGCAGGCTATGCCTTTCCCTACCTTTATGACGAATCCCAAGCCGTCGCCAAGGCGTATCGCGCCGCTTGCACGCCGGACTTTTATTTGTTCGACACCGAACATCGCCTGGTTTATCGCGGGCAATTTGACGACAGCCGTCCCGGCAATGCCTTGCCGGTGACAGGCAGGGATTTGCGCGCCGCGCTTGACGCGACGCTCTCCGGGAAAGACGTTCCGCGGGATCAGAAACCCAGCCTCGGCTGCAACATCAAGTGGAAGACTGGCAGCGAGCCTGATTATTCTTGAGCCCCTGATCCCGCCGCCCGCCATCAGCGATGGCTGCCGGGCGCCGCACCCGCGGCCGGCGATGCAGTTTGTGGCGCGCCATTTTCTGGTTGCCATTTTGCGGTGATTGATGAAAAGTAATGGCATCCATAAGCTATGAAGGTGCGAATGGCAAAGGAGAAAAATAAAATCTCGGGCCAGTTTATGTTTCTGGCGGGTGGCAGCGAAATGGCTGGGCGCATCCGCAGCCGCGATTGGTCTTGCTCGCCGCTGGGTCCCATCGAAAGCTGGCCCCAAAGTCTCCGCACGGCCATCAGCCTCATTCTGAACACCCAGCATCCGATGTGGGTCGGCTGGGGTCCGGAGATCACCTTTTTCTACAACGACGCCTATATCTCGGTCTTGAGCCTGGCCAAGCATCCGCAGGCGCTGGGAAAGCCCTGCGCCGAATTGTGGGCTGAAGTCTGGGACATCTGCGGTCCGCTGACGGAAAAGGTTTATCAGCGGGGCGAGGCTTCGTTCATGAACGACGTGCGTTTTTTCATGAATCGCGGCGGCTACCTCGAAGAAACGTATTATTCTTTTTCCTACAGTCCCATCCGCGACGAATCGGGCAAGGTGGGCGGCCTTTTTTGCCCCACGACCGAGGTCACCTCCAAGGTTCTGCAAACGCGCCGGCTGCGGACGCTGTCGGAGCTCGCCGCCAAATCATACGTGGAAAAATCCGCAACGTCGGCATGCGCTTCGGCGGCGGCGATATTGAGGAAGAATCCGGATGACATCCCGTTTGCGCTTTTGTATTTGATCGAAAAGGAGGGTCGGTCAGCGCGGCTGGAACAGGGCATTGGCTTGAAGATTGGCCAAAAAGACCTCTGTCCGGAACGCGTCGAACTCCTCGGTGACCAGAGAAACGCAGCACTTTGGCCCATCGCCAAAGTATGGGCCGCGGCGGAGGCGCTGGTGACGTCAATCAAAGGCCGTCATGGTTTTCCGCTGGGCGCCGCCGCGCAGCCGCTCGGGGAAGCGGTGGTCCTGCCGGTGATTTCGCGCGGACAGGATCGGCCCCTGGGAATTCTGATTTGCGGTGTCAATCCCGCGCGGTGGCTGGATGCCGATTACCGCACGTTTTATGAGCTGGTCGCCGGACATATCGCCACCGCAATTCAAAATGCCCGCGCGGCTGAAGAAGACAAGAAACGAGCCGACATGCTGGCGGAGCTCGACCGGGCGAAGACGACGTTTTTCAGCAACGTCAGTCATGAATTGCGCACGCCGTTGACGCTGATTCTCGGCCCGCTGGAGGACGAATTGCGCGCGCGCAATGGGGCGAGCGAAGGGCTTGAACTGGCCTATCGCAACAGTCTGCGGCTCTTGAAACTGGTCAATACGCTGCTCGATTTTTCGCGCATTGAAGCCGGCCGCGTTGAAGCCTCGTTTGTGCCGACGGATCTTGCGGCCCTGACCGCGGAGCTGGCCAGCGTTTTTCGCTCCGGCGTCGAACGCGCCGGCCTCCGCCTGCTCGTGGATTGCCCGCCGCTGCCGCAGCCGGTTTATGTTGACGTGGACATGTGGGAGAAGATTGTATTCAACCTGCTGAGCAATGCGTTTAAGTTTACTTTTGAAGGCCGGATCGAAATCAGCTTGCGGCTCTCGCCGGGCCCCGGGGAGGCTGCCAATCCCGCCCCCAACCCGGTTGCAACCAACTCGAACGCAATACCCCCGGGCCAGTGCGCCTGCCTCTCGGTGCGCGACACGGGCACGGGGATTCCGGCCACGGAACTGCCGCGCATTTTTGAACGATTCCATCGTGTGCGCAATGCGCGCGCGCGCTCACACGAAGGCACTGGTATCGGGCTGGCCCTTGTCCAGGAACTGGCGCGCCAACACGGCGGCGGAATCGGCGTGGAAAGCGTCGAAGGCGCCGGGACCACGTTCACGGTTTGGATTCCACTGGGCTTGGCGCATCTGCCGAACGATCGGATTGGCGCCGCGCGCACCTTGGCGCCAACCAAGTCCGGCGCGCTGCCGTTTGTGGAGGAGGCGCTGCGCTGGCTGCCGGAAAGCCCTTGCCCGCCCCATTTTCCGACCGGCGAGGGCAACGACCATTCGCAACCAGCGGAATCTCAACCCGACCGGAGAAACGGTCAGCGCCATGGCGCGCGGATTCTGCTGGCCGATGACAATGCGGACATGCGCGATTACGTCCGTCGCCTGCTCGTCGCGCGCGGCCATGAAGTGGTCGCGGTGGAGAATGGGGAGGCCGCGCTGGCCGCGGTGCGCGCCGCCCCTCCCGCCCTGGTGTTGAGCGACGTGATGATGCCGCAGCTCGACGGCTTTGGGTTGCTCCGCGCACTGCGCGGCGATCCCAAGACCAGCGCGATCCCGATTATCCTGATCTCCGCGCGCGCCGGCGAAGAAGCGCGCGCCGAAGGCGTGGAGGCTGGCGCGGATGATTATCTGACCAAGCCGTTCAGCGCCCGTGAACTGATCGCGCGCGTGTCCACGCATCTCGATCTCAACCGGATTCGCCGGGAATCAGAAGCCAAAATCCGTGAAACCTTGGATAGCATCACCGACGGACTGCATAAGGTGGATGCCGCCGGAAGGATCTCCTATTTGAACGCCGCGGCCCGCCGCACCATCGCGGAAAATCACCTGGACCCCGATCAGCTGATCGGGCGCGATTTCTTTGCGGTGTTTCCTGAAACTTTACAGGTGGAAGTGGGGCGCGCCCTGAAACAAACCTTGAATGAGCGGGTGCCGACCGCGGCGGAAAGCTTTTACGCCCCGTGGCGGCGGTGGTATGGGGTGCGGAATTATCCGACGGCTGACGGCGGGGTTTCGACTTTTTTTCAGGACATCACCGAGCGCAAGCAATCCGAGGAAATGTTGCGTCAGAACGAAGCCCTGTTTTCCTCCCTGGTCAATCTCGCGCCGACCGGCGTTTATGTCGTGGACGCGCAATTTAGGCTGCAACAAATCAACGCCCGGGCGCGGCCAGCCTTTCAAAAGGTCGAGCCGGCCGTCGGACGCGATTTTGCCGAGGTGATGCGGGTTTTGTGGGGGCCGGAGGTGGGGGGTGAAATCATTGAAATATTCCAGCGCACGCTCCGCACGGGCGAGCCCTATGTTTCTCCGCGCTTTTCCCAATTCCGCCGGGATTTAGGCGAGCAAAAAACTTACGAATGGGAGACGAAGCGGATGACGCTGCCGGACGGCCAGCACGGGGTGGTCTGTTATTTCAACGACATCACCGAAAACACGCGGGCGGAACAGGCATTGCGCGATGCGAAAGCCGCCGCCGAGAGTGCCAACCGCAGCAAGGACCGCTTTCTCGCCGCGCTCAGTCACGAACTCCGCACCCCGCTTACGCCCGTGCTGGTGACCGCCGCCACCTTGCGGGAAGACGAGCGACTGCCCCCTGACATGCGCGAACAACTGGTCATGATGGAACGCCATATTGCGCTGGAGGCTCGGCTGATAGACGACTTGCTCGACCTCTCGGCGATTGCCAACGGCAAACTGCATTTGCACTTGCAATTGTGCGACACCCGCTCGCTCATTCAACTGGCCATCGAAATTGTGCGCGACGACGCCCTGACGAAAGAAATCAAACTCACCTGCGATTTGAATGCGTCGCACAGCGGGCTATTGACCGATCCGGCGCGATTCCAGCAAATTATTTGGAATCTCCTGCGGAATGCGGTGAAATTCACGCCGCGCGGCGGCAAAATTACCCTGCGCACCAGCAATCATGGCGCCGGCGGGAATCAAACCTGGTTGCGCTTGGAAGTGGTGGATTCCGGGATTGGCATTGAACCCAATTTGCTCGACAAGATTTTCCTTCCTTTCGAGCAGGGCGCGGTCGCCGGCGACCATCGGTTTGGCGGGCTGGGACTGGGTCTGGCCATTGCGCGCGCGATTGTGAATTTGCATGACGGCAAAATCAGCGCCTACAGCGAGGGCGCAAACCTCGGCGCGACCTTTGTGGTGGAACTTCCCGGCGCGGTCCTCCCGCCGCCCGCCAGCGCTGAAACCAACCCTGGTTTGCCTTTTTCCGCGGCAGCTCAGCCGGGCAAAAGCGGGGCCGCGACGGCGGCCGGAGCCATTCGGCGTATTTTGCTCGTGGAAGATCATCCCCCTTCGCTGCAAGTTTTATCCACCTTGCTCAGCCGCTCCGGTTATCAAGTCATTCCGGCCACCAATGTCACCGAGGCGCTCGCCCAGGCCACGGCGCAAGCTTTCGATCTCGTGATTTCCGACCTGGGATTGCCCGACGGCACCGGCCTGCAGCTCATGGCAAAGTTGCGGGCGGACCACGGTTTGCGCGGCATTGCGCTGACCGGTTATGGCATGGAGGACGACCTTGTCCGCGCTCGGGAAGCCGGCTTTATCGCCCACATGATCAAGCCGATCCAGATCGCCGAACTGCGGAGAGTTTTAGCCAGTTTGAGCTGAGCCAGGCAGGCGGGGCCAGCATGGCTCGGTGGCGGGGCGACCCCGTGAGACCATCACTGGCAGGTGGCGCCGACACCTTCGGTGCCCTGACCCCAACGACTGGTCGCCCTCGCCGCGCTGTCGCTCTGGCGCAGCGGGTCCTCGACTGTAGAGTAAGACGGACCCTTGGCGGCGGCGCTCTGCCGAGACGCCGCCACGAAAATGCAGCCCACTGCGCAAGTGATTGTTGAATGGGCTGAAGCGCACGCAAAACCATGGGAAGTTGCCATTGTAACTGGCCAAAGGCTCACGGCAGCGCCTCCCTGGCCAGCATCTCATTGGGATCGAAGGTGTTGAAAAAGCGCTCCAAGAATTCGCTGATGACGACTTGCGGCCGGTTTTCCTCGATCACCCGGGGGTTGAATTCGCGACGTTCGGCCTCAAACACAGCTCGCTTGAAGCAGTGGCCGAAAAACTCTCTCCAGCTCATGCCAAATGAATCATGAAAGACGACGGCGTCCACCGTCAGCGGCGCGGCGTTTTCAGAGATGGCGTTTGGCGCGTGAGGATTCCAAGCGGAAACCAGGTTGGTTGCCAGGCGGATTTCCGGGGTCGTCACCCCGGGCTTGGGTTTGAAGACGAAAAAGTTCTTTTCCGCCATCGGTCTGCCCAGCAGCCGGGAAAGGTCGCCATCCCTTGCCGGCACATTGGTGTAGGTGAAATCTTCCAGCCGCAATGGCGGGAGGCCGGGGATTTGTGCGGCCAGGGCTTGGATGACTTGCCTGGCGGCCACGAAAGCGCCGAAAAGATTCCAGTGCGTGTCAATTTGCAGATACGTGGACGCCGTCCCTTTCGCCGCCAGCAGCGGGGGGCGCAGATCGAGGACGCTCACGGTGGAATGAGTTTTCATGTATTCCAAAAACTGGTCCAGCTTCGTTTCGCGACCGGCGGGCGCGGCGTTTTGCAGCCAGAGCGGGAGTTCCTCGGGATATATGTCATGTTTGTCCGGCGCCACGATGAACACGTATTTGATGCCGCGCGCCGCCAGCCAGTCGCGGCGCTTTTCCAGCAGCGTCTGCCAGGCCCGGAGTTGCGCGGGCGTGAACCTGGCCAGGCCCAGATAA
>Ga0302320_10005905_pt1 | contig 27312 bp, 24 predicted proteins | sample Bog_T0_3_FD_202130 | JGI IMG/M metagenome (GOLD analysis project Ga0302320, IMG submission 202130) | Peat permafrost microbial communities from Stordalen Mire near Abisko, Sweden - Bog_T0_3 | ecosystem: Environmental > Terrestrial > Soil > Wetlands > Peat | place: Sweden: Abisko, Stordalen Mire...
AAGCGCGCTGGCTCAGTCGTTCGCCATCGCCGCATCGGCCTCTTGCAAGGCGCGGATGGCTTCCGTGTCAAACGTGAGGCACGCACCCAGCTCATTGAAGTCTTTATCCCAGCGCGGACGATCTTCCACCGCGAGCGCGGTGAGCGCATAGCCCGAGGTGCGCAGAATCTCGTACCAGATGTTTTGCGCCTGCCAGAGATTGAGCGCGAAGGGCATCTCCGTGAGGGTACGGGCCAGCCCCAGCGCGCGATCGAGCATTTCCCGCGCGCCTGAGGACATTTGCAGGTCCACCATGGCGCGCTTCATGCGCAGGTCGGCGATGTAAGAGAGCGTGGTGGTCTCGAGCGGCACCAGATCGGCCTTGGCCAGCGCGAGATAAGCGCGCAACTGCGCCACATCGATAGGATCCATTTCGAGCGCGCGCCGCAGGCCGGCATTGATGGCGAAGCCAGCAGCAAGAGCGAGCGCCGGCGGCTTGGGCAGGCCTGCCTGCGACAGATAATGCAACAGGCTGGCGTGGTCCTGGTAAATAGTCGTGAGCGAGTTCTCGATGTCCGAGAGCGTGGAGTTGAGGATGAGCCGCACAATGCGCCGCTGCTCGTCGGTGAAGAGCGAGGTGAGCGAGTAGTTGGCGTGGCCGTAGAAGCGGTCGAGCGTGCGAATCACCTCAGGGAAGTCGGCGCGCTGCACTTGGCCGGCTGCATTGGTGGAAAAGGCTTCGAAAGCAGAAGCATCGGCTCCGCTGTAGCCCTTTACCGCCGCGGTGATGTTCTGGTCGCCGAAGTGGAGCACCGCAAATGAGAAGCTTTGCGCGTTGCCGGTGATGGAGCTGGCGACATGCACTCGGCCCAGCGCTAGGCGCCCGCGGCCCGAAGTATGAATCTCGTAGGAAATGCGGCGCACGCGGTAGCAGAAGAGCTCCGTTTCATCGGCAAACGTGGAGAACATGGAACTGATGGCGTAGTGCGCGGCCACCTGTTCGAGGTGCAGCTCCTGGGTGTTGACACATTTCCTGTAGATGCGGGCGCCGTCCCCGGCCGCTGGATCGTTGGAGCGGGCTTCGGCCAGGCGCGCCAGAAACGCGGGTTCGAGCGGGGCGGCTTTCTCGCCGAAGACCTGCCGGGCGAGTTGCAATACGCGCGCCGCGTAGGCGATCACCTGCACGGTCTCAATGCCGCCGATGTCGTCGAAGAACCATCCGCAGCTGGTGTACATAAGTTGCGCGTGGCGCTGCATCTCCATGAGTTCCAGGGCGCGCACGCGCTCCTTTTCACTGAGAGGATGCGTCTGTTGCGCGGCGAAGAAGCGATCGGCAGACTCCGTGCTGCGGTCGAGCACTACTTGGATATAGGCGTCGCGCGCGGCCCAGACATCGCGAAAGAGGCTGCTGTCGTATTGCTCCGAGAGCGGAATCAACGCATCGCGCAGCTCGTCGAGGGCCCTGCGCAGCGGCGCGCGCCACTCCTGGTTCCAGCCGGGATGGCCGCCGTTACAGCCGCAGTTGGAGCGCCACCGCTCCACGCCGTGCACGCAACTCCATGAAGTGTTCTCGACAATCTCGCACTCGAACTCCGGCGGAAACTGCTCAAGGAAGGTGGCGTAGTTGGTGAGCTTGACAGTCTTGTCCTGCTCCAGCAGGCGCAACGCATAGGCCAGCGCCATCTCGCCATACTTGTGATGATGCCCGTAGGACTCGCCGTCGGTGGCTACGTGCACAAGTTGCGGCTGCGCGCCGTCTTTGAATCCCGCTTTGAGGCGCGCGAAAAAGCTGTCGCCGGAGTCGAGCAACCCCTCAAAGGCGATGGCCCGGGAGACTGGACCGTTGTAGAAGAAAACCGCGATGGATGCGCCGGAAGCGAAACGCACGAGATATGGATGCGTGGTGTCGACCGTGGCTTCGGGCGTGTCAATCCAATCGCCCCAATCGCCCCGGTCGCCGTTTCCCGTTTTGCCGTCTTTTTTGATCGGGCGAATTCGCTTGCACTGGTGCGGAGCCAGCACCGTAAATCGAATCCCATTTGTAGCGAGAGCTTCGAGGGTCGCCGTGTCAACCGCGGTTTCAGGCAGCCACATGCCTTCAGGCGGCGCGCCAAAACTATTCTGGTAGTCGGCAATGCCCCAGCGGATCTGCGTGGCGCGGTCGCGCGCGTTGGCCAGCGGCAGAATCATGTGGTTGTATACCTGCGCCATGGCCGAGCTGTGCCCGCGGTTGCGCTGGCGGCTGCGGCTCTCGCCGTCAAGAATCATGCGATAGGTGCGCGGCGCGTTTTCCTTGAGCCAACTCAGCAGCGTGGGTCCGAAGTTAAAGCTGATGCGCGCGTAGTTGTTGACGATGCGCGCGATCTGATTCTTCACATTGAGCACGCGAGCCGCGCCGTTGGGCGCGTAGCACTCAGCGCAAATGCGCTCGTTCCAGTCGTGATACGGAGCGGCCGAGTCCTGCGTTTCCACCGTCTCCAGCCAGGGATTCTCGCGGGGCGGCTGATAAAAGTGGCCGTGAATGCAAATGAAACGCTTGACTTGTGACATGAGATTTCCGAGGTCGTACGCCGCGAATTGCTGATCCCGACGCTGACGCTATTGTACGGCCCTGCGGAGAGTTTATCGGCTGGAGCGGCCCGCGGGTTCAGTACCTTTCGCCAGATCGCAGGCCCGCCACAGGTACCAGCTGGCCACGGAACGGTACGGCGACCAGCGCTGGCCGCGGCGGAACACAACATCGGGCTTGGGAAGGTCGGCAGCTTCGAGCGGGCGCGATTTGGGTACGCGCTGAAACGTAAGCGCGTAGCCCTTGCGCACGCCGTAGTCGGTTACGGGAAGCACATTCGGGCGCCCGAGTCGAAAAATGAGCAGCATTTCTACCGTCCAGGAGCCGATGCCGCGCACTTCCGTGAGGCGCTCGACGATGTCTGCGTCACTCATTTTCCGAATCGCCGCGTGCGCGGGCACGGTGCCGTCCAGTGTGCGCGCGGCCAGGTCGCGAAGGGCTTTGATCTTGTTGCCCGAGACGCCGGCGGCGCGCAGCGGGTCGTCGGGAGTGTCGAGCAAAAGCTGCGGCGTGGGGTCGCCGCCGAAGTACTCGCGCACGCGGCGGTGGATGGTGGCCGCGGCCTTGCCATGCAACTGCTGATAGAGGATCGATTCCAGCAGCGACTCAAAGGGCGAGGCAGAGTTGTCGAGGCGCAACGTGAACGGGCCCACGCGATCGATGAGCGCGGCAAGTTTGGCGTCGCGCGCGCGCAGATGGGCGATGGCCTCGTCGGCATCGAAGGGGAGTTTGCGTTTGCGGCCGTCGTGAATCATAGGTCAACAGTGTATCGTGCCCAAATTCAATTACGCCTCGATGAACTGACTCCCCGTAATGTATCTCAATCCAGATTGCCGCAAGCTATACTTTGAGGCAGCCCATGGATCGCATCCCAACATTGGACGGCTGGCGAGGCATCGCTATCCTGTTGGTTCTCGTCACGCACTTGCAGCTTTCTTTGCTCGGCCATCTTTATGGCGGTTACCGATGGATGGATCTGGGCCAGCATGGCGTGAACTTATTCTTCGTGCTCAGCGGGTATCTGATTACGAGCCGCCTGCTTGGCGAAAACAAAATTAATTTGAAAGCTTTTTACCTCCGCCGCTTTTTCCGGTTAATGCCTTGCGCGTGGACGTATCTGCTCGCATTGGCGATTGCAAGTGTCATTGCGCATACTGCGTTCATTGGACGGGACGCCTGGTCTTGCCTTTTCTTTTTCCGCAATTACTACCCGGCAGGCGAGGCGGCGAGCAACTTCAGAACCGGCCACTTCTGGTCGCTATCGCTCGAGGAACAGTTCTATTTAGTTTGGCCTCCGGTCCTCGTCCTCGCAGGAAGGGCGCGAGCGGTCTGGATCGCAGCCATTGCAGCCGCCGGCTGTGCAATCTTCCGCTTTCTGCATTGGCAGAGCTACAACCAGGTTTTCCGGGACCAGCGATCTGAGGTCCGTTTCGATGCTCTTCTCGCGGGTTGCATCTTCGCTCTGCTGATGCAATCCCCGCGAGTTCGTGCATGGTTCCAGCAATATGGAACCATCCTCTTCTGGATTCTTGTCCCCGTGCTGATCTGGCACTTATATCGCTACGAATGGCTGATCCCTCTTAGCGAATCGCTTACCATGGCCGCGCTGATCGTGAGCACAAGTCAAGCTCCCGCGGGCCTCGCTGCGAGAGCTCTCGAGTGGAAGCATCTCAAGTTTCTCGGCTTAATCTCCTACAGTCTTTACGTCTGGCAACAGGGTGTACTGTTTATCCGGTGGCCATGGATAGGCGCGCTTTTTCTGCCCTTCGTTGCCATTCTCAGCTTTGGCTTGATCGAGCGTCCGTGTATTGCGTTTGGCCGTCGCCTCGTAAAGCGGCTGGGGATTGCAAGCGCCGCCCGGAATTCCAGTGTCCCAGCCTGAGCGGCGATGTGTGCTCGCTTACTTACCCGTGAACAGACCTGCTGCACCGGCTGAATCGTAGAACTTGCAATTCTCGAAGAAGCCGTTTCTCACCCAGATCGGGAGCAGTGATAAACTTCGTGCTGCTTGACTGAGGGGAGATTTTGCCGATGAAACGCCGGGATTTTGTAAAGACGATGACAGCTGTGGGAGCGGGCATCGCGTTGCGGCCGAGTGCCTTATTGGCGGCGGGAGCGCAAGCGGCGACGCCGGATGCCGCCGTGAAGCGCGTGCTGGTGATGTTCAAGTGCCACTTCGACGCCGGCTTTATCGATACGCAATACAACGTCGTTCATAAGTACTTCAATCAATACTTCCCCCAGGCCATTGAGACTGCGCGCGCCGCGAACGCCCGCGGCAAGCGGCGCTATGTATGGACGACCGGATCGTGGCTGCTGTTCGAGTACCTCGATCAGGCCTCCGCCGCCGAACGCAAGACGATGGAAGACGCAATTGCGCGCGGCGACATTGCCTGGCACGCATTGCCGTTCACGTGGCAAACCGAGATGTTGAGCCCGTCGATGATTGAAGGCAGCCTGGCGCTGGCGCAGTCGCTCGACCGGCGCTTTGGCAAGGTGACCACCGGCGCCAAGATGACCGATGTGCCCGGCCACACGCGCGGCATCATTCCGCCCTTGGCAAAGCACGGCGTTACGTTTTTGGAAATCGGCGTGAACGGCGGCTCGACGCCCGCTCTGCTGCCGCCGCTTTTTCTGTGGAAGGATCCATCCGGCGCGAGCCTGGCCATGATGTATCACCACGAATACGAAGGCATCGCCGTGGTTCCCGGTTCAGATCTGGCGCTTGTGACCAGAGTGCGCGGCGACAACAGCGGCCCGCATAAGCCGGAAGAGATCGACCGCATTCATGCGGACTTGGCTGCGCGCTTTCCGAACGCGGAGATCGTCGCCAACAATCTGAGCGAGATGGCCAACGCTCTGACGCCGTTTCACGACAAGCTGCCGGTGGTGACGGAAGAAATCGGCGACACGTGGATCTACGGATGCGCAAGCGATCCGGGCAAAGTTGCGCGCTATCGCGAGATTTCTCGGCTGCGCGAGACGTGGATCGCAAAGAGCGCGTTCCAGGTGGGCGATGCCACGGATTTACAGTTACTGCGCCACGTGCTTCTGGCTCCCGAGCACACCTGGGGCACAGATACGAAGACCTGGTTGGACTACGACAACCTCATTCCATCTGACTTAGCGGGCAAGTTAGATACGAAGAATTACAGGGTCGTCGAATTTAGTTGGATTGAAAAGCGGCAGGATTTGCTGGACGGCATTGCAACGCTTCCGGAGCCGCTGCGCGAAGAAGCGCAGCTGGCGATTGCGAGTGGGACGCCCACCTGGCCGATCATGTCTGCAAAAGCGATCGCCGGTACAGCGGGAACGCCTATCGAGACCGCGCACTTCGTTCTGCAAATCGATGCCAAAACCGGCGCGATCACACAGTTGCGCAACAAGACCACAGGGCGCGATTGGGCAAGCGAGCAGAATCCCATTGCGTTACTGACTTACCAGACGCTTTCGCAAGACGATTACACTCGCTATCGAGCGAGTTATGTAATCTCCAACGCAGATTGGGCGCAGAAAGACTTCGGCAAGCCGAGTATCGAACGCTTTGGAGCGAAACGCGAGGAGTGGCAGCCGGCGTCGGCTGGAGTTCGCGTGGAAGAGACGCCCGACGCTCATCGCATTGTGATTGCTTTACAGTTCAACGACGGAGAAGCGTTTAACTCCGGCCGTGCTGCATATCCGCGACACGCATTTGTCGAATTGGTGCTGCCTAAGGCCGAACCCATGATCCACTTGCAGCTCTCGTGGTTTGGCAAACCCGCCACGCGCATGCCCGAGGCGCTCTGGCTAACCTTCAATCCCATCGCCGAAGACCCGAAAGCATGGAAGCTCGACAAATCCGGCGAGTGGATCTCGCCATTCGAGGTTGTCGCGTCAGGCAATCGCCACATGCACGCAGTGCAGCAGGGATTCAAGTACGAGTCGGGCGGAGCCGCCTTCTCCGTCGACACCCTCGATGCGCCCATCGTGGCTCTCGGCGAGCGCGACCCCATTCTCTTCTCGAACGAGCAGCCCGACCTGAGCAAGGGACTGCACTCGTGCCTCTTCAACAACTGCTGGGGCACCAACTACATCATGTGGTACGGAGAGGATCTCCGCGCGCGTTACGTGATCCGCGCGTAACCACGCTACTGGTTAATCGTCGTCGCGCCCTGCGTTCCCGGAGGCGTCGCCGCCGCGGACTTTGTCGAGTGCACAACCACAATTTGCGTCTTGCCTTCATCGCGGAACGCCGATTGGGTCACGGTTACAATCACGGACTCGCCGGCCCCCTTATCGAGGATGAACGATTCGCCGTTGGTACTGGAGGACGCCTGCACGTTCGGACCCAGGGCGTTTTGGTAAAAAGTAACCACCTGATCCTTCGAGTCGGAGGTAAGAAAGGTTGCCGTGAGAATGTTCTTGCCAAGTACTGTCGCACTCACGTTGCCCTTCTGCTCCGCGCCGGGGTAGAGGGCGACGCCCAGGTCGCTTGCCGTCACAGGCTGCGTGCTGGTGGTAATATGCCCTGACTTGGCTAACCTGTAGACGCTGTAGCCCACAATGCCGACGCCAATGATTCCGAGGCCGACGACGATGGCGACGATGATGAGCACAATTTTGAGCGCGCTCGGTCCCTTTTTCGGCGGAGGGTAGACCCCCGGCGGGTAAGGCGGCGGATATTGCTGCGGCGGATACTGCTGCGGCGGGTAGGGTTGCGGGGGATATCCCTGGGGAGGTTGATTGCCGGGAATGTCGGTCATGGCGTCATCCTTGCGAGTGAATTTTTCGTCGGTCGGGCCGGTTGCGATCTGAAGTTGCAGTCACTATACCGCATCTGCCGCGTCCCGGTATCGGCAGACCGCGCGAAATTTCCGCATCGCAGTCTGGTTCCGAATCGGGTTGCAACCGGCTGTCGACGGCGCGTGCGTACGGACAACCACCGGCCATGACCTTTACCATCGGAGACGTAGCTGCAGATAATCTGGACGTAGATACTTAGGTTGAGGAGCTCCACCATGAAAATGCGCCCGGGATCGCAGACAGGGTTTCTGTTGTGCGGCAAGGAATGGACCGACGGAGAGGCGATGGAAGTGCGCTCGCCTTGGGATCAGGGACTGGTGGGGCGCGTAACCAAGGCGACACGCGCCGATGCGCGCCAGGCCGTCAATCACGCCGTGGCCAGCCTGCGCCGCACCCGTGCGCTGCCGCGCTGGAAACGGCGCGAGATTCTGGAAGACGTGGCCGCGGCGCTGATCGAGCAGAAAGAGCGCTTTGCGCAACTGATTGTGGCCGAGGCGGGCAAGCCGGTGCGGCTGGCGCGGACTGAAGTGGATCGCGCCGTGCTCACGTTTAAGACCGCGGCTGAAGAGGGGTCGCGGCTGGGCGGCGAGAGTATTCCCCTGGATTTAACGGAGGGCAACGAGGGCCGATGGGGACTGGTGCAGCGCTTTCCCATTGGACCGGTTCTGGCGATTACGCCCTTCAACTTTCCCCTGAACCTGGTGGCGCACAAGGCGGCTCCGGCCCTGGCGGCCGGGTGCCCGTTGATTCTCAAACCCGCGCCGCAGGCCACGTTTACCGCATTGGCGCTGGGCGAAGTGATTCTGAAGGCGGGTTGGCCCGAGGAGGCGCTGGCTGTGCTGCCGCTCGACAATGCCGACACCGCGTGGCTCGCGGAGAAGGAAGATCGCATCAAGCTGGTGAGTTTTACCGGCTCGGCCAAAGTGGGTTGGGAGCTGAAGGCACACTCGGGGCGCAAGCGCGTGCTGCTGGAATTGGGCGGCAATGCCACGCTCATCGTGCACAGCGACTGGAAAGAACTGGACGACGCGGCGTTGCGCACCGCGCACTCGGCCTTCAACTACGCGGGGCAGTCGTGCGTCAGCACGCAGCGCGTTTTAGTGGAGCGCAGCATCTTTCAGACGTTTCTGTGGAAGGTGGTGGAAGTTGCCGCCAAGCTTGTGGCCGGCGATCCCTCGAATGAGGCCACGGAGGTTGGTCCGCTGATCCGGGTGAGCGAAGCGGAACGGGTGGAGGCGTGGGTGAAGGAAGCTGTTGCCGGCGGTGCCAAGTTGGTGACCGGCGGCGAGCGCAAGGGGTCGATGATAGAGCCAGCGATCCTGACCGCAACCGCGCCGGGCATGAAGTTGCACGACGAGGAGATCTTCGGGCCGGTGCTTGCAATTGAGCCTTATGACGATTTTGAAGATGCGCTGGCGCGGGTCAATCGCTCGAAGTACGGTTTGCAGGCTGGGCTGCTCACGCGCGACTCAAGCCGCATTCTCACCGCTTATCGCGAGCTCGAAGTGGGCGCGTTGATTATCGGCGACACACCCAGTTGGCGCCTGGATCCCATGCCCTTCGGCGGCGTGAAGGATTCCGGCCTGGGGCGCGAGGGCATCCGTTGTGCCATCGAGGAGATGACAGAGCCGCGCATGCTGGTGATGAGCGGCATCGGGCAGGGATGAATCGGTTCGTAGAGCTTGTTTCATAGATGGTTTCGTGAAAGGGCACGACTTCGGTCGTGCCGAAAAGGGCAGCAAAATTGAGGGGTTTTACAGGCTGCGGAAGAAGTCGGTGTCTTGAAAGGGCACGAGTTTACTCGTGCCGCAAGCTGAGCAAAATCAATGCGGCCTTCAGGCCCTGAGGGAACTCCTTCGGCAGATTCGCTCTCTGATCCCCATTTTTCCGCAGCCTGTTTAACCCCTGAGGGATTCGGGCTGGCAGTCAGGCAATTTATGAAGCACGCTCTAGTTTGCTGTTTGCTGTGAACTACGAACTGTCTTACTTCGCAGCCATATCGAGCATAGCTTTCACGTCGGCGGCGTGGGGGCCATCGGGTGCCAGCTCGAGATACTTTTCGAGCGCTTGGCGGCATTCGGCGGAGAGGCCGAGCTTACCCTGCGCATCGGGCTTGGCATCCACAAAGAGAACCGATCCGAGGATGAACCACGTGTCCGCGCGCGTTGGTTCAACCGCCTCAGCTTTGCGGCAGGCCGTGGTCGCACCGTTCACGTCGCCCGTGTTGTAGAGCACTGCGCAGACATTGAAGTACGCCAGCCCGGGATTTGAGGACAGCTCGGCGGAGCGGTTATAGCTGTCGATCGCCTCCGGATTGCGCTTCAACTTGAGCAGCGCATTGCCCTTCCCGATATAGATCTTCGACACGCCGTCTTTCCACGCAGAATCCGGCTGGCCCTCCGCAGGCTTCTCCTGCTGTGCCGCTGCGAGGGCGCGATCATAAGTGGCAAGAGCCGTTTCCATCGGGCCGGTATCGCTTCGCCCGGTCGTGGAGTAGAGTTGCGCGTTCGCCAGCAGAAGCAGGTTAGCCGATGTGGCATTCGCGTCCACCAACTGCTGCGCGGCCGCCACTGCGGCCGGCCAATCCTTCGCATGCATGGCCTGATCGTAAGCGGCCTTCAGCGCCTGGGCCGTGCTTTGTGTGCCGGTCTGCGCAGTTTGCGCGCTCGCCCGCGCGGCCAGAAGAAAGACCAAGAGGGTTGTTGCGGCAACGAAAAGAGTACGGCGCATCGCCCACCTCCACGCATTCCGGACACTTGGATGAATAGCATCACATTAGTCCAGCCCGATCGTGCGTGCAAGATGTCTTGCCGCAACCAGCTTCGGCCGCCGGCGGCCCGCGGCCAGAGACACGCGGATACAGCCCTCTTGTGCGGCTGGGTGGGCCGTTGTGTGTGGGGAAATCGAAAGGACTTGCACTTAGGCCGGGTTCCGGATGACGGCAGCCACGCTGAGTAGCGTCTAATGCAGATCATCTTTCAGCCATCACGTGGCAGGGACCCGCGGCTGGATTACTTTATCCAACCCAAAATGAAGAGAGGTTTTGATCGCCTCTTCATGCTCGGGCCCTTTACTTCGCCTTGGCTTTCAGCTTGGCCCAACGCCTGTGCTGCGCGTCCGCTATCTTCTTGCGCGCTTCGGCGCTCAGGACTCGCTTCTTTCTGGTCTTGGCTTTGGCGGGTGCTTCCTTCGCTACGCGTCCGGCTTTGGTGGCTACAGTTCCGAGCGTGGCCAGCAGAGCGCGTGCCTGCTTCAGCCTGGCTATCTCGGCATCGATTTCGACAAGAATGTTTTCTATTGCCATAGGTCAAGGATAATGCAGAAAATTCGCGGTTTCATCCTCTGCTGCAAGTTATTTTGTAACCGGGGAAAGTTACGCGAAGATACCATCCAGTTACTTCCTCGGGGCGTGGGTCGCGCACAGAACGTAGCGATTGCCCTCGCGCCGTGCGCTGCACATAGTGACGGAGCAATACCCCCAAAAATTGCGGCGGAACAGATGACTCTCCCGTCCCGCCGCAACGCTTTTCGCATGATATGCGTTCTCGTAGATACAAAACCACTTACATGCCGAGATACATCACATGGACATACGTGCCCAGACGCACGTTGTAAGCCAGATACCAGCCGACGTGGTCCGGATCGTCGTAAATGATGATTTCATCCGAGCCCCAGAGCCAACCGTCGCAGAAGGCGACGTCGGTGGCCGCGACGGACCAGTACCAATTGTTGAACCAGAAGCGATCGGGACCTCCGCCGCCAAGATGCCACGTATGCCCGGGACCGAAGCCGCCGGTAAAGTGGCCGTGCGCCCAGGGTTGGTCGACGTGATAACGCGGATCGTTGGGACCGGTGTCATGACCAACCCACGTTTTGCCCTTGTCGACGTGCGGCGCATTGGGGTGGCCGGGTTGAGGGTTATAGTTGCGCTGCGGATCGGGCGCCTGCGGCGCGCCATGGTAGGGCGCCGGCCCGCTCTTGGGGGCCTTCTGATGGTCGTTCCCTTCATGTTGCGCGAAGGCCGGCACTGTGAATACGAGCAAAGCTGCGAATGCAATGTGAATGGACTTCATCGATTCCTCCTGATCCCTGACCGGTGATCAAAGACAACTGCAAGTGTAGTGAGTCAGAAGTTCGCATCACAATGAAATTGTCATCCTGAGCGGAGTTTGCCGCGCTTTTTGTGGCGAACGGAGTCGAAGGACCTGCGGTTGTCTTTCCGGGAATTCCTGACCCACACCCTTGCCCACCGGCATTCTTGCACACGCAGGCAAGGTCCGGCACATAAATTTTCTGTGCCTACTACTTCGCAGCGCTCCAGTTTTGGACGCGATAGACCACGCGTAGTTCGCCGAAAATCTCGATGGTTCTGTTTTGTATCGGGGCGCGACTTCAGTCGTGCCGAAAAAACGGCATTTTAAGAATTGGGGTTATACAGACTGCGGAAAAACTCCGCCAGCGGCTTTGTAACAACGGCACGGCTTCAGCCAGGCCACATAAGTCCATTAAACTCGTTGGGGGCTTCAGCCCCTGCTGCCCTAGCATTCACCAAAATCTTTCGCCCCAACGAGTCTTTCCGCAGCCTCTTTAGCCCCTGCGTTCTTCGCTCGCCCCGCCTGCCGAATAATCTCCAGGCTTTCTTGCGAACTACATTAAGTGCTCACCGTAGCCGCGGCGCGGCGCCACGCGTACAGCGGAAACTGATTAGCCAGCTCCGCCACTTCGCCGCGAATGCGCGCGAGCGCGGCATCGTCGTTGCGCTGCTCCAGCGCTTCGGCGATCCACGCGCCGATGGTGAGCATTTCTGGTTCCTTCATGCCGCGTGTGGTGAGCGCGGGCGTGCCCACGCGAATGCCCGATGGCTTGAGCGGCGGATTCGTGTCCCACGGGATGGAGTTCTTGTTCACGGTGATGCCGGCCTTGCCCAGCGCCAGTTCCGCTTCAGAGCCGAGGATGCCTTTCTCGAAGACATCGACCAGCAAGAGGTGATTGTCGGTGCCGCCGGAGACGAGCCGGTACCCCGCTGCACGCAATGCTTCGCCCAACACCTTGGCGTTGGCCACAATTTGCGCGGCGTAGTCGCGGAACTCGGGACGCAACGCCTCAGCAAACGCCACTGCCTTTGCGGCCACAATGTGCACCAGCGGGCCGCCCTGCTGGCCCGGAAAAACGGATTTGTCCACTGCCGTGGCAAGATCCTGATTGCAGATGATGAGGCCGGCGCGCGGGCCGCGCAGAGTTTTGTGTGTTGTGGTAGTAGTGATCTGCGTGTGCGGAACCGGAGAAGGATGCACGCCGCCCGCAACCAGGCCGGCAATGTGCGCCATGTCGAAGATATAAATTGCGCCCACCTTGTCGGCGATCGCACGCATACGCGCGAAGTCCCACAGGCGCGGATAAGCGCTGGCGCCGCCGATAATGACCTTCGGCTTTTCCGCGATGGCAACGGATTCCATCTCGTCGTAATCGATGGTCTCGGTGTCTTTGCGCACGTGATAAAACGTTGTCCGGTACAGCTTGCCGCTGAAGCTCAGGCGATGTCCGTGCGTCAGGTGACCGCCATGCGAAAGATCAAGGCCGAGAATCGTATCGCCAGGCTGCAAAACCGCCGCATAGGCCGAAGCGTTGGCCTGCGAGCCGGAGTGCGGCTGCACGTTGATGTGATCGCCGCCGAAAAGCTGCCGCGCGCGATCGCGGGCCAGGTTCTCCACCACATCGGCATACTCGCAGCCGCCGTAATAACGGCGTCCCGGATAACCCTCGGCATATTTATTGGTGAAGATCGAGCCGGCTGCTTCTAATACGGCTTCAGACACGAAGTTTTCGCTCGCTATCATCTCCAGCCCCTCGTGCTGGCGGAGAGTTTCGTGGTCAATGGCGGCGGCTACTTCGGGATCGGCCTGGGCGAGGGGCAAAGACATGCGGTCAGTCATAGATAAATTCTACAACCGGCCTCAACAATACAACCGCCGCGTCTAGTACCCCGCGAAATGAAATACCGACAGCTTGAAAATCCAGCTCGCAAACAAGAGCGCAGTCGCAACATAAACCGCCCTGTTGAACTGCGCGCTCTCCGTGATCTGCCGCAGCGGAATGCGCCGCCACACCAGAAAAATGCACGCCGGAATCAGCGCCACCGTGCCGAAGAAAAGCAGCAGCCCAAACGGATTCGCCAGAAACGCCTGCCAGAAATCCATCCGCGCCGCCCACGCAAAGCTGGTTGTCATTCCGCAGCTTGGGCAAGGCAGATGCGTCAGCCGCAGAAAGTTGCACGGCGGCAGCAGCAGCTCAGTGTGCGTTCCATACCCGCGCGCCGCGGGATGGAGCCAACGCGCCACGCCCAGCACCCCGCCGGCAATCGCGGCCATCCCCACGGCAATTATTCTGTCGGCTCGGCCATACGGGTCGCCGCTCCGCTCCCCCTCAGAAGAGATGCGGCACGCCATGGGTCCACCACCAGATCATGCCGATCACCGAAAGCACCAGAGCAATGATGTTGAAGTAATAGGCGTTCTTCGCCCAACCCTCGTCCAGGTGCGGAGCGCGCCCGGCAGCGATGTCGTCCATATCCTTCTTGGCCATGATGATCCCCGGCACCGCCGTGAAAGGCCCGCAGCAGCACAGCGACACCACCCCCAGCCCGAGCGCCCACTTCGTATTGCTGCCGGTAATCTTCTGGTATGGATAGCCTGGCGGCGGCGGATATCCACCCGGTGGAGGAGGAAACGCGCCCGGCGGCGGAAACCCAGGAGATGGTGGGAACCCCGGAGGAGGCGGCTGCATATTTGTCGGCGGCTGCCATGCGGGCGGGGGCACTGCGGCCGGCGGCTGCCATGCTGGGGGAGGCGCACCAGTTGGCGGCGCGGGGGGTTGACCGGCCAGCGGATTCCCACAGGCCGCGCAGAACGCAGCCGCCGGCTCATTGGCCGCGCCGCATTTTGAACAAAACACATTACTCATCGCGAGTCTCCTTGCAACTACGTGTGAGAATTCATTTCACCGATCGAAACGCACGTGATACGACAGAACGATGGATTGGACGCAGCCGAAGCCGCGGGTACGCCGATTTTAGTCTTCCTGACTCGGGCTCTTGTGTGGACGGGTAAGACAGGCGCGATTCTACGGAACATGCGAGCGCGATGTCAATCAGCCTTCAGTCGAGTTTACCGCGCGAATCGGGCCGGCTGTTGCGTACACTGGAAGCAGCTATTCTTCGGCCCCAACTCTTTCGGTTGGATCAGCGAGGCGCTTGTGGCGAACCGAAGCAAAATTTTAATTTCCGTGGCGGCATTTCTCGGCATGCTACTTTCCGCCGCAGCCCAGACGGCGGCTCCGGGCGCGACCTCAAGTGCCAACATTGACCCGGCCCTGTTCGCCAAAGCCAATGCCGGCGACGCCGCGGCGCAGGTGTCGATGGGCGAGCAATACGCCCAGGCGGCCGCCAGCGAACACTATCGCGACGTCGCGGCCAGTGACTACAAACAGGCCGCGGACTGGTATCGGAAGGCCGCCGAGCACAATTACATTCCTGCGGAATTGCATCTGGCGGCTCTGTATCGCGACGGCGGAAAAGGTTTCGATCGCGATATGGAGCAGGCGGCAGCGTGGTATCGCCGCGCAGCGGATCAGGGCGACCTCACCGCGCAGGGAACCTTGGGTGTGCTCTATTCCTTTGGCCAGGGCGTGCCCCAGAATTACGTTGAGGCCTATTTCTGGCTGGACCTCGCCGCCAGCGTGAGTGGGCCAAATCAGGAAAAGTACACAGCCAATCGCCAGATGGTTGGCCAGCACCTCACCACCGATCAAGTCTCCGACGTCGAAGATCGCGTAGCCGCATGGAAGGCCGCGCACCCGCGTCCCGACAGCAACTGAAGTTGCGAAACGCTGGGGGCTGCTCAAAGAACTTCCTGGCAGCGGCGCCGTAGGCGCAATGCTTGTTGGCCCGCGCTTTAGCGTGGGGAAAGCGATTGCCCCACGCACTCCGGAGTCCCGTAAGGACGGTGCAATGAAATTTCCATCGCGGTGTCCAATCAAGCCAACATTGAACACGAAGGCTCGCCGGAAAGTTGCGCGCCAACCTCAAATCGTCCGCAGAATAATCTGCGCGATGCACGGCATTCCACTTTCGTTGCAGGAAGAACAAATTCTGCACAACTTGTTTTTGCGGTGCGGGTCAGGAGGAAACATGGGCCGGTGCTTCAAAAAATCCCAGGCCCGCGGAGGAACCACATGAAACTGAATTTGTTTGCGCTTGCCGTGGCCGCCCTGATCGCCTCGGGACCGGCCTTCGCTCAGCAGAGCCAACCCCAGACCCAACCCAACCAACCTGCGCGGACCGCCGCGCCTAACATCACCCAGCGCGGGCAGAATCAGCAAAACCGCGTTGCCAACGGCATCGATTCCGGGCAAATGACTGCGGGTGAGACAAAGAATGTCGAGTCGCGCGAAGCCAATCTGAATCGTGAGGTCCGCGATGATCGCTCGGCAGACAACGGCCACCTAACGCAGCAGGAGCGGGAGCAGATCAACCATCAGCAGAACAATCTGAGCCACTCGATCTACCAGGACAAGCACAACGCCAACGTGGCGCACTATGGCAACAATGAAGTGGGCCAGCGCCGCGAAAATCAGCAGGATCGCATTGCCAGCGGTCTCCGCAACGGCACCATGAATGCCGGGCAGACCGCCCGCGTGGAGAATCGCGAGCAGGGCATCAATGAGCAGGTTCATGCCGATCGCCAGGCCAATGGCGGCAAGCTTACCGGCCAGGAGCATCGCCAGATCAATCACGAGCAGAATGGCGCGAGCCGCCAGATCTATCGCGACAAGCACAACGGCAAATAGTGCAACGGAGTCACGGATTCAGCGTCTGTTCCGCGGCTCCCACCACGTGAGAATGGCTGACGAGAAAGACGACGAGCCGAAGCGGGCCGCCGTCTTTTTCTGCGCGGTTAACATTGCTGCCTGAGAGTTCCAGCACGCGGCCATCCGTGGCATTCGAGCCAAACTCCTTCATGACGCGCACCACGGCAACGTGATGCAGCGTGCGGCCCGCATTCTCACCGTGAGAAACCTCTGAGCGCGTCGCGTTCTCCGCGAGGACGGCGAACAACGTGCCTTTCGCCGCGGTCGCGGCGCGCACGGTGAATGCGATCGAACCGTTGGCCTCGCGATGCGCATTGCCAATTTCGATTGCGATCTTGGGCGCGTCCGCGGTGCGCGTGATGAACCCGGCGAGTACCGGAGGATTGCTGCCGGCTAACTGCATCGCTCCATCCACAACGAATTGCGGCGTGGCCGGGGAATCGAGCCCGAACTGGCGCACATAGCTCTGCTGGCGCAAGTCGATATCGTCGAAAGAAAATGGATCCGCCCAGCCTAGATGGTTCCAATAAGTGACGTGTTCGCTCAACACGATAACTTGCGCGCCGGGAAAGCCCTGCGTATCAAGCTGGGCCAAGACCGCATCGGCCGGCGGACAATCGGAACAGCCTTCCGAAGTGAAAAGTTCCACGAGCACAGGATTGGGTTGCTTGGGAGCGGGGGCTGGTGCCGCGCTTGGCTGACTCGACGCCGGCAGACACAACAGAATTGTGCTTGCGGCAAGGGCCACGGCAAGGCGTGCTGTGCGGAAGGGATCGGGGGCCGGGGAAGTCATCGAAGTCCTGATCTGGCCCAAGGATAACGCGAAAGCGCAGTTGGGTCGAGGCCCGTCGCGAGTCAGTTCTAAGCTGTTTTGAAAGGCCACGAATTCAGTCGCGCTGTAATCGCCGATCAATGAACCGAGGGCTTTAACTTCTGAGGGACGTATTCTAGAGCCTGTTCCAAGAATCAGTCTTATAACGAGGGCCCGACTTCAGGGCTGATGGAAAAACCTAAAGGCGTATCGTTTTGTATCAGGGCACGACTTCAGTCGTGCCGAATAAAGCGTGAAAGACGAGGGGTTTTAACTCCTGAGGGATGACAATTCGGATACGGCAACCATTCTTGAGACACGCCGCAGCGTCAACGCGAGTTTTTCCATTGACATCGTGGTGTCAATTTGCACTTCTGGCGCTTTGCGGGTGCACAGTTCCGGCGCGCGCACAAGCGCCCAACCTCACGCTGACGCCTGCCGTAGTTGACGCGGGTTCGCCCGAGTTGATTCGCGTGGCCGCGCCGGCAAGCGCAACGCTCGAAGGCGAATGGCTCGGCCAGAAGCTCGCGTTCTTTTGGTCGCCGCATCGACAGGCGTGGTACGCGCTGGCCGGTGTGGACGTAGAAGCTCCCGTGGGCCCGTCGACGCTACGCATCAGCGCCCGGCTTGCGAGCAGCAGCGCAACAGACCTGGGCCGCAACATCGAGATTCGTGAAGCGCACTACCGCACAGGCGCTTTGACTGTATCACCGAAGTTCGTTGCGCCGCCTCCGGAAGAGTCGGCCCGCATCAAAGCAGAAGTCGAGCTCAAGGAGAAAGTGTTTGCGGCAAGCGCGCCCGAGCCGCTCTGGTCCGGCGATTTCCGCGCTCCGGTTCACGCCGCGCCGACTGACAGTTTCGGCACACGGCGCACCTTCAACGGCCAGCTCGCGAGCGTTCACAAGGGCATGGATTTTCGCGCACGGCCGGGAACGGTAGTGCGCGCAGGCAACAGCGGCATGGTGGTGCTGGCGCAGCCGCTCTACTTCGAAGGCAACTGCGTAGTAATCGACCACGGACTGGGTCTATACACAATCTCCATGCACCTCAGCCGCATCGATGTGCGCGAGGGCCAGCATGTAAGCACAGGCGAGCGCATTGGATTGAGCGGAGCAACGGGGCGCGTAACGGGACCGCACCTGCACTGGGCCGTGCGCTGGCAGAATGCGTACCTCGATCCCGCAAAATTGTTGCAGATGCATTTGGACAGCGTGCGCTAGCGCGAAACAATTTCCGCTTCGGCCTCACGTTGTTGTGTCACGCCTGCGCCGGCCCCCGCCGCCTTTTCTTCCCGCAGCGCCTTGAACGCGCGATGCACAAACGAGCCCATGTACCACCCATCGATAAATTTGTAAGGCGTTTCGCCGGTAGTGTAGTGGCCGCAAGGCAGCACGCGCACTTCATGACGCAGGCCGGAACGCCGAAAAGCCTCGACCACCTGGAGCGAGTACTCGCGCGGAAACGTGAGATCGTAATTGGCGTAGATGACGAGCACGTTCTTGCCGGGACCGTTGGCCTCGAGTCCGCGAAATTGCTCGTAGAAACTCACCGGGCTTACCGCCGCCCACAGCGCGCGCACGCGTTCCTGCGTCAACCCCGCTTCCTGCACAGCCTGGCGGATGTGGCGCGTGCTTTGCCCGGCCCACACCACGTCGCCGAAAGAAGTGGACGCGTGGTTGAAGGCGTTCACCCTCAGCCGCGCGTCGTGCGCGCTGGCCAGATACGCATAGCAGGAACCGAGGCTTGTGCCCAGCACGCCAAAGTGCTCGTAGCCCTGCTCTTCAAGCCAGTCGATGCAGCAGCGGATATCGACCACGGCCTGACGGCAGGCGGAGATGGTGCGGCCGATGTTGGCGCTCACCGCGTAGTCCGAGCGCTCCAACTCAACCGGGCGGCGAATGTCGTGATACGGCATGGAAAGGCGCAGCGCCGAAATCCCCATGCGGTTGAAGATCGTGCACAGCGAGTTGTGGCTGAAGCCATCGGCATTCCACTGCGGCAGCACAACAATGGCTTGTTTGGGCCGCGCGGGATCCTTGTGCGCGGGAGCGGGATACCAGCGCGCGTTAGCGACGTCGTTTTCCGGATGCGGTGTGCGCTCCGGCGAGGTGAAGCGCAGATATTGTGCGCGTTCGAGCTTGCCTTCGGTCGCCTGCTGCTTGATCTCCGCGTCTTGGGCGAGCGTTTCCGGCCGGACATTGGTGGGGAACAGTTCCGGATAGCGCTCCTCAAGCCGAAAATCCGCAGGCCGCTCGTAACCAAAAAAAGACTTGCTGTGGCTGATCAGGAACTGGTTGATGCGCACCATCGCGGCTTCGGCGGCAGCATCGTCGTGCTCCACCTCGGGCCCAGGCACGACTTCGTCAAACCCGTGCGCTTTGAGAAACGGCACAATCCATTCGAAGCCCCACTCCAGCGGCCGCACCACGCGATTTTCATCGCGCGTCGTCAGCCGCGTCTCCCACGCATACATCCAGCGCCCGTACCAGTCTGTGAACATGTCGATACATCAAGTTTAACAATCCGGCGCGCGTGACGGTGATGGAGCAAGAAAGCAATTTGCCGCCAATAAACTCGCAGTTCCGAGAGGCGACTGGAATCCCGGCAATGGTTCGGAACGATTCGTTATGAACTAGGAGCCGATTTTGCGCGCAGCACGCTTGAGTGCGAAGTATTCGGCGACAAACCAGCCCAGGCTGAGCAGCAGGATCAGGGCGATGATTGTCTGCGATATGGCGCAATAAAGACACCAGACGCCGAGGCCGTATTGCTCGATCATCGAGAGCCGGAACGCGAAGAGAAATCCCAAAAGCGCGGCAAGAAATGTGGCGAAACGCTGGCGCGCGAAGCTGAGGCCGCCGAGCAGTAGATAACCGGCGATGCCGAAGACAGCAACCGGCACGTCGGCGATCGTTGAAAAGCTGCTGCGGTTCACCGTGCCGCAATCCCAGTGTGCGTTCACGTCGCAAGGCGCAACGGTGGTCGAGTAGTGAAGGGGCAACGCCAGCGCAGAGACGACGATGCCGGCAACGGCGAGAGCCAAGATGAAATATCGCATAGCGTGTGGGAAGCGTTGTGTCGCGTACGGACTTCCTGTTGTCGATTTTAATTGGACGGCGTGGGCCATAGAGGGCGATAGAGATTGATGTGCAGCGCAGTCGAACCAATCTGCGAACGCTGTAGGATGAAGCTATGAATTTGTCCCCGCATGCTTCCGGCTTGGCCCTGTCCGAATCAGCGGCCCGGCCGGCGACGCGCGTAGCCTTCTTTGGTGGGAGTTTTGACCCGCCGCACAACGGCCATCTGGCCGTGGCGCGAGCCGCGCGTGCCGCCTTCGCGCTGGATGCGGTGTTGTTTGCGCCGGTGGGCATGCAGCCGCTCAAGCCAGAGGGTCCCGTCGCGACCTTTGAAGACCGCGTGGCGATGACTCGGCTGGCGATTGCAGGCGAGCCGGGCTTTCAGGCTTCGCTTGCCGACGCGCCGAAACCCGGCGACGATCGTAATTCCGCACCGAGTTACACCCCTAACTACACCATCGACACGCTCGAGCGCCTGCGCACTACTCTCGCGCCCGGTGGCGCGCTTTTCTGCCTGATGGGCGCGGACTCGTTCTTCGGGTTGCGCCGCTGGCACCGTGCCGCGGAGCTTCCTTTTGTCGCGCCGTTGATTGTCGCCTCGCGGCCGGGCCAGCCGCTCCCAGATCTGTTGGTCGACCTCGATGCATCCCTGCCCTCGGGCCTTGCACTTGAGCCCGCGCAAGAAGGGAGCCGGAGCGAATCCGGAATTGAGGTGCGCACGTTCGTCCTCATAAATCAGGCAGGAGACCGCGCGCCGTTTTACGTGCTGCCGAGCCTGCATGTGGAGATCAGCGCGTCAGAAATCCGCGCGCAGATTCACGCAGCTCCCGGCAGTCCCGCCGCAGAGCGCGACCTGGTGCCGCCGGCCGTGCGCGAATACATCGCGCAGCACGGGCTCTACCGTTCGTAGATCAATCAGCCGCATTGTCGCCTGCAATTCGGAAGCTGTGCCCCATCCTTTCCGCGCCTTTCGCGGAAAGGGTGGGAAAGGCACCCTTCTACTCCCTATGGTCTTGCTCTCTCGCTCCCTTGCTCCCTTGCTCCCTCGTTCCCTTGCTCCCTCGCTCCCTTGCTCCCTTGCTCCCTCGCTCCCTTGCTCCCTTGCTCCCTCGTTCCCTGTTTTTTCGCTCCCCCGCCCGTCTCAGTCCCTTAGTCCCGAGTCCCTCAGTCCCTGCCCTTGTGTTCCCTGTTTTGCTACCATGAGGACTGGAGAACGACCCACCGCATGAGACTAACCCCAGCGCAGAAGCAAACGCGCGCCCTCGTACAGGCCGCCGCCGCGGTTTGTGAAGACAAAAAAGGCCTGAACACCCGCATCCTTGCACTCGATCCCGCCGACTCTGGACTGAGCGACTTTTTCCTGGTCACTTCGGCCACCAACGAGCGGCAGGCCGTCGCCATTGCCGACGAGATCGAGCTGCGCCTCAAGCGCGACTTCGGCGTCTATCCCAACTCCGTCGAAGGCCGCCGTCATGGCGAGTGGATTCTGCTCGACTATGTCGACTTCGTGGTACACGTGTTCCAGTCCGAGCGCCGCGCCTTCTACGACATCGAGCGGCTACGCAAGTCCGCGCGACCGCTCACCCCCGAGGAGTTCGACGCCGAGCTGAAGACGGAGCTGAAGGATAAGACCCGCGCCGCGCGAACCAAGTCTCCTATCAAAGCGCGAGCCGCCTCGGCCAAGCCCGCAACGAAACCCGCAACTAAGCCCAAGAAGCCGGCAAAGCGCGTGAAAACTGCGAAGAAACCCGCGCAGAAAGCCGCGACGCGACGGAAAGCCGCGCCAGCGAAGAAGAAAGCCCCGCGACCGACAAGGAAGAAGACCAAGCGCTCACGCTGAACGGTCGGCCGCAAGGAGATTCAAACCGGCCGGCAGTTTTATAAAACCACCAAAAAAGAATGGGGACCCGAGATCGGGTCCCCATTGTGTTTCTGAAGCCTGGTTGAAGTTAGAACGTGACGTGCAAGCCCAGGCGGATGTTTCGTGGCACCTGCCACCCGTAGGGCTGACCGTACTGGCTGTCAATCGTGATCGGTCCGTTTGAAGAGCTCCTTGTGCCATTCATTGAGCCCGTGTTCATTTCAGTGGTGTAGTTATACGGGGCCATAACTGCCGAATAGTAGTTGAGACCGCCGGTAATGTTATATCCGCCAGCCCGGAGGTAATTCTTTCCCGTATAGTCCGAGTCGATGTTCTCCCAATACTCGACGACCTTATGTTCGTTGAGGAAGTTCGAAAAGGTTGCGTCGAAGGCAACGGAAGTCGAGTCGCTCAGCTTCACGCTCTGCTTGAGGTTAAAGTCCGTATCGGTATACCACGGAGTGCGCTTGGTATAGGGCGCGCTGGTAGTAATGACGCCTGTGCCTGAATTCTGCGACACGTCAATCCACTTTCCGCGATCGACGATGGCGACCGGGAAGGCCGGCTGGCCTGCATAGGAGTAGCCTACGTCTTGCTCGCTGGTGAGCGGCGAGCCGCTGTATGCAAACTGAGTGATGCCGAAGTCAGAGACGAACCTCCTGGCCCAGGGCAGGTCGTAGTAAACGTAGCCCTTCAGCGCGTTGGGCCGGTCGGTCGGCAATAGTCCGCTCGAAGAACCACCGTTCGCATTGAACTGGAAGTACGGCTCGTCGAAGGCGCGGCTATTGTTGGGAGCATTGCGGCCGCCGCCGCCGTCACCCAGGTCGGAGCTGGTCAATCCCGTGTAGTTGCCGCGGAAATTGCTCCAGGTGTAGGAGAACATCCCCATCCAGTGCTGGCTGACGTTCTTAGTCAGGCGGAATTCCAGTCCGTCGTAGCTGCGGGCCGCGGGGCTCTGACTTTGCACCGCCGGGCATTTGCTGGCTGTGCAATTCGGCGCTGTGCCGTACAGGAACGTCCAGTAATTGTTAAAGGTGTTGTCGACGCCCTGGCCGGGGTTGATGATGACAAACGTCTCGCCGACCGCCGGATTATAGATGGCCGCGTCTTCAATGGCGGCATCCAGCCTTCTGCGATCCCACCTCGCTTCGAAGGCAACGTTCGGACGGATCAGATAATCCACGCCTAAGCTTGAGTTGTGCTGCTGATAGGGCTTGAGGCCCGGAGCCGTTCCCTCTTCCGTAATGCTGCAGGTGGAGCAGGTCGTCGGGTTGGCGCGGTTGTTCTGGCTCTCAATGAAAGTCAGTCCCGACGGCTGTGTTCCGTTGGCCCAGTTCACTGTTGCGCTGGTCCCGCTGCCGATGCAATAGCTGCCCACGCTGTTAAATGCGGGGTCTATGCCGGTCAGAGACGGGGTCTCCAGGGCTTCCCAGCACTGCTCCCAGATTTCGCCGCCGTAGGAGCCAATGGCCAGGTTCAGCTTCATCTGGTCGAAGTACTTGCCATAACCGCCGAAAACCTTCATCTTGCCGTTCTGGAAGACGTCCCAGGCCGCTCCAAAGCGGGGAGCGACCTTGGATCCCCAGCCAAAGCTGATAGGCGTGGTGATCTTCTGGGAAATTGGCTGGTTCTCTGCGGGCAGGGTTTCGTGCTCCAGGCGCACACCGGCGTTAATGGTGAGGCCATGGCCGAGAGTCCATGCATCCTGCACAAAGAATCCGTGGTTCCACGCGACAGCTTGTCCGCTGGTTCCGTAGTCGTTGATGTTGACGATGCCGTAGGTGCCCGTGCATCCGAAGTTGGTTGGGACCATCGCCGGCGGAGGAGTGGGGTTTGGTGAGTAGACGCTGGTCGGCTCGGCTGCCATATAGGCTGCCTCAACGGTCGCGCAATTGGGGATGCCCACGAGGGGGTCAATGGGCGTGTAGGCGGTACCGCCAGACTGGCCGGGGTAGTACTGAACGTCCGGCTCGTTGTAGCCCTGGTTGATGAGGTTGTAGTTGCGGTGCAACTGGTAACCGAACTTCAGGTTGTGCGTGTTGTGCGCACCGCCGTGGAACCATGCAAGGGCTTCATCGAACTGCGTGGCTTTGCTGGCGTTGTAGTGCGTGAAGTTCTGGCTGATCGCTCCCGATACATAACCTGTGCTCTGAGCCAATGCGGCAGGCAGCGGGTTTCCGTTGGTGTCCGCCGTGGTGCTGCCGTTGGTCTCCCACTCATCGATAACGCCGCTGGTCGGGTAGCCGATGTCATGGTAGTTGGCAAAGAAGTAGCCGAACCGGGTGGTAGATACCAGGTTGTTGGTAATGGTGAGATCCGCGCCTATGTTCAGCGTCAAATCCGGGGCCGCATATCCAAAGGTATGCGAATACGTTGAGGGGTCGATGAAATTGCCACCGCATTTGATCGATGCGCCACTTCCGGAGCAATCCGTGACCACGTTGTAGAGGCCGCCAACTGAGTCGGAGGTGGGCAGCGACTCACCCCACTGCTTCTGATCCTGGGCCAGCCACGAACCGTAGAGGCGGATCTTCGACGTCACCTCGGCATCGACGCGGGCATAGGCGTAGTCGGTATGGGTGTTTTGGCTGAACGGGATCACGCCGCCATATGGACCGTAGTTCAGGGATCTTTCGAAGGCATTGTACTCGGGGTTGAAGGCGCCAAAGAAACTAACGCGCTTATTGAGAGCCTCGTAGGCGGAATCCGAGATTCCATACAATTTGGGAAAGAGAGTGACAAGCGGGCCGCCGATGGTGATGCCCGGGAAGAGATCGCTGGTGTGCGGCCGGATAGGCTGGTAAATCTGCGCAGGCGGGTCAATCGCGCCCCACGACTTCGCTGTACCGCTCGAAGTAGGATCGTAGCGCAAAGATGGTCTGGGCGAACCGTTCATGGCGCCATCCTGGAAAGTGGTGAAAATGGTGCCATGCCACTGGTTGGTGCCCTTGTCCAGAATCACGTTCACTACGCCGCCCATCGCGCCGCCGTACTCGGCGTCAACGCCCGAGGTCTTCATCTGCACTTCCGAGATGAAATCCATGGGGACGTTCGTGTGGGAGTAGCCGCCGATGATGTCGGCCGTCTCCTGGCCTTCGACCAGGTAGGAATTCTCCGAGTCCGAGCCGCCGCCGATGGAGAATCCGAACGCTCCACCGTTGCTGCCGTTGCCGGGAGAAGTGCTGCCGGACCCATTGCCGGCGGCGGTGTTGCCCATCAAGGGTTCCTGGCGTGCCGCGGGGGCAAACTGAATCACCGACTGGAAAGACGTGCCGTGCGGCAGGTTCGCAAGAGCCTGTTGCGGAATATTGGTCAGCGTCGTTGTCGTGGTCTCATCGATCAGTGGCGCTTCATTCTCGTTTACTTCAACCACAGTGCTCACTGCGCCGACCTTCATGGTCAGATCGATAGTGGGCAAGTGGCCGACCTCGATCACCAAGCCGTCGCGTTTGAGCGTCTCGAACCCTTTTGCCTCGACCTTGATGGAGTACGTGCCGGGGGGCAGGTTCGAGAAGTGGTAGTATCCAGACGCGTCGGATTCTGTGACCTTGGTGCCGACCAGTGTAGGCGTCGTGGCCGTAACTGTTGCTCTGGGCACAACGGCGCCGGACGGATCCTTTACCGTGCCTTGCAGGCCACCGGTGGATTCCTGGCAATAGGCGGACGGTTGCTGCGTTGCAACGACGAATCCCAGTGCAAACGCAAACGCAAACACGAGAGCAATGCCTTGTAAACGGAAAAAACGCATTAGAACTCCTCCAAGATTCTTTTTCTGCACCGGAAGGCCCCGAGAAGACCCTTCACGATCCAGGTTGTGCGCTTTCGGAGGCTCGACGGGGAGGGCAAGTCCGATCTCGCAATTTGTTTCAAAATCAACAGCCATACTGAAATTTACGAACCCGAAAGGCCATCCAAGCGAATGCAGGTGCACTTGAGGTGACCCTGTGTCCCGGTGCGGGTGAACTTATTGGCAATCTTGAACAAACGATCCACCAAAACAATCATTCTCCCGCATGAGCCTTTGCCCATTGATTGCACGATGCGTGCCATTCTCGCAGAGTCCGGTAAATGATCCTTGTTTACAGAAAATAAAAGACTTGTTAACACATCAACTACAGGCCTGTTTTAAGGGAAATATGGAATCTCATACATCATAAGGTCCATATTCCCAAAATTGGACATATCCCGCAGATTTTGGGACGGTTCTCTCTTCGCTCGTTCACGGACCAAACGGCGGTTTTTAGGGTATTCTCCTCTCCATGCAAGTCACACTGGCCCACATCGGCGCCCGGGCAGGAGCGAAGGACGGCTACGAGGGGCTCATAGACAACTATCTCCAGCGTTGCGCTGGGGTGATGCGATGCAGCACCGAAGCCTTCCGCAGCGAAGCCGCATTCCTCGATTGGCTGCGCAAACAACGCGGCAGAACCGAGGCCGCAGTGCTGATGCTGGATGCCCGCGGCCGGCAGATGACCTCCGAGTCGCTGGCGGAGTGGCTGGGAAAGCGCCGCGACGAGGGCCTTCAGCACGTGGTGTTTGCCGTCGGCCCCGCCGATGGATGGTCAGCAGAAGCGCTGGCCGAAGCCAAGCGCCGCGGCGGACTTTTATCTCTGGGCCCGATGACTCTCGCTCACCAGCTTGCGCGCCTCGTGGTAGCCGAGCAGCTCTACCGAGCCTGTACAATTCTCACGGGCCACCCGTACCACACAGGACACTAAGAAGGCGAGACCCTGCAAGCATGACAGATTCCCGGCGCGGCTTGATCCTCATCAACACCGGCCCCGGCAAGGGCAAGACCACCGCGGCGCTCGGCACCGCTCTGCGCGCCGTGGGCTGCGGCATGAAAGTGCTGATGCTCCAGTTCATCAAAGGCTCGTGGCACTACGGCGAGCTGGACGCCGCCGCCGCCTTCGGTGAGAACTTCGTACTCAAACAAATGGGCCGCGGCTTCGTGAAGATCGGCGGCGCGGAAGCCGATCCCGAAGACGTCCGCCTCATCCAGGAGGCGTGGGCCGAGGCGCGCGCGGCCATCGACTCCGGCGAGTGGGACCTGGTCATTCTCGACGAGATCAACTACGCCATCAGCTACCACATGCTCGACCCGCAAGTCGTCGCCGAAGCCCTGCGCAACAAGCCCGAGATGGTGCACGTGATCCTGACCGGCCGCAACGCCCACCCCCTGCTCATCGAGCTGGCCGACACCGTCACCGAGATGCGCGAAGTGAAGCACGCCTACCAGAAAGGCATCCTCGCCCAGCGCGGCATCGAGTACTAGCCGCCGCCCGCCAGTCCACGCCCCATCCATTTACAATTGCATTCGGTATGACCTGGTTCAAGCGCGAGAACGCCGACTATCCCGCTCCGGAGA
>Ga0302320_10005906_pt1 | contig 27308 bp, 25 predicted proteins | sample Bog_T0_3_FD_202130 | JGI IMG/M metagenome (GOLD analysis project Ga0302320, IMG submission 202130) | Peat permafrost microbial communities from Stordalen Mire near Abisko, Sweden - Bog_T0_3 | ecosystem: Environmental > Terrestrial > Soil > Wetlands > Peat | place: Sweden: Abisko, Stordalen Mire...
TTCCTGGCGCTTCACCACGGTGCCGATGAACACCACCGCGTAACAGACCCAGACGACGGTCAGCCAGAGGTCGATGTGCCATTCCGGCTCGGCGTATTCCTGGCTTTGGGAGAAGCCCATCACGTAGGACAGCGCCGCCATCACGATGAAAAACTGGTAGCCCCAGAACACGAAGTTCGCGAGCGCGTCGCCGCCGAACAGCCTGGCGCGACAGGTGCGCTGGACCACGTAGAACGAGGTGCCGAGCAGCGCCGATCCGCCGAAGGCGAAGATCGCCGCCGAGGTGTGCACCGGGCGCAGCCGGCCGAAATTGATGAAAGACAACCCGAGATTGAACTGCGGCCAGGCGAGTTCAGTCGCGATATACACGCCGAGCGTGAATGCAACGATGCCCCAGAACATCGTGGCGATGACGCATTTCTTGACGATCGCCTCGTTGTAGACGACCTCGCGGTAGCCTGTGCCGTGCAGCGCTGCGGCCTCAGCCATGACGCAAGCCCTCCGTGGCCTTCCTGACCGCCTTCCGGTGGCCGAGGCGGCCCCGGACCAGGCCGATGATGAACACGAACGCGAAGCCGAACAGCGACACGCCGAAGACGAACATCTCGTCGTCCACGGCGTTGAATGTCTCGATCAGCCCGATCGCCGCGAATAGCAGCATCATGATGCCGACAATGATCTCGCTGGTCAGCGAAGCGCCGCTGATGGCCGCCGGCGTGGGGGGAGACGCCTGCGGTGGCGGCTTGCGCTCGACGTCGTCCGCACTGTCACTCGCCTGTATGCCCATCTGGGAACCCCGGATTTCTGCACGCGGGCGCGTCGATGCTGCGCCGCACCCAAACGAAGGCATAGCGGCGGCCCCGGACCGCGCATTGATGCAAATCAAGTAATTTGGCCCGACTCGGCGTAAATCTTCCTACGTGATCGACAGCTTCCAAATGCTTGCCGGCTGGTGCGGTCCCGCGGTGGTGCCGCTGGGCGGCGGGCTGGTGGCCGGACTGTTCCTGGCGGGGGCCGCGGGCAGCGTGATGCATTGCGCGCCGATGTGCGGCGGGTTCGTGCTCGGGCAGGTCGCCGACCGGATGGCGCGGCTGCCGGCTGCGCGCCTGTGCGAGCGGCAGCGGATCGGCGCCGGGTTGCTGCTGCCCTATCATTGCGGGCGGCTGACAACCTATGCGGCGCTTGGTGCCCTGGTGGGGCTGGCGGGTGCGGGGATCGCACAACTGCCGGCGGTCGGTTTCCTGTCGGCGGGGCTGCTGCTGCTGGCGGCGGTGCTGTTCGCCTGCCACGCGCTGCGCCGCCTGGTGCCGGCGCTGCGGCACGTGCTGCCGGCGGCCGATCGCGCGCCGGCCGGGTGGGTGCGGCTGGTCGGGCGGCTGACCGGCCGGCTCGATCGCACCGGCTGGGCGGGCGGCTATCTGCTCGGCGTGGCGCTGGGATTCCTGCCCTGCGGCTTCCTGTATGCGGCGCTGGCAGCCGCGGCGGCCAGCGCGTCGGCGCCGGGCGGCGCGGTGGCGATGCTGGCGTTCGGGCTCGGCACCGTGCCGGCGCTCGTGGTGGTCGGGATCGCCGGCCAGACCGCCGGGCAGCGCTGGCAGCGCGGCATGACGGTGATCGCGCCGTTGGTGATGCTGGCCAACGCCGCGCTGCTGCTGCTGCTGGCGTCACAACGCCTGCTGGCCTGACGGCTACTCCGCCTTGGCGGGCAGGAAGTCGAACGGCCGCGCCGGCTCGAAGCTGCCGGCCACATCGCCGGAATAGACCTTGCCGCCGGCCACGGTCAGCTTCTTGATTGAGCTGCCTTCGCGGAAATCGATCTCGGACAGGGGCACCCAGAACGTGTCCGGGCTGGTGGCCGAGTCGAAGAAATACACCTTGTTCTTCTGGTCCGCGACGGTACGCCAGATCGTCGATGAGATGTTCGGCTGCCCCGGCGTGGTGATGCCCAGCGGCACACTCACGCTGCGAATCACACCCATCACGCTGGCCACGGCCTGGTTGGCGTAGGAACCCTGCGGCACGCCCTTGATGTAGTGCGAGTCGGCCGCTTTCGGGATTGCGTCGATCAGGAACGAGGCACGGGCGAAGCGGTCGGCGGCGCGATTGGTGCCGGGCAGGAAGGTCAGCCCGCCGATGCCTTCCCAATACGCGTTCAGCGCGAGCTGGTCGGCGAACATCGGCGAGTTGGTCATCACCTGGAAGCGCTTGCTGTGGTGGATGACGAGCTTGCCGCCGATATACTCGAAGATCGCCGAGTCCCCGGTCGGGTCCGAAATCGACAAGTGAAGCTGCGCCGGGTCGCCATTCGGCAGCGTTGGCGCGATCACCCAGAACGGCTCCGGGCCCAATGCGTCCACCGCTTCCGCGACGGTCGCGAATCGGTCCAGCACGTATTGCGCCCACGCGGCGATGCTGATCCGCGGCTTGTTGCCTTCGGGTTTGCCGTAGTCGGATTCAGCCAGATACAGCAGGTTCGCCACCAGCCCGGCCTCGTTCATGCCGTCCGCGGTTCCCGCTTCGTAGCTGGAGACGACCACGCTGCCGTATCTGGAAACCCAGGTCAGCGAGCGGGGTCCGGCCGCGCCCTCGCGCTTGATGCCGCGCGGGAACGCCCAGAGATTGGACGCCATGTCCTCGGACCAGTCCATCGACCGGCCGGTGATGACGGTGCCGTCCGTGCCCAGGTAGACGGCTCGCGTGCACGCCTGGACAGGTGGCATCACGACCACGCCGACGGCGCAGGCCACCACCGCGGATTGAAAGGCACGCTTGAGCGCTTTGTCTGCCATCGTTCATCCCCTTCGGTCTGTACGAGCCAACAAATCCGAGCCAAGCCGCCCGCATGAGCGGGCAGGCCCGACGGCTAGCGCTTTGCTCGCGCCACGATCTGCGACGGATTGACGAAGCGCAGCGCGATCAGCAGCCACACCAGCGTCGTCACCATATACACCACAGCCATGGCGTCGATTGACTGCCCCGGCCGCACGCCGGCGGCGAACACCGCGTAGTATAGCGCCACCACCAGCGTCTGGCTGGTCGGCCCCGCCGTCAGGAACGTCAGCTCGAACATCGCGATTGTCCGCACCAGCACCAGCAGCAGCGCCGCCAGAATGCCGGGCGTCAGCAGCGGCACCAGCACGCGGGTGAACAGCCCCGTGGTGCGAGCACCGAACACCCGGGCTGCGTGCTCGACGCGTGGGTCGATCTGTTCGACGAAGGGAATCATGATCAGCACGACGAACGGCACCGTCGGCACCAGATTGGCGAGGATCACGCCCCAGATCGTGCCCGCCAGTCCTGCCTGGTACAGCACCGTCGCCAGCGGGATGCCGTAGGTGATCGGCGGCACCAGCAGCGGCAGCAGGAACAGCAGCATCACCGCCTGCTTGCCGGGAAAATTCCGCCGCGCCATCGCATAGGCGGCCGGAACGCCGATCAGCCCCGACAGCACCACCACCGCGCCGACCACCTCCACCGTCACCCAAAGGATTGCGGGCAGTTGGAACTCGTCCCAGGCGAGCGTGTACCAGCGCGTCGTCCAGCCCGACGGCAGCCAGCTGTTGAACCAGCGTGTGCCGAAGCTGTTCACCACCACGCTGCCGATCATCGCCAGCAGGTTCACAACGAAGAACGCCACTGCCGTCCAGATGACGGCGGACCAGACAAGCTCGCCCGGGTGGCGACGCATTAGCCTTTGCCGGTGCTGGCGGGGCCGCGGAACACCAGGCTGCGCGCGCCCAGCAGTGCGGCCACGATCACCACCTGCACCGCCGCCATGATCATCGCGATCGCGGAGGCCATCGGGTAGTCGTATTGCTCGAACGCGGCCTGATACGCGGCGATCGAGATGACTCGCGTTGGCCCGGCCGGCGCGCCGAGCAGGATCGCCGACGGGAACACCGAGAACGCCTGCACGAAGGCCAGCGCCAGCGTCACCGCCAGTCCCGGGGCCAGCAGCGGCAGCAGAATCCGAAAGAACCGTCCGCGTGCCCGGGTGCCGAGCACCGCGCCGGCCTGCTCCAGCGACGGGTCGATCCCGGTCACGTAGGACAGGGTCAGCAGGAAGGTGAACGGAAAGCCGGTGATGAACAGCGATAGCATCACCCCCCAGTAGTTGTGGATCAGCCGGACCGGGGCAGTCGTCAGGCCGAATTCCATCAGCGCCCGGTTCAACCAGCCGCGCGGCCCGAGATAGGTCAGCAGCCCCTCGGCGACCAGCACCGTTCCCAGCGTGATCGGCACCACCAGGATCGTCGTCAGCAGCCGCTGTCGATGCAACAACCGCACGCGCAGCGCCACCGGCACCGACAGAACGACGTTGAGCAGCGTCACCGGCACCGCGAGCAGCAGCGTGGTGCCGATCGTGTCGTAAAGGAACGGGTCGGAGAAGAACCTGGCGTAGTTCGCCATCCAGCCACCCTGCTTCGGCGCGAAGGACAGGAACAGCCCATACAGGAACGGGTAGAAGAACAGCGCCAGGACGCACAGCACGCCGGGCAGCACCAGCAGCGTAACGCCATCGAGGCCGCGCTCGCGCAGCCGCCAGCGCAGCGTCTTGTCGAGCGCCGCACTCATGCCGGGTAAACCAGCACGCGCTCGGGCGCGACGGCGAGCCGCACCGACTCGCCGGGACGCAGTCGCACTTGCGAGCGGCAGAACAGGTCTTCCCCACCGGCACCGCGCAGCACGGCGTAGAAGTCGCGGCCATGGTATTCGGCCAGTTCCACCGTCGCGGCGATCGGACCGCCCGGGGTCGGCACCAGATCCTCGGGACGGATCGCAACCACCACGGTGCCATTCACGGGACCCTGCGGCGTGCCCAACACCTGTGCGCCGCCGACCGTCACCGCCAAGCCGTTGTCCACACGGTCGGCAAGCGAGCGAAGCAGGTTGCGATAGCCCATGAATTCGGCGACGGCGGGACTGGCCGGTCGTGTATACAGATCCTCCGGCGTGCCGAGTTGCTGCGTCTGGCCGTCGATCAGCACCAGGATGCGGTCGGCGAGCGACAGCGCTTCCTCCTGGTCGTGTGTCACATAGATCGTCGAGCAGCCCAGCATGCTATGAATGCGCCGGACTTCGGCGCGCATCTCCAGCCGCAGCTTGGCGTCGAGGTTGGACAGCGGCTCGTCCATCAACACCAGCGGCGGCTCCACGACGATCGCGCGCGCGATCGCCACGCGCTGCTGCTGCCCGCCGGAGAGTTGCCCCGGCAGCTTCTCGGCCTGCGCGTCCAGCCGCACCACCGACAGGGCCTCGGTCACACGGCGCGCGATCTCGTCTTTCGGCCGGCGCTGCGACACCAGGCCGAACGCGACGTTCTTGCGCACCGACAAATGCGGGAACAGCGCGTAGTTCTGGAACACCATGCCGAAGCCGCGCTGCTCCGGGCCAAGCTGATCGACCCGCTGCCCGTCGAGCCAGATCGCGCCATCGGTAAGCTGCATCAGGCCGGCGATGCAGGCGAGCGCAGTGGATTTGCCGCAACCCGAAGGACCCAGCAGCGCGACGAACTCGCCGCGCCGCACAGTCAGCGAGACATCGCGCAACGCGTGCAGGTGGCCGAAGTCGCGACTGATCCGGTCCAGCCGCAGCTCGCGAAAGTCGCGCGAGGCGATGGTCATGGCGACCCGCCTACTTGCCGACGTTGGCGCCGATCTGCTGGTCCCAGCGCGCGAAGGCGGCCACCATGCGGTCGGCCGGCAGCGGCACGCTCATCGGCGTCTCCGCCAGCAGCGTGGCGTAGATCGGACGGCCGTACTCCTTGATGGCCGCCTGGCTATCCGCCGGCGCCATCAACAGCGGCACGTTCTTCACCGAAGGACCGGGATAAAAGTAGCCCTTGTCCCAGGAGTAGGCCTGCGCCTTTGGCGTCAGCATAAAGCTGATCAGGTCCAGCAAAACGGCCATGCGGTCGGGCGCCAGGCCCTTGGGGATGCACATGTATTGCGCGTCGGTGATGAAGTGGAAGCCCTTCAGCGTTGCGATCTGCGCTTCCTTCGGCACCACGCCGATGGCGCGCGGATTGATGTCCCAGCCGCAGTGCGAGGCAACCATGTCGCGTGAGCCCTCGGCCAGCTCTTTCATCGTGGCGGTCGTGCCGGTGGGATAATACTCGATCGACGTGCCCAGCTCGCGCAGATAGGACCAGGTCTTGTCCCAGCCCTTGTCGGGGTCCATCGGGTCGGTGTCGCCCAGGATATACGGCAGTCCCATCAGGAGAGCGCGGCCCGGACCGGAATTGGCCGGCCGCGCATACAGGAAACGCTGCGGGTTCGCGCGCGTCCAGGCGAGCAGGTCTTCGGCGGTGGCAGGCGGAGTCTTCACCGCGTCGGGCATATATTCCAGCAGCGGGCCGCCGGGACAGTAGTTTATGCAAACACCCTGGTCCCGCGCCAGCGCCTGCATCTTCAGCGCACCGGGGTCGAGGATCTGCGCCAGATCGGGCAGCGCGGCGGCGTGGGCGGGGAACAGTTTCACCCACAGGCCTTGGGCGATGCCGGCCGCAAGCGCGTCGGTGCCGGTGAGGACCACGTCGATATCAACCGATCCCGCCGCCTGCTGCGCCTTGATCTTGCCCGGCAGTTCGGGCGCCGGCGCCTGGGAGTAGGATATGGATGACACGAGTTGGGGCTTCATCCTGGCGTACTCGTCGAACGCCTGTCGGGTGAGCTGCAGGTTGCCGGCCACATCGATGATGTTCAGCGACACCGGTCCCGCCGCGGCGAGACGGGTGGCGCGGCCGCCCAGGGCGGCAAGCCCCGCCATGCCGCGCAAGACCACGCGCCGGGTCGCGATGAACGTTGTCACCTGAGCCGCTCCTTCCCTGGTCCGTCCGCGCTCTGTCGTCGCCTTGGCAGGCGACGCTACGATGATTGCTGCAGGCGGACAATCCGGGCGGCTGTCACTCAGGTGCGGGTGGGCGGCTCCTTCGGCGGATCGTCAAAGCAATGCTCCGGACCGGGGAATGTCCGTGCACGGACATCGTGGGCGTAGGCTTGCACGGCTTGCGACACCGTCGCGCCGAGCTCCGCATAGCGCTTCACGAAGCGCGGCGTGAAATCGGTGAACAGGCCGACCATGTCGTCCACCACCAGGACCTGCCCATCGCAGTCGGGCGAGGCGCCGATGCCGATGGTCGGGATCGGCACCGACTGCGTGATCGCGGCGGCCAGTGACCGATACGTGCCTTCAATCACCATCGCGAACGCGCCGGACGCGGCCACCGCCTTGGCGTCAGCCGTGATGCGCGCCGCTTCTTCCGCCGTACGCCCCTGGGCACGGAAGCCCGACGCGTTCACCGCCTGCGGCATCAGCCCGATATGGCCGCACACGGGAATGCCGCGCTCGGTCAGGAAGCGGATCGTCTCCGCCATCTCGACGCCGCCTTCCAGCTTCACGGCGGCGCAGCCCGTCTCCGCCAGGATGCGCGCGGCGTTGCGGAAGGCGAGCTGCGGCGATTCCTGATAGCTGCCGAACGGCATATCGACCATGACGCAGGCGTGCTTGCTGCCGCGCATCACCGCCGCGCCATGCGCGATCATCATGTCCAGCGTCACCGGCACAGTGCTTGCCATGCCGTACAACACCATGCCGAGCGAATCGCCCACCAGCAGCAGGTCCGTGTGCAGATCCAGCAGACGCGCAATCGGCGTGGTGTATGCCGTCAACCACACGAACGGGCCACGCCCTTTGCGGATGTCGCGAACCGTCAGGCGGCGCTCGGTCACAGGTGTGCTCATGATATCACTCCGGCCGCCCGGCTCAGCGTAGGGCGGATAAGCGCAGCGTCATCCGCCGCTTGCGGTGCCTCGTGCGGCAATTGGTGGATGGCGCCAGCGCTTATCCACCACAGGACCCACCGCGGGAACGGCATCGGCAAGAGCGGTCAGTCCCGGTGGTCTAGCCCGATATCCAACACCGTCGCGCTGTGCGTTAGCCAGCCGATCGAGATCAGGTCCACGCCCGAGGCGGCCACGGCCGGCGCTGTCTGCGGCGTGATGCGGCCGGAGGCCTCGGTGATCGCGCGGCCGGCGACCATGGCGACGGCCTCGCGCAGCATCGGCGGGTCCATGTTGTCGAGCAGCACCGCGTCCACGCCCAGCGCCAGCGCTTCCTCAAGCTGGGAGAGGCTATCCACCTCCAGCTCGATCTTCACCATGTGGCCGACATGGGCACGAGCGCGTTCCAGCGCCGGGCGAATGCCGCCGGCGATGGCGACATGATTGTCCTTGATCAGCACCGCGTCATCGAGGCCGAAGCGGTGATTCGACCCGCCGCCGACACGCACCGCGTATTTCTGCACAGCCCGCAAGCCGGGCATGGTCTTGCGGGTGCAGCAGATGCTGGCACGGGTGCCGCGCACAGCCTCGACGATGCTGGCGGTGGCGCTGGCGACGCCGCTCAGGTGGCACAGGAAGTTGAGCGCCACGCGCTCGCCGGTCAGCAGGCCGCGCGCCTGCCCGGCAAGGGTGGCGATCACATCGCCGGGGGCGAGGCGGCTGCCGTCCGGACGCTCCACCACCGCATCGATGCGCGGGTGGACCAGCCGGAACGCCAGCAGCGCCAGGTCGAGCCCGGCCACCACGCCGGGCTGGCGCGCCACCAGCGCCACGCGCGCCATGGCGTCCGCGGGGACAATCGCATCGGTCGTGATGTCGCCGGCCCGGCCGAGATCCTCCAGCAGGGCGGCGCGCACCAGCGGCTCGATCATGACGGGCGGCAGCGGGGGGACGGTCATCGCGGTCAGGCCCTTCGCGCAATCGGGTCGGCGAGACGACCGGCGGCCGCGATCGCCTCGGGCAGAGTCAGCGACAGACGGTGCTGGAAGGCCGGGGCATGGTCGGGGAAATCGGTGCGAGCGTGCGCGCCGCGACTCTCTTCCCGGCGCAAGGCCGCCACCGCCAGCATCAGGCCGAGCGTCGCCGGATCGGCGGCGGCCCCGCCCGAAACGGCCAGCGGCGCCAACCGGCGGATCGCCTCCTGCAGTCCGTCCCGGTCGCGCAACAGCCCGACCTGTCCGGACATGATCGCGCGCACCGGCGCCGGGTCCGGCGCGGGCGGCAGCTTGGGCGCCGGCAGCGGGCGGAGCCGGACCGGCTGCGTCGCGGCGACGTCTTCTGCCACCCAGCGCGCAAACGATGCAGCCTCGAGCAGCGAATTGCTGGCCAGGCGGTTGGCGCCGTGCAGGCCGGTGGACGCCACCTCGCCGCACGCCCACAGCCCTTCGACGCTGCTGCACCCGGCCGCGTCCACGGCAACGCCACCCATGTGGAAATGCGCCGCCGGCACCACCGGAATCGGCTGGGTCGCCGGGTCGATCCCGGCCGCGTGGCAGGCGGCGTTGATCCCCGGAAACCGCTGGGCAAAGCTGTCCCCCAGCGCTGTCCGAGCGTCCAGGAACACGCGGTGCCCCGCGGCCTGATGCCGCCACACCGCCCGAGCCACCACATCGCGCGCCGCCAATTCGGCGCCCGGCAGGTCCGCCAGGAAGCGCGACCCGGTCTCGTCGATCAGCGTTGCGCCCTCGCCGCGCACTGCCTCGCTGACCAGCGGCAGCGGATCGCAGCCGGCATCCAACGCCGTAGGGTGGAATTGCACGAATTCGATGTCGGTCAACGCAGCCCCGGCCCGCGCCGCCAGCAGCAGCCCCTGGCCCCAGGCCGCCGGCGGATTGGTGGTATGCAGAAACAGGCCGCCGATGCCGCCGGTCGCCAGCACCACGCGCGCGGCCGGCAGCGTCATGGCGCCGTGCGGCCCCACTGCCAATACGCCGCGGATGCGCCCGTCCTCGACGATCAACCGCCGTGCCTCCACGTCGTCCAACACGGTGATGGAGGGCGTATCCCGCACTGCCTGGATCAGCGCGCGAATAATTTCGGCGCCGGTGCCATCGCCCGCGGCATGAACGATGCGGCGACGGCTGTGCGCCGCTTCCAGCCCAAGCGCCAGCGCGCCTGAATCGGTGCGGTCGAACGCGGCGCCGTGCCCGATCAGAGCGGCAATGGCGTCCGGCCCGGCGCGCAGGATGCGCTCCGCCATCGCCGGATCGCACAGGCCGTCGCCGGCCGCCAGCGTGTCCTGCAAATGCAGCGCGGGGTCGTCATCCGGGCCAACGGCGGCGGCGACGCCACCCTGCGCCCAGGCGCTGGCCGCCCCCGTGCCCAGCGGTGCGCGCGCCAGCACGAGCACCGGCAGCGGCGCCAAGTGCAGCGCCGTCATCAGGCCGGCGAGGCCGGCGCCGACGATGATCGGGCGGTCCTGCATCAGCGGACGGCCAGCATACGCTCGACCGCCTCACGCGCACGGGCGGCGAGGCCGGGATCGATCGTGACCTCGTGGCGCATGTCCTCAAGCGCCGCGCGGATCTTCGGCAGCGTGATGCGCTTCATGTGCGGACACAGGTTGCACGGACGCACGAACTCGACCTCCGGATGGCGCACCGCAACATTGTCGCTCATCGAGCATTCGGTGATCAGCGCCACGCGCGCCGGATGTTGCATTGCAACGAAATCGCTCATCATCGCGGTGGAGCCGGCAAAGTCCGCCTCGTCCACCACATTCGTCGGACACTCCGGATGGGCAAGCACGACGATGCCCGGATGATCCTGCCGCAACTGGCGGATGTCGGACGGCGTGAAACGCTCATGGACCTCGCAATGCCCGGGCCAGGTGATGATCTCGACGCTGGTTTCGCGTGCAACGTTCTGCGCCAGGTACTCGTCCGGCAGCAGCATCACGCGCGGCACGCCCAGCGATTCAACCACCTTGTTGACGTTGCCGGAGGTGCAGCAGATATCGGACTCGGCCTTCACCGCGGCCGATGTATTAACATAGGTAACCACCGGAACGCCCGGATAACGCTCGCGCAATGCCCGGATGTCGGCCGGCGTGATGCTGTCGGCCAGCGAGCAGCCGGCGCGCAGATCGGGGATCAGCACGGTCTTGGCCGGGTTCAGCAGCTTCGCCGTCTCCGCCATGAAGTGGACGCCGGCCACGACGATCACGTCGGCTTCGACCCGCGTCGCTTCCCGCGCCAGCGCCAGGCTGTCGCCCACGATGTCCGCGACGCAGTGAAAAATCTCTGGAGTCTGATAGTTATGCGCCAGAATGACGGCATTTCGTTGCCGCTTCAGACGGATGATCGCGTCGATGTCTTCGGCGAAGGCGGGCCACTCGATCGCCGGGATGACGCGCTTCACCCGGTCGTACAGCGGGGCCGTGCGCTCCAGGATACCGGACATGAGCAAGCCTCCAATTATGCTCGAATTGAGCATTAGCGGGGCGGGACACAACCCGCGCATCTTATGCTAAGGATGAGTATAAGGATGTCAAGTGCCGATGTGTCAGCCTGGAGTCAGGCGCTGCGGGCGAGCGGCAGCTTGGTGCCGGCGACAGCGCGTTCCAGCAGCACCTGCGGGCGGAAGCGAAACAGCTTCGCCGGACGGCCGCCGGTTTCGGTGGTGTACTCCCCGGTTTCTTCCACCAGCGCCTGGCTGTCGATCAATCGCCGAAAATTCTGCTTGTGCAGCGGGCGGCCGGCCAGCGCTTCGACGGCACGCTGCAACTGCAGCAGGGAAAAACTCTCCGGCATCAGCTCGAACACCACCGGCCGATACTTGATCTTGGCGCGCAGCCTGGCGATGCCGGTCGCGAGGATACGGCGATGGTCGTACAGCATCACTGCGCCGGTCAGCGAGGGCGCCAGGTCGCCGCCCATGCGCTGGATCGCCTCCGGCACCAGCCCGGCCTCGAACAGCAGCTCATAGCGTTGCAGGACCAGCTCCTCGTTCCAGGGCTGGCCGGCGAGGCCGAACGTGACCCGCCCGCGGTGCTGCCGCTCCCGCTTCACCGACGGGATCTCGGCCGCGGCCCAGGCGCGCAGCCGCGGCGCGATCACCTTCTCGATCACCGGAGGCGGGCCGTCGCGCCAGTCTTCCCACGGGAAGTAGTGGTACCAGCTCCGCCAACTGACGGGGTGCTGGTCGGAGGCGCTGACCTGCCGGGTCAGGCCCAGATAGCTGATCGAGATCACCCGCCGCTCGGTATCGTGGGCGGAGCGGTCCCGGTCGGCGAAGGTGTAAAGCTGCTCGACATAGCCCAGCGGGTGGCGGGTCTGGTGTTCCACCCAGGCGCGCAGGCTGGCCTGCAGCGTGCGGTGGGTGGACGCGAACGGACCGGAGGGCAGCCGCGCGCCGTCCTGGATGGTGAGCACGCATGGCTCCCCATCGATGACCGCGACCAACACGGCGATGAGCTCGGCCTCGATCGGCTGCCCGGGGAGTTGCATCACGGTGCGCTTGGCTCTCTGCTGGGCTGCGGCGAAGCAACACTGCCGGGCGGAAGGTGTTTCTCAAGCGATCTGGAATGCGCCTCTACCACAGCCGCGCGGGCACGTCATCGCCCCGCACAACCGGGTAGAGCGCCGGTGTGTGCATTGTTTGTTCTGGGGCTGCCAGAGGGGGCCTCTCACACCCGCCATTGATCGCGGCGGCCTGCTGGGGCAGGGTCGCGCCCATACCAGCAACCGTATAGCAACAACCCGAGACACCGGCCGACGGATGCCGCCGCCGTCGTCCGGCAACGCATCGACCGAGGAGAGTTTCCGCATGGATTATAGTGAAGCCGGCGGGCTGCGCATCGCCAAGCCCCTGTACGAGTTCATCAACGCCGAAGCGATCCCCGGCACCGACGTCACCGTCGAGGCGTTCTGGGCCGGCTTCGGCGCGCTGGTCAGCGAGCTGGCGCCGCGCAACAAGGCGCTGCTCGACAAGCGCGACGGGCTGCAGGGTCAGATCGACGAATGGCACCGCAGCCATCGTAGCCAGCCGATCGACCGGGACGCCTATGTCGGGTTCCTCCGCGAGATCGGCTACCTGGTGCCTGAGCCGCCGGATTTCGTCATCGGCACGACCAACGTCGATGCCGAGATCGCCGCCATCGCCGGACCGCAGCTCGTCGTGCCGGTGACCAATGCGCGCTACGCGCTGAACGCGGCGAACGCCCGCTGGGGCAGCCTGTATGACGCGCTGTATGGCACCGACGCGCTGCCCGAGGACGATGGCGCCACGCGCGGGACCGGCTTCAACCCGGTGCGCGGCGCCAAGGTGGTGGCGAAGGCGCGCGACGTGCTCGACCAGGCGGCGCCGCTCGCCACCGGCAGCCATGCCGATGTGACGCAATACGCCCTGACCGGCGGCGCGCTGTCCGCCACGCTGAAGGACGGCGGCACGACCGGGCTGCAAGACCCCGCCCAGTTCGTCGGCTATCGCGGCGACGCGGTGGCGCTCACCGCGGTGTTGCTGCGGCATCACGGGCTGCATATCGAAATCGTCATCGACCGCGCCCATCCGATCGGCAAAACCGATCCGGCCGGCGTAGCCGACGTGGTGCTGGAGTCGGCGATCACCACCATCGAGGACTGCGAGGACTCGGTGTCCTGCGTCGATGCGCCGGACAAGGTGGTGGCCTACCGCAACTGGCTCGGCCTGATGCAGGGCACGCTGGCCGACACGTTCGACAAGGGCGGCAAGACGGTCACCCGCCGGCTGCACACGGACCGGGTGTTCGATAAGCCGCAGGGCGGCACGCTGTCGCTCTCCGGCCGCAGCCTGATGCTGGTCCGCAATGTCGGCCATCACATGTATACTGACGCGGTGCTGGATTCGGCCGGCAACCCGATCGGCGAAGGCCTGCTGGACGCCGCCGTCACCACGCTGATCGCCAAGCACGACCTGCTGAACACCGGGCCGCTGCACAACAGCCGCGCCGGCTCGGTCTACATCGTCAAGCCGAAGATGCACGGGCCGGAGGAAGTGGCGTTCACCGACACCATCTTCGCGGGGGTCGAGGACATCCTCGGCCTGAAGCGCAACACGATCAAGCTGGGCATCATGGACGAGGAGCGGCGCACCTCGGCCAACCTGAAAGCGTCGATCTTCGCCGCCAAGGACCGGATTGTGTTCATCAACACCGGCTTCCTCGACCGCACCGGGGACGAGATCCACACCTCGATCGAAGCGGGGCCGATGATCCGCAAGAACGAGATGAAGAACACCGCGTGGATCAAGGCGTACGAGGACCAGAACGTCGATATCGGGCTGCAATGCGGCCTGCGCGGCAAGGCGCAGATCGGCAAGGGCATGTGGGCGGCGCCCGACCGGATGGCGGACATGCTGGCGCAGAAGATCGGCCATCCGCGCGCCGGCGCCAACACCGCGTGGGTCCCCTCGCCCACCGCCGCGACGCTGCATGCGCTGCACTACCACCAGGTGGATGTCGCCGCGCGGCAGACCGAGCTGGCGACCCGCGTGCGGCCGCCGATCGGCGACCTGCTGACGCTGCCGCTCGCGGACCGGCCGAACTGGTCGCCCGAGGATATCCAGCAGGAGCTGGACAACAACTGCCAGGGTATCCTGGGCTACGTGGTGCGCTGGATCGATCAGGGCGTCGGCTGCTCCAAGGTGCCGGACATCCACGACGTGGGGCTGATGGAGGACCGCGCGACGCTGCGCATCTCCAGCCAGCACATCGCCAACTGGCTGCATCACGGCATTGCCACTGAGGCGCAGGTGACCGAGACGCTGAAGCGGATGGCGGCGGTGGTGGACCGGCAGAATGCGGGCGATCCGTTGTACCGGCCGATGGCGCCCGGTTTCGACGGTCCGGCGTTCCATGCGGCAAGCGACCTGATCTTCAAGGGCCGCGTGCAGCCGAACGGCTACACCGAGTTCGTTCTGCACGCTCGCCGGCGGGAGGCGAAAGCCGCCGGCTGACGACTTCGGAGGCGGGAGCTGTCTCTGGCCTGGACACTCCCGCCGGCCCGTCTCCCCGCCAGGAAGGGGCGGACGCGCTTTTGCGTCTCCCACCCCTAAGGCCGGAGCCGGGCCAAGGCGCGCGGGCAGCATCTGGGGCGACCGCCCAAGCTCACCGACACGCAGAAGGCTGAAGCGCGCCGACGCCGCGCGGAAGGTGACGCTCAAGGAACTGGCGCGACGCAAATCGCGGAGGCACAGCCGCTCTCGCGGGAGTGGAAGCCAAAATGGGCGGCGTCGCACGATGTGCGGTGCAATTGTGTCGTGCGGTCAGCGGACGACTGAGGATTAGGGGATACCATGTGGACAATCTTCTGCGGCATCATCGTTTATATCGTTGCACAATCATTGTGGAAGACTTTTTTCGATCCTTTGTATGAGCTCCGAAAGTCGATAGGCGAAGTCGGCTTTAATCTCGCCTTTCACGGAGCCACCATTCATACCCCTGAGGCACACTCGAAAGAGGCATCAGATAAAGCGAAAGAGGCTCTGATGAAAAGCTCAAGCGACTTGTTTGCCAAGGCCCATGCAATATTGTTCTATAAGACGTTCAGAGGTTTATTACGCCAACCTTCTCTCCAAAACATCGAGAAAGCAGCAGTACAATTACGTGGACTTTCAACGTACGTACATAAGCCAGATTACAAACATGATGACTATGATATTATCGAAAAACGTGTAAGGCGTATTGAGAAACTCCTTAACCTAAAATCTCTCGAAGATATCTGTTAGGTGCGGGCATACATCGCCACGTCGGCCTCTACAGTCCGAGGGTGGACGATTGGGAAGTCGTAATTCGCTGGAAGCAGCGCGGCGGCCCGGACTGTCGCAAACGCATTAACGCATTAACGCCGGCGCCGAATACTCGCAGCTTACGCGCTTCGAGCGGTCATTGGAGGGTTCATGTGAAGGGCCCGCGCCATACCAGCCGACGCATCCCACGGCGTCAGTCCGATGCACGCCGGGCGGAGCGCGCCGGACCGCCACTCAGTCGAGCCCAGCCCGTTCCTGCGCCGCCAGGGCCAGCACGCTCCAGTCCTTGTCGGCGCCGCCCTGCGCGATCGCCTGCAACAGGCTGTCGCGGACCACGCCCATCAGCGGCATCGGCACGCCGAACTCGTCCGCCGCCGCCAGCCCCAGCCGCATGTCCTTGAGCCCCAGCGGCGCCTTGAACAGGGCCGGCTCGTGGCGGCGCTCCGCAGCCATGCCGCCGTAATTGGCGTAGACCGGCGACTGGAACAGGCTGTTCGCCGCCTCCAGGAAACGCTGCGGCTCGATGCCGGCCTTGCGCATCAGGGCGTAGACCTCGCCGAACGTCTCCAGCATGGCGCCGAGCATCATGTTGTTGCCCAGCTTCACCAGGTTGGCGTGCCAGGGCTCTTCGCCGTATTCCGTGATCCCGCGACCGACCGCCTGCAGCACCGGCCGCACCTTCTCAACCGCCGCCGCCGGTCCGGCCGTCGCCACCCACAGCTTTTGTGCCGCCGCCATGTCGGGCCGGCCGAACACCGGGGCCGCGACATAGGCACGATCGCGCGCCTGGTGGCTCGCGGTCAGGCGCCGCGCCGTGGCGATGCCGATCGTGCTCATGGAGACGTGCACCGCGTCGGGCGCCAGCGCGTCCAGCAGCCCGTCCTTCACGACCGATTCGACCGCGTGGTCGTCGGCGAGCATGGTCGCCGCCACTTCGGCTTCGCCCACCGCCTCGGCGATGCTGCCCGCCACTTTGGCGTCGAACCCATCGGGAGACTTGCGCGTCCGGTTCCACACAATGACGTCGTGGCCCGCCTTCGCGATGTTGGCCGCCATGGCCATCCCCATGCCGCCCAGTCCGAGAAATGCCACCCGCATCGCCGTCCCTCCCTTTCAGTCCACTCCAACACACCAACACCGTTCGGCGAGCCGGGCGTCTGGCGCAGTCGTTCCCCGATCGGCTAGTGAAGCCCACCTGCGCGCTCCTGCGCTGATCCGGGAATCGTGCCCATGAAATCGCTGACCGAATACCTGACTTTTACCGTGCCCGCGCGCGTGGGATTTGTGAACATCACACGGCAGCTTGAGCAGCTGGTCACCAGAAGCAGCGTGCAGGAAGGCTTGCTGTTGTGCAACGCCATGCACATCACCGCGTCGGTCTTTATCAACGACAACGAGGCCGGGCTGCATGAGGACTACAAGCGATGGCTGGAGCGGCTGGCCCCGTTCGACGCCTCGCCGCAGACCTACCACCACAACCGCACCGGCGAGGACAACGCCGACGCGCATTTGAAGCGGCAGGTCATGGGCAGGGAGGTCGTGATCGCGATCACGCGGGGGGCGCTGGATTTCGGCCCGTGGGAACAGGTGTTTTACGGCGAGTTCGACGGCCGGCGCGCCAAGCGGGTGCTGGTTAAAATCATCGGCGAATAGGGCGGAGGCAAGTGGCCGGGGGCAACCGCCCGCCGGCCACGTGCCCGATGCTCAGGGCTTGTAGGTGCCCTCTTTGAACTGCTGGTCGCTGCCCAGCAGTTCCGCGTTGGTGCGGCTGAGGCTCGCCTTGTTGAGCTCGACCGCTTGCTCCAGGTGGTGCTGCAAGGTCGGCAGTGTATTCTGCGCGAACGTCTTCAGGGCGGGGTCCTGGCCCGAGGACGCCTCGTTCTGGAACGTCGCAATGGTATCCTGGTGATCGCTGATCATCACTTCGGCGAACCGCTTATCGAACGCCAGCCCCCTCAGCGATTCCACGGTCGTATAGGTCTGCGCCTGCGCGCTGGTCGGCTCCGTCGGCAGCGTGATGTTCTGTTCCTTGGCGATCCGCTTCAGTTCGTCGTTCGCCTTGGTATGGTCGGCGACGATCTCCTGGCCATACTGCCTGACCTGGTCGGTCGCGCCGCGCTGCTGCGCCAGCCGCCCCAACTGCACCTCGGCCAGGCCGCCCGATGCTGCCGCATTGGCAAAGGTCTGGTCTTCGGCGGACAGTGCGAACGCCTGGCTCGCGGCCAGGACCATCGCTCCTGCTGTCAGCATCGTGAGGGATACACGGGTCATGAAGGCTCCTCCGCTATTGGTTAAGCAAGCGAAGCAACGTGGAGGTACGGCCCTGGTTCCGCACCATTCCGAACTTTGTCAGAGAGAGACAGCCCGCGCTGCGTCCGCCCGCCGCCTGCCGCCTTCCGTCAGGCGGAGTATCGCGACCGCAGGCGCGTGGTTGGGGAGCAGGGCGCGCGGCGCCGAAAACGCGCGGCCGCCATTGCGCAGCGTCAGCACCGCGGCCTCGTTCAGGACTTCCTCGTCGCAGGTCGTGCAGCGCGCGGCGGGCAAGGCCTGCGCGCCGTCTTCCGCAACCACCAGGGCCGCCACGCGCCCCTCGCGTGCGGCCGTCACAATTTGGTTCGCTTCGAGCGCCACCGACCCAGTCCGGTCGAGCCCCCCGTGCGCGAGGTCGAGCACCGCCTCCAGTTCGGCGTCCAGGCTGCGCTGCATCGCGTCAACGGCCCCGATATGCAAAGCCTCCCGGCTAACCGCGAACGGATCGAGCAGCAGCGCCTCCGCCATGAGCTGCGGCAGATGCGCCATCAAGCGGACCTGTTGGACGAGAAGCGGCTCACCGGCCAGAATCAACGGTGCCGGATCGAAGCCCAGGGCCGCCCGGACGCACGTGATCCAGGGCGAGGCCGCGGCGGTTTCTCCGTCACCCTGCTGTTCCGGAAGCAATGCGGGAAGCGTGATCTCGATGAAATCAAACGGCGTCGCGGCGAACAGCCGCGTCGTGCGCACGCCAAGCGCCAGCACATAGAAGCGCTGCTTCGCCGCGACCGGGTTCAACAGCGGCGCGACGAAGCAGCAGGCGCCGACCGAAATCCGCGCGGGCGGCGCGACCGGCAGGATCACCGCGTCGCTGCGGCCATCGCGAAGGAACAGGGCCAGCCCGTGGTCGTGATCGCGCGCCGCGGCGGTGATGATCGCCAGTGATCGTGCACGCTGGATCAGCGCGTCGATCGCCGGCCGCGCCACGCCGCGCTGTGCCAGCGCCCGCTCGGTCTCCTGCAACGCCGCTTGCAACAGCGTCCCCTGTGTGCCCTGGAGGATGCGATCATAATCCACCTGCCGCCACAGCGCCGCGGCGTTGACCACGACCGTCAGGACGGCGGCACTCTGGATGGTTTGAATCAGGGCGAATCCGCTCGTGTTGGCGAGCAGGATGCTGAACGCGGCAAAGCCGCCGACAACGCCAAGAGCCAGCATCGCGAACCATACGATCAGCATGCGCGGATGCGACTCTTCGGGCGACAGATCGGCTGCCAGTCCGAATCCGAACGTCTGCACCAGGGTCAGGCCGCCACCCACCATCACGAAAGCGAGCACCGTGCCAAACTGGCCGATCAAAGCAGGGAGGGACGAGGGGCCGGACAACAGCGCCAGGCAGAACGGCATGACCGCCAGGCCCATGAATTGCAGCATCGTTCCCGCCAGGATGGTGGGCACACGCTGCCAGGCCAGATCCGGTCCGCGCTGATAGTGGTGCGACTTCAGCACGGTGCGCAGCGGCAGCACGAACAGCGGCAACACGATCGCGAGGGGGATCAGCCAGGAGGGAAGGCCGGCGCCGATCACGGCGAAGCGGCCCAAAGCGCTGATCAGCAGCGCCACCGCCATCCCGACGCTCACCGAGAACAGGGACAAACGCAAAAGACGCGGCAACGGCATCTTTGCCGTCGAACATCGCGCCAATCCGTGACTCTGCCCGATGCCGGTTTCGGCATTTGCCAGCACTGATGTTTGTTCGCGGCCACCGATTGGCAGGTAGATTGAAACCACCGTATCGGACGGCGCCAAAAGCTGGCCCAGCGCATGACGATCAATCATTTGACTTACCGCGTTGCTATGCTGCGCTAAACTCGCATTTTGGGCCGCGGTTCTGATCGGCAAGCGGATGTGCGGTTCTTACCCGATCATATTCAGTTGCGCATATTCGGTTGCACGGGTTCGGGGCTATGGGTTGGTCGATGCCGGGCGGCGACGATTGGCCAGCGGGGCATGAGACGCCTTTTCTCGCTCATGCGAGATAGCTTCGCGGCAACGCGAAAAGCCGAGATCAACGAAGAATGAAACCATATCATGGAGCGTTGGCGGTCGTTGGCTCGACACCGCAGGGCTGGATTGGTTTCAGGCAAACTGTGCCAACTTCCTCGACCGACTTCGTGCCTCGGCAGAAATGGCGTGCCGTGATGGCGATGTGTGATGGATCAGGGCCGAGTGCAAAGGCCACTAAGGTCCGCGAATGGCGCAAGCCACACAGCGACGGTGAATTCGCCTATCATCCGACAGGGCGGCCGGACGCTGGCGGGGCGCCTTTGATGCCGATTACGTGTTGCGCCCGCACACAGACATCGACCGTGCGGCCCGGGGAGCCGGTCAGAACTTGTCCTTCCTGGCACGCAGTTCGGCCAGCGTGGTCACGTCGGGCGCGCGCAGGAACGGGTTGGCAGCCAGCTCGCCGGCGATTGTCGATGGCACCGTCGGCCGGCCCGCGGCCCGCAGGCTGTGCACCTCCGCGGCGCGTGCCTGCAGCGCGGCATTTGCGGGATCGACGCTGAGGGCGAAGCGCGCATTGCTCTCGGTGTATTCATGGCCGCAGCAGACCAGCGTCTCGCCGGGCAGTACGGCGAATTTGTGCAGCGAGTCGAACAGCTCGGCCGCCGTGCCCTCGATGAGCCGGCCGCAGCCCAGGCTGAACAGCGTGTCGCCCGACAGCAGCACGCCACCGTCCGGAAAGTAGAAGGCGATCTGACCGTGCGTGTGGCCGGGAGTCTCGAACACCTGCCCGGTGGCGTTTCCCAGGGTGATGCGATCGCCTTCTTTCACCCCCTCGTCGAGCGTCGGCAGCCGAGCCGCATCCGCTACGGCGCCAATCACCTTGGCGCCGTAGCGGGCGCGCACCGCATCGGTGCCGGCGACGTGGTCGGCGTGGTGATGCGTCAGCAGGATCAGGTCGAGCCGCCCGCCGGCCCGTTCGATCGCGGCAATCACCGGACCGGCATCGGCCGGATCGACGATGGCCGTCGCGCCGGTGCCGCCGTCGCGCAACAGCCAGGCGTAGTTGTCGGACAAGATCGGGACCGATTGCGCTGTGACTGTCATGTGCCGAGCCTAGCATCGCGATAATGCGCTTGGAAACGGCGGCCCCGCCGATGCGGTTGGAAACGACGGCACCGTGACAGCGTTTCGCCTGCCCATCGCGGTGGGATCGCAGTATAGGTCAACCCATGACGGACGACGCACACGCGACCGGACGATTTTACGACACCGCCTGCGGCGGGGTGGCGGCGCGGCTGCTGCAGGAGCGTCTTACACTGCTCTGGCCGGACCTTCGCGGCTTGTCGGTGCTGGGAATCGGCTACGCCGGCCCCTACCTGCGCACCTGGCGGGAGCAGGCCGGCCGCTGCATCGCGCTGACCCCGGCCCAGGCCGGCGCCGCGCGCTGGCCCGCCGGCGGCCCCAACCTGTCCTGCACCGCTGAAGAAGACGCCCTGCCGTTCCCGGACCTGTGCTTCGATCGCATCCTGCTGGTGCATGGGCTGGAGACCGCCGACAACGCGCGCCGGCTGCTGCGCGAGGCATGGCGGGTGCTGAAGGATGACGGGCGGCTGCTGATCGTTGCGCCGAACCGGCGTGGCTGGTGGGCGCATTCGGAGAGCACGCCGTTCGGTCACGGCCGGCCATACTCGTTCGGGCAGATCAGCCGGCTGCTGGCGGCATCGATGTACCGGGCGGAGCGCCGCGATACCGCGCTGTACGTGCCGCCGACCAACTGGCTGCCGGTGCTGAAAAGCGCCGCCCTGCTGGAGAGAACAGGGCGACGCTACGTATCGGGGCTTGCCGGAGTCACCATCACCGAGGCGGTGAAGGACGTCTACGCCGCCATGCCGGTGGATGCGATGGCGGTGCGGCGGGTTGTGCTGTCGATCGCCGAAGCGGCCTAGCCGAGCGAAGTGAAGCGGCCCAGCCGCGGGAGCCTAAGCGGCCTAGCCGCGACGGGAGTGGTTGCGCTTCCAATCCAGCCACAGCCGTGAACCCTCGAGCGTGCTGATGAGCAGCGCGAGGGACGCCATGGTCGCCGTTGTGATCTCGATCCAGTATTGCATGGACTACTCCTCGTTTTTTTGTTCGCTACCGGACGGTAAGCGATCCTGCAAACGAGTTGCAACAACTTTTGCGTGATGCTGCGCTGCATCTGTTCATGCTGCAGTGCAGTATCAGGCGCGGCGCAGCAGAAATACGCCCTGTTCGCCAAATAAATTCGCGAGCCGCGGGAAGCGCCGCCAGGGCGCGCGGCCGCCGGCATCGTCGGCCGCCAGCCAGCGCTCCACCGCGTAGCCGTCCTGCGCGCACAGGTCGAAGAAATCGCGAATCGTGCAGGGATGGATGTTCGGCGTCTCGTGCCAGGGCCGGTCCCAGGTCGGCGTCATCGGCATCTTGCCGGTCTTCAGCAACTGCAGGCGCACCAGCCAATGGCCGAAATTCGGGAAGCTGACCACGGCGCGGGTGCCGATCCGCAGCATCTGGCGCAACACCGCACGGGGCTTCGCCACCGCCTGCAGGGTGCGTGACAGCACCACATAGTCGAACGCGCCGTCGGGGTAGTGCGCCAGGTCGGTGTCGGCGTCGCCGTGCATCACCGGCAGGCCCTGGGCGACGGCGCGGATTACCTCGGCCATGTCGATCTCGATCCCGCGGGCGTCGCAGCCCTTGGTCTGGAACAGGTGGTCGATCAGCGCGCCGTCGCCGCAGCCGATATCCAATACGCGCGAGGCCGGCTCGATCATGCCGGCAATCAGCCGGAGATCGACCCGCATGTTCTTGGCGACGTACTGCACGCCGTCCGGCGGGACGTGATCGTGCGTGCTCATGGCTCAAGCCGCGCGTGCACCGCACAACCGGCGAGGAATCCGGCCAGCGTGCGATGAAAATCCGGCTCGTCCAACAGGAAGGCGTCGTGCCCCTTGTCGGTCGGGATTTCCACGAATGACACGTTGGCACCGGCGCGGTTCAGCGCGCGGGCAATGTCGCGGCTCTCGGCAGTGGGGAACAGCCAGTCCGAGGTGAAGGACACCAGCAGGAAGCGCGTACGAGTGTTGCGGAACGCGGCGACCAGGTCGCCGTCGTAGTCGGCGGCCAGGTCGAAATAGTCCATCGCCCGCGTGATGGTGAGGTAGGAATTGGCGTCGAAGCGCTGCACGAAGGTGCTGCCCTGGTGGCGTAGGTAGCTTTCCACCTCGAACATCTCGCCGAACAGGTCGATCGCCTCCCGGCTGTCCTTCGGCGCCTCCTGCAACCGCCGGCCGAACTTCCGGGTGAGCGCCTGCTCCGACACATAGGTGATGTGGGCACACATCCGGGCGACGGCGAGCCCGCGCGCCGGGACCCGGCCGGACCGCCAGTAGCGGCCGCCCTGCCAGTCGGGATCGGCGAAGATCGCTTGCCTGCCGACCTCGTGGAAGGCGATGTTTTGCGCCGAGTGGTAGGCGGCGCAGGCGACCGGGATGGCGGCGAACACCGCGTCCGGGTAGCTCGCCGCCCATTGCAGCGCCTGCATCCCGCCCATCGAGCCGCCGATCACCGCGAACAGCCGCGCGATCCCGAGGTGGTCGACCAGGCGCTTCTGGGCGCTCACCATGTCGCGCATGGTGACCGGCGGGAAGTCGGTGCCCCACGGCTCCAGCCCGTCGTCGCCCCAGGGGTTAAGCCCGTCCTGGCGAGGACTGCGCGGCCCGGTGGACCCCATGCAGCCGCCCAGTACGTTGGCGCAGATGACGAAGAAGCGGTCGGTGTCCACCGGCCGGCCGGGGCCCACCACCGTGTCCCACCAGCCGGGCTTGCCGGTGATCGGATGGTCCTCAGCGACGTACTGGTCGCCGGTGAGGGCATGGCAGACCAGGACAGCGTTGGAGCGCGCGGCGTTGAGCCGGCCGTAGGTGCGATAGGCGACCGTGAAGCGGGGCAGCGTGACGCCGCATTCCAGGGTCAACGGTTCGTCGAACGCGACGTGGCTGTGCTCGACCTGGGCGAAAAAAGCGGGGTGATCCATTATGGCCTTTGGATAGGCGGGCGCCCGGTGCCGCGCAACATGGAACCGGCGCGAGCAACCTGTAGCCGCGGCGGGCTGCTTCCGCTATTTATGCCGGCCTTTCCCAAGCCGTAACTGAAGTCTCCGCCGTAAACTGAAGCCTCTGTCCGCGCAGGTCCATGTCCAGTCCAGTCCCCGCCGTCGCCCCTTCCCCTTCCCCAACCGCGCCGAATGTCCCGTCGCTGGATGGCTGGCCCGGCGGACTTACCGCAGTGCGCGCCGAGCTGGATAGGATCGACGACTCGGTACACGATCTGCTGATGCGGCGGGCCGAGGTGGTCGCGCACCTGGTCAGCTCCGGCAGCAAGCAGACGGCGGCCCGTGGCGGCCAGCCGGTGCGTGGCACCGCGCTGCGGCCGGGACGCGAGGCCGCAATCATCCGGCGTCTGCTCGCGCGCCATACCGGCCCGCTGCCGCGCCAGGCGCTGGTGCGAATCTGGCGCGAGCTGCTGGCCGCCACGACGGCCATGCAGGGTGCCCTTGTGGTGGCGGTGTGCGAGGGCGATGCCGGCGCCGCGTTCACGCAGACGGCGCGCGAGCATTTCGGCGGCCTGACCCCGCTTCGCGTGTACCCGACGGCCGGGTCCGCCATGGCGGAGGTGGCCGAGGGCACAGCTTCGGTCGCGGTGGTGCCCTACCCCACCGATCCCAGCTCGGCACGCGATGCCTGGTGGACCAAGCTGCTGCAGAACGACCCGCCGCGGCTGTATGTGATCGCCCGCCTGCCGTTCTGGCGGCCGCGCGGCGAGGGCGCGCCGGCGGCGCAGGCGCTGGTGGTGGCCGCCGTTGCGCCGGACCCGAGCGGGCAGGACCGCTCGCTGCTGGGGCTGGAAACAGCCGCCGATGTCAGCCGCGACCGGCTGGCCGCGGCGCTGACGGAGGCCGGCTTTGCCCCGCTTGCCACATTGCTGCGGCGCGACCCGGCCGCCCGGATGGCGCAGGCGCTGGTCGAGGTAGACGGGTTCGTGACCGACGATGATCCGCGGTTCGTTGCGCTGCAACGCTCTGCCCTGGTGCGCGCCAAGGTGCTCGGGGCTTATCCGGTGCCGACCGATGGAGGCGTGGCATGAGCGGCCCGCGGCCTCGGCCCGAGATCCTGACGATCTCACCCTATATCGGTGGCGAGTCGACCGTGCCCGGCGTCAACCGGGTGATCAAGCTGGCGTCCAACGAAGGCGCGTTCGGCGTGCCGCCCGGCGCACAGGCAGCCGTGGCCAGCAGCAAGGACGGCCTGCACCGCTATCCGGATGGCAGCGCGGCGGAGCTGCGGCGGGCGATCGGCGCCCGGTTCGACCTCGATCCGGCGCGGATCGTCTGCGGCGCGGGATCGGACGACCTGATCTACCAGCTCTGCCTGGCCTATGGCGGCGCCGGCCGCGACCTGGTGATGACCGAGCACGGGTTCTCGATCTACGAGATCGCCGGCACCTATGCAGGTTCGAAGGTGATCAAGGCGCCGGAGCGCAACCTGACGGCGGATGTGGACGCCATCCTCGCGGCGGTCTCACCGTCCACCCGGCTGGTGTTCCTCGCCAACCCGAACAACCCCACCGGGTCGATGCTGCCCGCCGCGGCGGTCGAACGGCTGCGCGCCGGGCTGCCGGACGAGGTGCTGCTGGTGCTGGACGCCGCCTACGCGGAATACGTGACGCGCGCGGACTACGAGCCGGGCGTACGACTGGTCGATGCGGCCGATAACACCGTGATGACGCGGACCTTCAGCAAGATGTTCGGCCTGGGCGGGCTGCGCATCGGCTGGTGCTACGCGCCGCCCGCGGTGGTGGACGTGCTGAACCGGGTGCGCTCGCCGTTCAACGCGTCGGTCGCGGCGCAGGCGGCGGCGCTCGCGGCGCTGGCGGAGCCAGGCTGGGTCGAAATGGGCCGCGACCACAACGCGACCTGGCGGCCGAAGCTGCAGACGGCGTTGGAAGCGGCGGGGATCAAGGTCTGGCCGAGCGAGACCAACTTCGTGCTGGCCGATTTCGGCTCGATCGAGAAGGCCAACGCGGCCGACCGGTTCCTGCGCACGCGCGGGCTGATCGTTCGCAAGGTGGGCGGCTACGGGTTGCCACAGTGCCTGCGGATCACCGTGGGGCTGGAAGAGGAGATCGCCGCCGTGATCGAAGCGCTGGGCGCGTTCATGCGCCAGGCCGATGGCTGAGCCTCTGTTCAAGCGGCTGACGCTGATCGGTATCGGGCTGATCGGCAGCTCGGTGGCGCGCATCGCCAGGGAACGTGGCGACATCGCCGGCGAGATCGTGGTGAACGCGCGATCGCAGAAAACGCTGGATCGGGTGGTGGAACTGGGCTTCGCCGACCGGGTGGAAATTGATCCGGGGCGCGCCGTGGAGGGGGCGGATTGCGTCATGCTGTGCGCCCCGGTGGGCGCCTACGCGGCGATCGCGGAGGCGATCGCGCCGCATCTCATGCCGGGGGCGATCATCACGGATGTCGGCTCGACCAAGCAGTCGGTGATCCGCGACGTCGGCCCGCTGGTGCCGGAGGGCGTGCATTTCGTGCCCGCGCATCCGGTGGCGGGCACCGAGTATTCCGGCCCGGATGCCGGCTTCACCACGCTGTTCCAGGGCCGCTGGACGCTGCTGACCCCGCCGCCGGGCACCGACGCGGCGGCGGTGGCGGCGATCGAGACGCTATGGCAGCGCTGCGGCAGCATGGTGGAGTGCATGGAGCCGGCCCACCACGACCGGGTGATGGCGATCGTCTCGCACATGCCACATCTGATTGCCTTCACCATCTGCGGCACGGCCGTCGACCTGGCGGGGGAGACCAACGCAGACGTCTTGCAGTTCGCGGCCTCGGGGTTCCGCGACTTCACCCGCATCGCGGCGAGCGATCCGGTGATGTGGCGGGACATCTTCCTGAACAATCGCGAGGCGCTGCTGGAGATGCTGGCACGCTTTACTGAGGACGCACAGGCGATGGCGCGCGCGGTGCGCTGGGGGGATGGAGCCTACATCGAGGACAAGATCGAGCGCGGGCGCGCGATCAGGAAAAGCCTGATCGACCTGAAGCAGGCTTAGTCCAAACCGCGAGGAGTGGCAGACAGTCGATCGGCCGTTGTCTAAACGGACTGTTAGGTCAATCCACGTCTAGCAAAATGAACATTGATTGTGCGGCTCGAAAAAATGATGCCAGCATCCAAACGGTTAGGCCGGCCCAGGCACCAATTATGATGTTATACCAACCGCCCTAACCATTGACCTGTGCCCAAGCGCGGGTCCCGATCGAGCGTATGCGATCGGGATCGTTGATCAGGAACTCCCGTGCCTTCCGGCATCCCTCGACGATGGCCTCGTAGCTATTCCAGACCAAGGCGCAGAGCTTGTTGGCGCGTAGATATTCCCAAACGTTTTCCATCGGGTTCAGTTCGG
>Ga0302320_10005908_pt1 | contig 27303 bp, 8 predicted proteins | sample Bog_T0_3_FD_202130 | JGI IMG/M metagenome (GOLD analysis project Ga0302320, IMG submission 202130) | Peat permafrost microbial communities from Stordalen Mire near Abisko, Sweden - Bog_T0_3 | ecosystem: Environmental > Terrestrial > Soil > Wetlands > Peat | place: Sweden: Abisko, Stordalen Mire...
CTTCTGGTTGGAATCACCTTGTGCTGCGCGGCGGCGGGACAAACGGCGACCAGCCTGAGCGTATCGAGTGGCGCAATCACGGTTGGGGCGAGCGAGACACTGACGGCTACGGTGCTGTCGGGGGGCCTTCCGGTGACGGCGGGAAGCGTGGAGTTCCGCGACAATCTGGCATCGCCGGGAGGGAGTGTTCTGGGAAAGACGCCGCTGAATGGCAGCGGCTCTGGGCAGTTGGCTCTCTCCAGCGTGGGCCCCGGCGTACACCTGGGCATGGGCCTGCATGAGATCAGCGCAATCTATACGGGATCGTCCGGGCTGGCCATCAGCGTCAGCTCGTATCAGGCGGTGACGGTGAGCGGAACATCGCAGCTACCGACGACGACGGCGATCAGCTCGACGGGGGTGGCGGGGAACTACATGCTGACGGGAATGGTCACCGCGCTGACGACGGTGCTACCGACCGGCATGGTGTCGTTTCTGGACGCGTCGAACGGCAATGCGGTGCTGAACACGCAGACTCTTGATCCAGCGAGCAAAGGCTACGGGTTCGCAGCCTTCTCGACTGCGCCGGGTGTAGGCGGAGCAACTTCCGTAGCGGTAGGCGACTTCAACGGCGATGGGAACCTCGACCTGGCCGTGACCAACAGCTACTCCGGCACGGTATCGATCCTGCTGGGCGATGGAGCAGGAAACTTCACAACATTTTCAGGCTCGATGGTGTCGGTAGGAAGCGGGACGACCTCCAATCCATTTTCCATAGCGGTGGGCGACTTCAACAGCGATGGGAACCTCGACCTGGCGGTGGCCAACTTCGGCGATGGCACGGTGTCGATCCTGCTGGGCGATGGAACAGGGTTCTTCCATCCTGCCCCGACGCCCATCGTTACAGTTGGAAGGGGCCCGTACTCGATAGCGGTGGGTGACTTCACTGGCGATGGGGTCCTGGACCTGGCTGTGGCCAACTCCGGCGACAACACCGTGTCAATCCTGGTGAACGATGGGACGGGGAAGTTCTCGCCCGCGGCGACTCCCACCGTGGCCGTTGGAGTTAGCCCGCTTTCTGTCGTGGTGGGCGACTTTCTGGGCAACGGAAAGTTCGACCTGGCGGTGGTTAACAGTTGCGGGACCGACTCACTTTGTTCCGCACCCGGCACGGTGTCGATCCTGCTGGGCGATGGAACGGGGAACTTCACACCCGCTACGACACTTCCCGTTGGATACAGTCCGTACTCTGTTGCGGTGGGCGACTTCAACGGCGATGGGGTTCTCGACTTGGCCGTGGCCAACAGTTGCGGGAACGACCCACTTTGCAACAACTCGCCGGGCACAGTGTCGATCCTGCTGGGCGATGGGACGGGGAGCTTCTCCTCCGCCGCGACGTCCCCAGTTACAGTTGGAGTTAATCCGCGTTCTGTTGCGGTGGGCGACTTCAACGGCGATGGATCTCTCGACCTGACGGTGGTCAACTTCAATGACAACACCGTCACGATCCTGAAGGGTGATGGAACGGGGAACTTCGCGCCCGCTACGACGACCCCAGTCCCGGTTGGAGTCAATCCGACTTCGGTTGCGGTGGGCGACTTCAATGGCGATGGAAACCCCGACCTGGCTGTGGCCAACTTCGACGATGGCACGGTCACGGTGCTGCACGCACTCTGGACTGAAAGCGCCACGGCACCGGTTTCGTTCTCGACGCCGCCATCGCATAATGTTCTGGCCAGTTACGCTGGGGATGCGATCTACACGCCCAGCCAGTCGACAGCGATCCCATTACTGGGACTATTAAACACGGGGCTGGTGTGGACGCCAACCTACGCGATCATCCAGGGCACATCGTTGAGCGGCTTACTGAACGCAACGACCACCTACGGCGGCCTGCCGGCGACAAATCTGTGCAGCTACACCTCAACGCCCACCGGCGGAATCGTATACAACTCGACAGTGCTTGATGTGGGGTCGTACACGCTGGGCGTCACATGCACGGGAGACTACCCCACGGTGACGGGTACAAGACCACTGACGGTGTACCACACGGGGTATGTGCTGACGACGGGCACCAACAACCCGTCGGAGGGCACTGTGACTCCAGCCTCGGGCGGGACCTACGCCCCGACGCTTGTGATCGCCATCTCCGCGACGGCCAACCCCGGATACATCTTCGAGGGCTGGGAGTCAAATGCAGCCATTGCCAGTACGAGCAACGCCAGTACCAGCGTGACCATGAACTCGGCGGAGACGGTGACGGCTGACTTCGAGGCGGTGCCGACATTCGTGGTGAATACGAACCAGGACGACATTTCGGCGCCCGTTGCCTCCAACTGCCCGGCAAATCCGTCCGGCAGAGGTAGCGGCCCATGTACGCTGCGCGATGCCTTGCTTGCGGCCGCGGGCGTCGGCGGCAACATTCTCTTCGACCCGACGGTGTTTTCCGCCAGCAATACGGCGGCGGCCAACACCATCACGCTGGGCGCCGATGGGCCGTTATCGATCCCAACCAACACGATACTCACTGGGGCAACCTCGGGCAGCGGCGTTACGCTGACCAACCTGGTAACGGTGAATGGGGCCTCCGCGAGCACGGTCTTCACGCTGAGCGGCAGCACGGTGGCGATTCTCAACAACCTGACCATTGAGGATGGGACGTCTGGCGGCAACGGCGGCGGCATCAGCAACAACGGCACGCTGACGGTGAACCAAAGCACCTTCAACGGCAACTCCGCGATCGATGGTGGAGGCATCGACAGCAGCGGCACGCTGACGGTGAGCGGAAGCACCTTCAACGGCAACTCCGCGACCATCGGCGGCGGCATCTGTGTCGAGTCCGGCGGAAGCGTGACGGTGAGCGGCAGCACATTCTTTGGCAACGCCGGGACAACCGGCGGCGGCGCAATCGACGCCACCGTGGGCGGACCGCTTGCAGTAAGCAGCAGCACAATTTCCGGGAACAGTTCAACGAACAGCACGGGCGGCATTGCAGGGCCTGTTTCCAGCTTTCCGATGAGCAACAGCATCGCGACAGGAAACGTAAACGGGGATTGCAGTGTCTCCGGAGGCTCATGCCCAGCAAATGGCACTGGCGGCAACGTGCTGGGTGTGGCCGCCAATCTGGCCGCGCTGGGCAACTACGGCGGCCCGACGCAGACCATGATACCGTTGCCGGGCAGCGTGGCGATCTGCGCGATCGTTCCCACGGGCACGGGAACCGACCAGCGCGGAATGCCGTGGCCAGTTAGCTACAACGTCACATCCTGCCAGGACTCCGGCGCGGTGCAGACCGACTATTCTCTGAGCTTCGTTCAGCAACCGTCGACGACGCTAATCCTAACGCCCATCTCGCCGGCCCCTACCGTTGAGTTCGATGAGAGCGGCAGCCCGTTTGCTTCGTCTGTAACGATTCCGCTGACTCTGAAGGACAGCGGCGGCAACGATATTACGAGTCTCGACCTGAGTGGCGGATCGGCCAACACGTCCAGCGGCGTGGCCACTTACTCGCCGCTGGACGTCGACGCGCCAGGAACCGGCGACACGTTAGCGGCCAATCTATCGCTGAATTCAACGACTGCCATCTCATCCACCAGCAGCCCGTTCGACGTGACCCTGAAGCCCACGACGACCGTTGCGTCCGATGCGTCGGCGGTGTATCTCGTAAGTCAACAGAGCGTGACCCTGTCGGCGACGGTTACGAGCAGTTATGGAGCGGTGAATGCGGGCACGGTGACCTTCACGGTGATGCAAAGCAGCACCCCGATCGGGTCGCCGGTGACCAGCGGCACGGTGAGCAGCGGTGCCGCCAGTGTGACCTATACACTGCCGGGCGGAACATCGGCGGGCGGGTACTCCATTCAGGCCGTGTACAACACGGGTGGCGGCTTTGCCACCAGTAGCGACAGCACTCATACACTGACGGTCGGCATGGTTACGGTGACGCCCACGCTGGGCAACCTGTTGCAGATCTACACCGGGTCTCCTCTGGCAGCGACGGCCACCACCTCGCCCAGTGGCTTGACGGTGAATTTCACCTACAACGGCAGCTCCACCGCGCCGACAGCGGTTGGCAGCTATACCGTTGTGGGAACTATCAGCGACGAAAACTACCAGGGCAGCAGCAGCAGCACGCTTGTGATCAGCCAGGCAACGCCGGCGATACCCTGGGCGACGCCAGCGGCGATTCCCTATGGAACGGCGCTGAGCGCCACACAGCTTGACGCCAGCTCGGCGGTGGCCGGAACGTTCGTCTACAACCCGGCAGCGGGAGCGGTGCTCGGCGTCGGGCCACAGACCCTGTCGGTCACGCTGACGCCCACCGACAGCACCGACTACATGCCGGCAACGGTGTACATCACACTTGTGGTGAACAAGGGCGCACCGGGGATTACATGGGCGACACCGGCGGCCATCACATATGGGACGGCACTGAGCGCAACGCAACTCAACGCCAACACGACGGTGGCTGGAACCTACGTTTATACCCCGGCGGCGGGAGCTGTGCTGACGGCGGGTTTGCAAACCCTATCGGTGACGTTTACACCAACCGACAGCAGCGACTACTTGACGGCGACCAGCACCGTGCAGTTGACGGTGAACAAGGCAACACCGGCGATTAGCTGGGCGACTCCGGCGGCGATTCCCTATGGGACGGCACTGAGCGCAACGCAACTTGACGCCAGCTCGACGGTGGCGGGGACTTTCGTCTATACACCGGCAGCGGGAGCTGTGCCGACGGCGGGCTTGCAGACCCTTTCGGTAACATTTACACCAACCGACAGCAGCGACTACACGACGGCGACGGCGACGGTGCAGTTGACGGTGAACAAGGCTGCGCCGGTGGTCACATGGGCGACCCCGGTGGCGATTCCCTATGGGACGGCACTCAGCGCGGTGCAACTTGACGCTGGCTCGACGGTGGCGGGGACTTTCGTCTACACCCCGGCAGCGGGAGCTGTGCCGATGGCAGGTTTGCAGACCCTTTCGGTAACATTTACGCCAACCGACAGCACCGACTACTCGACGGCGACGGCGACGGTGCAGTTGACGGTGAACGCGGCTGCGCCGGCGATACCCTGGGCGACACCAGCGGCGATCACATATGGAACGGCACTGAGCGCGGCGCAGCTTGACGCCAGCTCGACGGTCGCGGGGACTTTCGTCTACACCCCGGCAGCAGGAGCTGTGCTGACGGCAGGCTTGCAGACCCTTTCGGTAACATTTACGCCAACCGACAGCAGCGACTACACGACGGCTACGGCGACGGTACAGTTGACGGTGAACAAGGCTGCTCCGGTGGTTACATGGGCTACTCCGGTGGCGATTCCCTATGGAACGGCGCTGAGCGCGGCGCAGCTTGACGCTGGCTCGACGGTGGCGGGGACTTTCGTCTATACACCGGCAGCGGGAGCTGTGCTGACGGCAGGCTTGCAGACCCTTTCGGTAACATTTACACCAACCGACAGCACCGACTACTCGACGGCGACGGCGACGGTGCAGTTGACGGTGAACAAGGCAACGCCGGCGATTAGCTGGGCGACACCAGCGGCGATCACATATGGAACGACGCTGAGCGCGGCTCAACTTGATGCCAGCTCGACGGTGGCTGGAACCTACGTTTATTCACCGGCGGCGGGAGCTGTGCTGACGGCGGGTTCGCAGACACTGTCGGTGACGTTTACACCAACCGACAGCAGCGACTACTCGACGGCGACCAGCACCGTGCAGTTGACTGTGAACAAGGCTGCGCCGGTGGTACCATGGGCGGCCCCGGCGGAGATCACATATGGAACGGCACTGAGCGCGGCGCAGCTTGACGCCAGCTCGACGGTCGCGGGGACTTTCGTCTATACACCGGCAGCGGGAGCTGTGCCGACGGCGGGTTTGCAAACCCTTTCGGTAACATTTACGCCAACCGACAGCACAGACTACTCGACGGCGACCAGCACCGTGCAGTTGACGGTGAACGAGGCTGCTCCGGTGGTTGTATGGGCGGCACCGACGGCAATCAGTTATGGGACGGCACTGAGCGCAACGCAACTCAACGCCAACACGACGGTGGCTGGAACCTACGTTTATACCCCGGCGGCTGGAGTTGTGCTGACGGCGGGTTTGCAGACACTGTCGGTGACCTTTACACCGACTGACAGCACCGACTACTCGACGGCGACCAGCACCGTGCAGTTGACTGTGAACAAGGTTGCTCCGGTGGTTACATGGGCTACTCCGGTGGCGATTCCCTATGGGACGGCACTCAGCGCGGCGCAACTTGACGCCAGCTCGACGGTGGCGGGGACTTTCGTCTATACACCGGCAGCGGGAGCTGTGCTGACAGCGGGTTTGCAGACACTGTCGGTGACGTTTACCCCGGCTGACAGCACCGACTACTCGACGGCTACGGCGACGGTGCAGTTGACGGTGAACAAGGCTGCGCCGGTGGTTACATGGGCTACTCCGGTGGCGATTCCCTATGGGACGGCACTCAGCGCGGTGCAACTTGACGCTGGCTCGACGGTGGCGGGGACTTTCGTCTATACACCGGCAGCAGGAGCTGTGCTGACGGCAGGCTTGCAAACCCTTTCGGTAACCTTTACACCGACTGACAGCACCGACTACTCGACAGCGACGGCGACGGTAACGCTGACGGTGAACAAGGCCACCCCGGCGATACCCTGGACGACACCGGCGGCGATTCCCTATGGAACGGCGCTGAGCGCGGCGCAACTTGACGCCAGCTCGACGGTGGCTGGAACCTACGTTTATTCACCGGCGGCGGGAGCTGTGCTGACGGCGGGTTTGCAAACCCTTTCGGTTACATTTACGCCAACCGACAGCACCGACTACTCGACGGCGACGGCGACGGTGCAGTTGACGGTGAATATGGCCACCCCGGCGATACCATGGGCGACCCCGGCGGCGATTCCCTATGGAACGGCGCTGAGCGCGGCGCAGCTTGACGCCAGTTCTACGGTGGCGGGGACTTTCGTCTACACCCCGGCGGCGGGAGCTGTGCTGACGGCGGGTTTGCAGACCCTTTCGGTGACGTTTACACCAACCGACAGCACCGACTACTCGACAGCGACCAGCACTGTGCAGTTGACGGTGAACAAGGCTGCGCCGGCGATACCCTGGGCGACACCGGCGGCGATCACATATGGAACGACGCTGAGCGCGGCTCAACTTGATGCCAGCTCGACGGTGGCTGGAACCTACGTTTATTCACCGGCGGCGGGAGCTGTGCTGACGGCGGGTTCGCAGACACTGTCGGTGACCTTTACACCGACTGACAGCAGCGACTACTCGACAGCGACGGCAACAGTAACGCTGACGGTGAACAAGGCCACGCCAGCGATTACCTTGGCGACACCGGCGGCAATCAGTTATGGGACGGCGCTGAGCGCGGCGCAGCTTGACGCCAGCTCGGTGGTTGCGGGGACCTATGTCTACACACCGGCAGTAGGAGCCGTGCTGACGGCGGGTTCGCAGACCCTTTCGGTGACGTTTACACCAACCGACAGCAGCGACTACTCGACGGCGACCAGCACCGTGCAGTTGACTGTGAACAAGGCTGCGCCGGTGGTTACATGGGCGGCCCCGGCGGCGATCACATATGGAACGGCACTGAGCGCGGCTCAACTCAACGCCGGCTCGACGGTCGGTGGGACATACGTCTATACACCGGCGGCGGGAGCTGTGCCGACGGCGGGTTTGCAGACCCTTTCGGTGACGTTTACGCCAACCGACAGCAGCGACTACTCGACGGCGACCAGCACCGTGCAGTTGACGGTGAACGAGGCTGCGCCGGTGGTTACATGGGCGACACCGGCGGCAATCACTTATGGGACGGCACTGAGCGCGGCGCAACTTGACGCTGGCTCGACGGTCGCGGGGACCTATGTCTACACCCCGGCGGCGGGAGCCGTGCCGACGGCGGGTTTGCAGACCCTTTCGGTGACGTTTACACCAACCGACAGCAGCGACTACTCGACAGTGACGGCGACGGTAACGCTGACGGTGAACAAGGCTGCGGCAACTGTCACGTTGGGCAGCCTGTCACAGATATACACAGGGTCTCCTCTGGCAGCGACGGCCACAACCGTGCCGAGCGGCTTGACGGTGAACATTACCTATAACGGCAGCTCCGCCGCACCGACGGCGGCGGGCAACTATGCTGTTGTGGAAACGATCAGCGACACAAACTATCAGGGAAGCAGCAGTAACACGCTGGTGATCAGCAAGGCTGCGCCGGTGGTTACATGGGTGGCCCCGGCGGCGATTCCCTATGGGACGGCGCTGAGCGCGGCGCAGCTTGACGCCAACTCGGTGGTCGCGGGGACCTATGTCTACACACCGGCAGTGGGAGCTGTGCTGACGGCGGGTCCGCAGACCCTGTCGGTGACGTTTACACCGACTGACAGCAGCGACTACTCGACGGCGACGGCGACGGTGCAGTTGACGGTGAACGCGGCTGCGCCGGTGATTGCATGGGCGGCCCCGGCGGCGATTCCCTATGGGACGGCACTGAGCGCGGCGCAGCTTGACGCCAGTTCGGTGGTTGCGGGAACTTTCGTCTACACCCCGGCGGCGGGAGCTGTGCCGACGGCGGGTTTGCAGACCCTGTCGGTAACATTTACACCAACCGACAGCAGCGACTACTCGACGGCTACGGCGACGGTGCAGTTGACGGTGAACAAGGCTACGCCCGCAATCATCTGGGCGGTACCGGCGGCGATCACATATGGAACGGCGCTGAGCGCAACCCAACTCAACGCCAGCTCGGTGGTTGCGGGGACCTATGTCTACACCCCGGCAGCGGGAGCTGTGCCGACGGCGGGTTTGCAGACCCTTTCGGTGACGTTTACGCCAACCGACAGCAACGACTACTCGACGGCTACGGCGACGGTGCAGTTGACGGTGAACAAGGCTGCGGCAACTGTCACGTTGGGCAGCTTGTCACAGATATACACAGGGTCTCCTCTGGCAGCGACGGCCACGACCGTGCCGAGCGGCTTGACGGTGAACTTTACCTACAACGGAAGCTCAACCGCACCCACAGCGGTTGGCAACTATACCGTTGTGGGAACAATCAGCGACACAAACTATCAGGGCAACAGCAGTAACACGCTGGTGATCAGCAGGGCTGCGCCGGTGATTACATGGCTGGCACCGGCGGCGATTTTTTATGGGACGCCGCTGAGCGCGGCGCAGCTTGACGCCAGTTCGACGGCTGCGGGGACGTTCGCCTACAGCCCACCGGCTGGAACTGGTCTGACGGTTGGCTCGCAGACACTCACGGTAACTTTTACACCAACCGACAGCAGCGACTACTCGACGGCAACCAGCACCGTGCAGTTGACGGTGAACAAGGCTACGCCCGCAATCATCTGGGCGACACCGGCGGCGATCCCATACGGAACAGCGCTGAGCGCGGCGCAACTCAACGCCAGCTCGACGGCCGCTGGGACATTCGTCTACACACCAGCTGCGGGCGTGGTTCTGGGAATCGGTTCGCAGACCTTGTCTGTCACGCTGACCCCAACCGACAGCAACGACTACTCGACGGCGACCAGCACCGTGCAGTTGACGGTGAACGCGACTACACAGACGATCAGCTTCACAGCGTCGTCAACCATGACATATGGATGTGTACCCATTACGCTGACGGCGACGGGCGGGGCTTCGGGGAATCCGGTTACATTTAGCGTCCTCTCCGGACCAGGCTCCATCACGGGGAGCACGCTGATCATCAATGGCGCAGGGTCGGTGGTGGTTGCCGCGAACCAGGCTGGCAACGGCACCTACGCAGCAGCAACGCAGGTGACGCAGAGCATCGTGGTCAATCCTGCGCCGTCTGCAATCGCGATTGCGAGCGGCGCAAGCACGGTGCTGGCGCAGAATGCGGTCACGCTGACGGCCACGGTATCCTCGCCGGCAGGCATCCCCACAGGCACGGTGAGCTTCCTGGATGGCACGACGCCGCTCGGCCCGGGCACGCTATCTGGAGGGGTTGCAACGCTGACCACTTCGTTGCTGACTGTGGGAACACACTCGATCAGCGCCGTGTACAGCGGGGGAACGAACTTTGTCGCAGCGACCAGCGCCGTGCTGACGCAATGCGTCATGGACATCAGCTTGAGCGACCCATCTGCCGGTGGCACGTCGCAGACCGTGACAGCGGGCGGCAACGCGATCTATTCGCTGGCCATCGCACCCAGCAGCGGCACGACCTTCCCGGTGGCAGTGACGCTGACTGTGAGCGGCCTTCCCACTACAACAACGGCAAGCCTAACCCCGGCGGCGTGGGTCCTGTCATCGAACAATCCATGGACATGGACTCTGCCCGCTAACACACCGCTGACGAGCAATTCGCAGTTGACCATCCAGTTGTCGCAGAGCCTGGCACAGACACAGCCGAATGGCGCGGCAGGCGGCAATCTGGCTACGCGGCTGGCGCCGTTCTCGCTGGCGCTTCTGATCCTTCCCTTCGCGGGCCGGATGCGCCGCGCAAGCAAGCGGCTGAGACGCGCGGCTTTCGTGCTGCTGTTGCTGGTTGCGAGCGTGGCAGCCATGGCAGGACTGAGCGGTTGCGGTTCTCCCAGCGTTTTCTTCTCCCAGCAAATGGAGAGTTATTCGGTAACCGTGACGGTGAGCGCAGGCACACTGTCTCACTCCATGCCAGTTACGCTGGTGGTGGAGTGACGAGGACAAGTCGAGCCTGCGAGGAGCGGACCGGGCGACGCGCTCGGATAATTGTAGCGAGCGATTTTCTGGCCGTGATTCAGGAGGCTATTTGGGAGCGGCCTGCGGTGTGATGGCGGAGACGGGAACCTCCATGACGCCCAGATGGCCGGTGGCGAGGTCGTGGACGCCGATGCGCAGGATGTACTCTCCCTTGGCGGGCACGGCGATCTCCTGACGGAGTTTGGCACCACCTTCCAGCATGGATTCGTAGGCGTCGTCAGCCAGAGCGGGCTTGGCCGCCATGGTGCCGGAGTTGACCAGTTTGCCGTCGTCCGTGTCATAGACGTTGACGGCGTACTCGAACTGGCCATGATAGTTGCCGTCATCCGACAGGTCGAACTGAATCCCATTGATGTCGATGAGGTAGTTGAGGGTGAGGTGACGGTAAGGCGGCTTCATCGCCTTAGGGTCGGGATTGCTGCCTGGCGGAAGCGTGGCATCGGTGGCGGGGGCCAAAGCGACGGTGACGTGGAAGAGAATCTCCGTGGGTTGCAGAGCACCGCGCATCATGGCAGTCTGGAGGGGGGTGGCTTTATCGACAGGCTTTCCGCTGAGGGTGGTATTCGGGGGCAGTGCGTGGTAGCCGTGTCTATAGAGGAGATTGAGGTCCGGCTGGTCGACTTTGACGGTGATGGAGCGGCGGCGTGTGTCCATGGTCTGGTTGGTGGGGGCGTAGATGATGGTGTAGTAGTTGGCCCCGGTATCGATGGCCTGCTGGGCTGCTCCGGCAAGGTCGTTGGTGTTGAAGAAGGTCTTGCCGCCGGTGGACTCGGCGACGCCTTCCATCACCAGGTGCTCCGTCGCTTGCGTCCTAACAATCCGGCTGTCGGGCGCGTTCTTCGCAAGAAGATCCAGCGCGCGGGAATCGACCGGATAGACGACAACATGCGAGTTCCCGAGCAGGCCTTCGGCAACGCTGAGGTCTTCGCGGAAGTCGTAGCAGACTGAGCCCTGCTTGTCCCTCATTCTGTCTGGGAATCCACCCGAGTACCAGAGGAGGTTCTTTCGTCCGGGCATGCCGGAGACGTAGCGTGAGATCTCCGCCATGGCGGAGAGAGTGTACTGACCGCGTTCGGCTGCGTGTTGGCACTCCACATCTTGATTGAATGCAGTCGCCTTCGGTTGCGCTACCATGGCGGATTGCTTGGGCGCCGCCTGGCCCTGGAACATGTCCTCTGAGATGTCAATATTTATATCCTGGCCGCTGTCCTCGAGGGACGGAACTCCCAGGTTGAGCTTCTTGCTCTTGATGGCATTCTTCAGTAGTTGCTGGTCCGTGGTGAATCCCTGGACCAAGGACAGTTTCCCGGTTGGCGACAAGCTGAACACGGCGACGCGCGTTCCGGCAGGCGCCTTGTCCGCGAAGTCAACCATGCGCTTCTGCACGATGGACTGGGTCGCGATGGGCGTGTCGAGCGAATCGATCATCAGGATGTTGAGAGGGCGGGCAGTCTCTGGCGCAGTGGCGTTGGTGAATGTGTTTGGCGGAAGAGATGGCCTGGCCGCGGCCGGAGACTCTGCCGGCTTCTGGTCGGAGCGGTGCTCTCGAAAACTGCGGGGGACCATCGGCCTGCCATCCTCGAGGACGGTGAAGTTGTCCTGGGTGAGGCCGTGGACGGGATTGCCCTTTGCGTCGGTGACGTTGACATCGACGACCACTTCGCGGGCGTTGACCCTGAGGCTAGGGACTGTGGACGAAGGCGACGCTGGCGAGTTTTGAGCGGAGAGCTTCTGGCCGCAGAGCAGGGTTGCGCTTAGGAGCAGGACAGATGAAGCGAGAACGAGCTTGGAAGGGCGCATCGGGGCGTTTCTCCGGGGAAAAAAGATAAGGGTGGAGCTCTTCGGAAGTTGGATGGAATGATTGCAAGGATTACCGGATATCGAGAGGAAATCCGGGGCCGGATTGTTGGCGGATGCTTGGGAAGGATGGCCCCGGCTGCCGCCGAGAATGCCGTGATGCATAACCGTTCGACGAGCGAGCTTCGCAATGCATCTCCTAGACGTGTGCAATGGTACAACAAGCACAATTGCGTTTGCCAGAGAAGCGCCATTCCGCAGTCTCTGTCACCTGTGAAGGCTTTGTTCCTCATCGCAACGGCGCATCAAAGACATGGATCGTGGGCAGCGCGTTGTGCTGGTCATCGAAGAGCGCGCGCTTGGCAATCGAGCCTCCAGCCATCGGCTCCCACCAGAAGATGCCTCGCACCTTGCCGCCCGGGGTCTCTCGAACTACGCGGTCGAGCGCGGCAAGGAAGTCGCGCTGCCCATCAGGCGTCTGCGGAAACGGCACTTGCTTGCCCTTGAAGTCCTCGCCCGACCTCCAGTCGTATGCCGTCTCGGCCAGCACAACGCTCTTGTGATATGTGTTCCACACAAACGCCAGATTGCTCTTCAGCTCGTCGAGGCTGCCCTGCCACCACGGATAGTATGACTGGCCGACCACGTCGTACGGCACGCGATATTGCGCCAGGTGGTCGAGGAACAACTTGGTGGCCTCCTGGTTCCCACCCTTGTCGATGTGGATCATGATCTTCGGCCGCCTGTGCCAGCCGCTCCCCTTATCAACGCCGTGAATCCCGGCCAGCAGCAGGTCCGCAAAGTTCTGCCACTGGGCCGGCAACCTTCCATCCGGCCACATCATGCCGTTGGTCACCTCGTTGCCCACCTGCACCATGTCTGGCATCACATGCTGTTTGCGCATCGCCGCAATGGTGTCGCGCGTGTACGCGAAGACTGCCTGCTGGAGTTGGGCGTGCGACATCGCAGCCCAGGCGCGCGGCACGATCTGATGACCAGGGTCGGCCCAATCGTCCGAGTAGTGGAAGTCCAGCAGCAGCTTGAAGCCACGCGCCTTCGCGTCCTTCGCCGATGCGATGGTGTAGTCGAGATTATTGGGCAAAGCGATTGGATTGACCATCACGCGCAGCCGGACCCAGGTGTACCCGTGGTTCTTCAGAATCTGCAGGCCGGGCTCGGACACGCCCGCATCCTTGAAGACCACGCCGCGGCCCTCCATCTGGCGCAGGTACGAGACATCCGCCCCGGCAATGACATTCTGCGCGCGAGCGCACTGCGTGCAGAGAACAAGCGCACAAGCCAGAGCCAGCAGTATCTTCATCGTTTTCACTCCTGTCGCAACTTTGCGAACACCAAAACACAGTAGGCCGGTAATTGTTCGCAGTGCCAATTTTACGCAGTTCCATACCTCGACTGCACGCCATGAAAGCAATGCATGAGGATGTTCCGTTTCGGCTGCATTCCAGGAGCGCGCAGGCGCGAAGTCAATCTAGTCCGCACCCGCCGCGGATTACCTTGACAACTTCCACAGCACAAATCTAGGGTTTGCTTGGCGATCTGATTCATGAATGAAGCAGATCGCCTTCCGCTCTTCAGGAGTACTTCGCCATGTCATTCAAAAATGCAACGTCCGCGTGCCTGCTTGCGGTTTTAGCGCTCGCAGCGCATGCGCAAGCGCCTCCGGCAACGCCCGCGCCAACACCTGCGGCAGTCCCCGCAGCAAGGCCTGCCGCAACCGTCATCGCTGGTATTCCGGTGAACTACGACGAATCGAAGGTTGGGACGTATACGCTGCCCGATCCGCTGAAGCTGAACGATGGCAAGCCGGTGCGCAACGCGAAGACCTGGACGGAAAACCGGCGGCCAGAGATCCTCGCTCTGTTCGAGACGCAGCAGTATGGTGCCGCGCCGGGCCGGCCCGCCGACGAGAGCTTCGAAGTGACTGACAAAGGAACGCCGGCGCTGGGCGGGAAGGCGGTCCGGAAGCAGGTGACGATCCACCTGTCGAAAGACCCTGCGTGGCCGGAGATTCATCTACTTGTGTATCTGCCGGCGGCGGCGAAGAAGCCGGTGCCGATGTTCCTGAGTATCAGCTTTGGCGCGATCCAGAATACGGTGGACGATTCGGGGATTGTACCGGCGAAGGTGCGCGATCTGAAGACGAACAAGCTGGTCGATCCGCCGCCGGTGACGCCGGGGCGTGGGTTCGGGCGCATCAACGCGCAGGCGTTCCTGGACGCGGGGATCGGCGTGGCGACGTTCAATTACGCGGAGCTTGATCCGGATACGCTGACTGGGTTTGGGGAGGGGATTCGAGCGAAGTATATGAAGGCAGGACAGACAGGCGAGGACGACCGCGCGCCGGACGCGTGGGGCTCGATCTCAGCATGGGCGTGGGGCATAAGCCGGGTCGAGGACTACTTCGAGACGGACAAGGGCATCGATGCAAAACGCGTGGCCATCCACGGGGTGTCGCGGCTGGCCAAGACCGTGATGTGGGCTGGCGCTCACGACCAGCGCTTCGCGGCGGTGATTGCAAGCTGCTCCGGCGAGGGAGGCGCGGCACTGAGCCGCAGGGACTACGGCGAGACCATAGCGCACCTGATGGCGCCGACGCGCTATCCGTACCAGTTTGCGGCGAACTACGCCAAGTACGGGGGCTTTCCCGACACCGCGCCGATGGACGCAAACCTGCTGGTGGCGCTGATCGCACCGCGTCCGCTGCTGCTGCAGACCGGGAGCACCGATACCTGGTCCGATCCCAAGGGTGAGTTCCTTGCGGCGGTCGCAGCCGGGCCGGTCTACAAGCTGCTGGGCAAGCAGGACCTGGGCACCGATGTTTGGCCCGCAGCGAAGACTCCCATCCTCAACAACGGCCTTAACTACTACATGCACGAGGGCCCGCACGGCATGGTGCCGACGGACTGGGACATCTATGTGCAGTTTTTGAAGGCGCAATTTCATCCGGAGCCGTAGGCCGCACCCTTTGCCCGTTGCGACAGGGCAACACGCTGCCTGCTGCGGAGAACTCCTGAGAGGAACCTATGACGCATGTGCGTAAGGCAATTCTGTTGAGGATGGCGGCGGCAGCGGCGCTTGCAGCCGCGAGTGTGGGCTTTGCGCAGAGCGCTCCCAACTCTGTGGCGAAAGCTGCTCCGGCGAAGGTCGCTCTGGCGCAGGACCCTCTGGCGCAGGGCTTCGTGGCGCCGCCTGACTCCGCCAAGCCGCGCACCTGGTGGCACTGGACCAACGGCAACGTCACCGAGAGCGGCATCACCAAGGACATCGAGTGGATGAATCGGGTGGGCATCGGCGGCTTTCAACTGGTCGATGTCGCGTCGGGAAATGGCCAGGTGGTTGAACCGAAGATCAACTTCGGCACGGAGGAGTGGTACCACGCTGTGCGCCACTCGGCCGAACTTGCCAAGCAGTTTGGCATGGAGATGTCTATCTTCAGTTGCGCGGGATGGAGCGAGGCGGGCGGGCCGTGGGTGACGCAGCAGATGGCGATGAAGAAGCTGGTGTGGAGCGAGACGGATGTGGTGGGTGGAAAGAGCTTCGCGGGCAAGCTGGCGCAGCCACCGTCGAATGAGGGAGCGGTGCGGGACTTGGGCGCGGGTGGAACGGCCACCGATCCGCCTTTTTATGCGGACAGCGCGGTGATTGCGTACCGCACGCCTGCGGATGAAACGCCAATGGCATCGCTGCACCCGAAGGTGACGACAAGCGGCGGGCCGATCGATGGCAAGGCGCTGCTGGATGACAGCCTGCAGACGACGGTGACGATTGCTCCACCGAAGGATGGCGGGCCGGCGTGGCTGCAGTATGAGTTTGCGCAGCCGTTTACGGCGCGGGCTTTGTCGCTGGGGAGCCGGGGGGTAATCCCGGTCGGGAAGATACTGGCGAGCGATGACGGCGCAGCGTGGCGGGAGATTCTGGCGACTCCGGGGCCGCAGGGATATCACGGAGCGCAGATCCGGACATTCGCGTTTCCGGCGGTGACGGCCAAGTTCTTCCGGATTGAGTTCGACCGCAGAGGTCTGTCGCCGGCAGAGGTCATCCATGGCGAGGACGATACGGCGGCGCCAACACGCGGGGGCTTGGCAGCTGGGCCTCCGAGCTATGTCATCAGCGAGGCAATCTTCTACTCCGACGCGCGCGTCAATCGCTGGGAGGACAAGGACGCGTCCGGCAGTCTGATGGATGTGTACGACGTTGTCCCTACGCCGGACGCTCCTGCTGCGGCGGAGATCTCGCGCGGCGACATCGTCGACCTGACCGGCAAGATGGACAAGGACGGCACGCTGCACTGGGATGTGCCCGAGGGCCGCTGGACCATTCTGCGCATGGGCTACTCACTGACCGGCGCGCGGAACCGTCCCTCTGTGCCGGCGGGCAGCGGGTTGGAGGTGGACAAGCTCAGTTCAAAGTATGTGCAGCAGTACTTCGCGGGCTACATGAACCCGATGCAGCAGCACCTTGGCGACCTGATCGGCTCGACCGTCCAGTACATGACCATGGACAGTTGGGAGGCGGGAATGCAGAACTGGACCGACCAGATGATCGCGGAGTTCAAGACGCGGCGCGGGTACGACCCGACGCCGTATCTGCCAGTGCTGGCCGGACGCGTAGTGGAGAGTGCCGACGCGAGCGACCGCTTCCTCTGGGACTTTCGCCGCACCCTCGCCGACTTGTACGCAGACGACTTTTACGGCACGATGGACAGCGAGTTGCACAAGCTGGGCATGAAGGCGTACTCCGAAGCTTCGGGCGTTGCGCTCGAAATCCCCGAAGACACGCTGCTGAACAAGAGCCACATCGACATTCCGATGGCAGAGTTCTGGGTAGGGAAGATGCATCCGGAGTCGATGTACTACGTGGATGTGCATGGGGCTGCATCGGCCGCGCATGTGTACGGCAAGCCCCTGGTCGCCACGGAGACCTTTACCGGCGGAGGATACGAAGCGCCCTACACACTGAAGAAGATCGCGGACTACTGGTTCGCACAGGGCGTCAACCGCATCGTCTTCCATACGTCCGCGGAGCAGCCGCTGGACACCAAACCGGGCAATACAATGGTCGGCACACACATCAATCGCAACATTACCTGGGCTGAGTTGGCGAAGCCGTTCATGACCTATGTGGCGCGCGTCTCGTACATGCTGCAACAGGGGAGCCCGGTTGCCGACCTTGCCTACCTGCTGCCCGAAGGCGCGCCGTCGACGATGCCCTTCTGGGGCGATGGTCTGCAGCCAGCGCCGCCCGCGGGGTATGACTACGACGTCATCAATACTGATGTGCTGCTGCACCGCACCAGCGTGGCAGCGGACGGCAGCGTTCACATCGAGGGCAGCAGCGAAATGCCCGACGGCATGAGCTACCGCGTGCTGGTACTGCCGCCAACCACACAGATGACGCCGGAGGTCGCGCATAAACTGCACGAGCTTGTTGCGGCGGGAGCGACCATCGTTGGCGCGCGTCCAACCAGTTCACCCAGCCTGCTGCACTATCCCGACGCGGATGCGCAGGTGCGCGATCTTGCGACTGATCTTTGGGGCGATATGGACGGCGTCACCCTGAACCAGCACGCATTTGGCAAGGGCATGACGTACTGGGGCCTGACGCTGGACGAGGTGCTTACGCGGCTCAAGAGCGCACCCGACTTTGCATCGAGCGGATCGCTGGACAATCCGCCGGTCTGGGTGCATCGCCACACTCCTGACGCTGAAATTTATTTTGTTGCGAACCAGGCCGACGTGCCAGTGCATCTCGACGCACGCTTCCGCGTGAGCGGAAAGGACGTGCAGATCTGGCGGCCAATGGACGGTGCAATGACAGGCAACAAACTGGGCGATACAGCCGGGTACACCACAGTTGCCCGCATCGACCAACGCACCGGAAATCGCCAGCCGGGCATTCAGCCTGCCTTGTATGCGACTGAGTCCGGCTTCACAGTTGTGCCGCTTGATCTCACGGAGCGCGAATCTGTATTTGTTGTCTTTCGCAACGCAGCGCCTGCTGCTGCGCGCAGTGCGTCCGCCGCTGTTGAGACGAAGCTCTCCACGCTCAGCGGCCCGTGGACGCTCACTTTTCCGGCGAACTGGGGCGCACCGGAAAGCGTGCAGATGCCGACGCTCACGTCGTGGACTGAGGACACGAATGCTGACGTGAAGTACTTTTCGGGTACCGCGACTTATACCAGGACGGTGCAGGCTCCGGCGTCGTGGTTTCGTCCGGGGCAGCACATCTGGATTGATCTCGGCAAAGTTCGCGATATCGCCGAGGTCAAGGTGAACGGCAAGTCAGCAGGGCTGGCGTGGGCCCCTCCATACCGCGTCGATGTGACCGCCGCGCTGAAGCCGGGCGCTAATCGGCTGGAGATCGCGGTGACCAACGAGTGGACCAACCGGCAGATTGGCGATCGCCTGCTGCCGCCGGAGAAGCGGGTGCTGACTCCTCTCGGCGCTCCCGCTCCAGTTGGTTCTGCCGCGGGCGCGGTGCCGCGCGGCGCTGTCGGCACCGCCGCTGGAGCTGCTCCCGGAACTTTCGCTGGAGCCACTCCACGCGCTGTTGGCGGTGGCGGAGGCGGTGGGGGCGGATTTGGCTTTGGCCCACAGACGCCACCGGAGTCGGGCTTGCTGGGCGACGTCACCTTCGTCGCAACGCGAAACCCGTAATGCCGTGGCAGACTGCGGTGTTCTTCCGCTGGGTTAGAGCATTTTCACAGTACCTGTGGTGTCGGAAAGCTCGTGCTATGTAGTTTTCTTTGAGAGAAAACTACGCAATCTTCTTTTGCCCCTCTCTGCACCTACTGTGAAAATGCTCAGCGACTTGCATTGGCGTCTTTGCTATTCAACGGCTGCTGAATTCTAATTTCTGGTGGCAGCACCGATGCAGTCCATCCCCATGGCGCAGGAAAAATCACTGGCGTCCTCCGTACGAGCGGCCCTGACGCTCATAGGGTTCAGCGCGGTCATCGGCCAGATCGTTCTCATGCGGGAGCTCATCGTCGTCTTCAACGGCAACGAGATTTCGCTGGGGATCCTGTTAGCCACCTGGCTATTCTGGACTGCTGCCGGCAGCGGCCTGAGCAGCGTCCTTGCACTGGGCGAAGGCAACGCACGACGCGCGGTCGCCGGGCTCGAGTGCCTACTCGCCGCCAGCCTGATGCCGACGATATGGGCGTTGCGCGCCTCCAAATCCATCTTTCAGACAGTGCCGGGCGAGCTGGTTGGACCGCTGCCGATGGCCCTTGCATCCCTGGCATGCCTGAGCCTGTTTTGCTTTGTCTCGGGGGCGCTTTTCGTGGCTGCGGCCCGAATGGTCGAAACGGAGTGCGCCGTATCCGCTCGCGTCGCGACCAGTTCGGCCTACTTGCTGGAGGCCGCTGGCTCCGGGCTGGGTGGGATTGTGGCCAGCACGGTGTTGCTGCGTTTTTTTGATTCCTTCCAGATTGCAACCATCGTGACAATCCTGAACCTGTGCATGGCAACGGTGCTGTTGCTTCGGGCGAGTCGCAAGCAGTTTGTTGTATTGATGCTGACAGCGGTGTTCTGTGCGATTCCTCTGCTTGTGTTTGTTGCACCGTCGTTGGACAAAAGAGCACAGGCGCGCCTATGGCAGGGATTCCATCTGGTGGCTTCGCGCGACTCCATCTACGGCAACCTGACGGTGACCGGGACTGGCAATCTTCGCAGCATCTATCAAAACGGCGTGCTTCTGGCCAACTCACCGGACCAGAATGCAGCCGAAGAGGCGGTGGACTATGCGCTGCTGGAGAGTCCGGCGCCACGACGCATTCTGATGATCGGCGGCGGAGTGAACGGAAGCATCGCCGAGGCGCTGAAGCATCCCACGGTCGAGCGCATCGACTATGTTGAGCTGGACCCCGCGCTGATCGACATGGCGCGCCAGTTCTTCCCGGCGCAGTCCGCGCCTGTTTTCTCGGACCAGCTCGTACACATGCACTATGCAGATGGCCGGTACTATCTGAGGACGACTGGTGACCGGTTCGACGTGATTCTGGTCAACGTGCCCGACCCGCAGACCGCGCAGATCAACCGCTTCTACACGGCCGAGTTCTTTCGTTCCGCTCGCGAACACCTTGCGCCGGGTGGATTGCTCGCCTTGCAACTGCGGTCGTCGGAGGAGACGATCAGTCCCGACCTTGCGGAGTTCCTGCGCTGCATTCGGCGCACGCTGGAGGAGGTCTTCCCGCACGTTGTCGCCATTCCCGGTGAAACCATCCATTTCTTCGCAGCTACGCAGCCCGGGGTTCTGACGGAAAGTCCCCAGACTTTGATCGCAAGGCTACAGGAGCGGAACCTGAGGACGCAGTATGTCCGGGAATACCTCATCCCATTCCGCATGATGCCGGACCGCATGGCGCAGGTCGGCGAACAACTGCGGCCGCTGAGTTCGACGCCGGTCAATCGCGATTTCGAGCCGATTGCCTACTACTTCGACGTTGTGCTGTGGAGCACGCAGTTCAAGGAGGGCCATTCCAACTGGTTGCGAACCGCGGCGCGCATCGGTTTTATGAGAGTCATGGCTGCGATCCTTGTTCCCTTGTTGCTTATGGCAATTGTTCTGGCGTCGGTGGGCACTCGCGAAAAGCGCGCCCGGTCTGCTTCAGCTTATTGCGCGGCTACAACCGGCTTTACACTGATCACGCTACAGATCGTTCTGCTGCTGGCCTTCCAGTCCATCTATGGTTACGTCTACTACCAGCTCGCGATTCTAATTGGCCTATGCATGGCAGGAATTGCCTTTGGCAGTTGGTTGGGAATCCGCCGCAAAGTTGTCAGCGATCGTCCACCTTACCGCATCATGGCATCGACCCAGTTCCTGCTCGCTCTCTCCGCGCCTGCGCTGATCTTTGTGGTCGCCATGCTGGCAAAGATTTCGGGAGTTGCAACAACATGGCTGGCGGCGCAGATCGTCTTCCCTGCCCTGGCTGCGCTTTCAGGAATGTTGGGGGGATATCAATTCCCAACCGTAACGGAGATCTACCTTCATCGCCGCAGTGGCCAGTCCAGGCTGGGAATGCTCTATGCCGTCGATTTGCTGGGCGGATGCGTGGGCGCACTCGTGGTGAGCAGTTACCTCATCCCGGTGTTTGGATTCTGGAAGACCGCATGGCTCTGCGCAGCGATCAATCTGGTGGCGGCGCTGCTTGCCACGCGCGAATATCTGGAGGCGAAGAGGTCTTGCACGTGAGCGGTTAAGGCTTGGGTTCGCCGAATACCACCGCGGTAAACCGGAAGATGTCTGTGTTCGGATCCTGCCAGCAGTTGGATGGCATGTTTGCCTTCTCCACGCAAAGCTCTTGCAGATACTTCTGCAGGCCCCACTTTTGTTCCACTGGAACCTGGGGAAGAAAAAGACCCTCGTGATCGCCATTCTTCATCAGCAGGCCATCCCGGCCAATCTGGATCTGTTGAATGTCCATGACGCGCCGCAGGGGCGAGAGCACGGAGATCTCATATTCGAGCAGCGGCAACTCTGAAGCCGAAACCGGAGGGAAGCGGGGGTCGCGCAGGGCGGCCAGCGTGGCCGTGTCGCGCACAGTCAGGTAGAGAGGCTTGGTCGCGGAGGTATAACCGATGCACCCGCGCAGCACTCCCGCTTCGGTCAGGGTCACGAATGCGCCGCGGTCCTGGTTCAGCGCCTCGCTTGCGGTTGCGCCCGGCTCATACTGCTTCCTCTGCTCGACCGCCTGCTCGACCGACTTGCGGGCCAGAGCGAGCAGTTCATTCTTGTCGCGGTCGCTGAGTGAGAATGGCGTTTCCACTGCCTTTCCAGTGGGAGCCTTCACGAAGACGTCCGCGCTGTATCCGACCACGCGTGAGCGGTCGCCCGAGGTGTCGCCGGAGTTGGCGTACTTGAGCACCTGGGCCTGATTGGCCCCCATTCGCTCGGCGGCAATCATCGCGGCCACGATGGGCGCGCCACCGCAGGCCTCCCATATCTTCGTGTCGAAGAAGTTGCGCGACATGCTGTAGTAGTCCCACGCCGCAAGCGCGCCCAGCGTTTTGTGGTCCATCGTCTCGGCTTCGTCGTAGGTGTGGTAGTGCGAGAGATCGGAGCTGGCGAGGATCAGAGTGCTGCCAACTGTCTTTTTGTCCTGGATCAGCTTGGCCAGGGCCACGCCCAGAGCGCGACTGCTATCGTAGCTCTGGTCGCCCATGACAATGGGCACGAGTTCGAACTCACCCAGCACCCGTTGCAGCCACGGCAACTGCACCTCAATAGAATGTTCGGCACCGGCTGACGTAATATCGTGCCCCATGCCGGAGAGTTGCATGGTTGGGCTCAGCTTGACCAACTGTCTGGCAAAGGCTTTGTCAACCTGAACTGTCCCCAGCGGCGTCGCGTAGGCGTCGCCGTCATAGATGGAAGTGAAGTCGAAGCCCACGTAGTGCGTCGGCGCAATCACGACGACACGGGAGAATTTGCGCCCCTTCAACTCCGCGTAGGTGTAGGCGGCCACAGGGCCGGAGAACTGATAGCCGGCGTGCGGCGCAACCACGGCGAGGATGGGGTCTTGGATCGGCGGCGGAGTTGCGTGCGCAAGCAGGTCGTCGATCATCGCCGAGAGCACCTTTGGGTCGGCCGGATAGAAGCCGCCGGCGACTCCGGCCTGCCGGACCTTCTGCGGACTGGCGGCGGAAGCCTGCTGTAATGGCACAACTGCCAGTAGAGCGACGAGTGATGTTCTAAGCCAACACATATTGCGAAACCTCATGATGTTCATCTACTAGACCTCTTCTGCGCCCTCAAGTGTGCCAGACGCCCGGAATCGGGTGCTGACAGAATGGGCAACTGTCCTTGCGGATCAGGTTCTGGCTGGCCGTGAACCCGATGCGCTCCACCAGCATCTTGCGGCACTTCGGGCAGTAGGTGTTCTGCGCGGGATGACCCGGCACATTGCCTATATACACATAGTGCAGCCCCTCGGCGTCGGCAATCGCCTTGGCCCGCTCCAGGGTCGGCACCGGGGTGATGGGCAGGTTCTTCAGCAGGTACTCCGGATGGAACTGGGTGAAGTGCAGCGGAACGTCCAGGCCCAGGTTTGTCTTGATCCAGCGCGCCAGGCCTATGAATCCGGCGTCGTCGTCATTGAGAGTCGGCACCACCAGGTAGACGATCTCCGTCCACTTGTCCATCTTGCGCAGCGTGACCAGTGAATCCAGCACCGGCTTCAACTGACCGGTCACTACATCCCTGTAATACGACTCGCTGAAGGACTTCAGGTCGATCTTGACCGCGTCCATCTTTCCGTACGCCGCCTTCAGCGACTCCTGCTGCATGTAGCCATTCGACACGACAATGCTGCGAATGCCTGCGTTGTGCCCGGCATCGGCGGCGTCCATCAGGAACTCGCTGAAGACCACCGGCTCACTGTAGGTATAGGCAATCGTGGGACAACCATACTGCTTCGCCAACTCGGCAACCCGTTTGGGGGGAGTGAACTCGGCGGGAACCTGCTCCGGGCGCGACTGCGAGATGTCCCAGTTCTGGCAGAATTTGCAGTTGACGTTGCAGCCAGCCGTGGCCAGGGAGAAAGCGACCGTTCCGGGCAGATAGTGGAAGAGCGGCTTCTTCTCTATGGGATCGACGTGCGCGGCGCAGACCCGTGAGTGCACCAGCGAGTAATAGGTTCCACCGCGGTTCTCGCGCACGCCGCAGTAGCCGCGCTCGCGGTCGCCCACCGTGCATTCGCGGGGACACAGCTTACACTTGATCTTTTTATTGTCGAGCTTCTGGTAGAACTTCGCTTCGACGGTGAACTGCGCATCGTCCTGCTTCTGCGCGCCGCCCAACAACGGCTGTGCGGCCAGGGGAGCGGGGAATTCTCCAACACCCAGCGCCGCTCCCGACGCCAGCGCGCACATCAGGAAGGAACGGCGGTTTACGTTGCCTTGCGCATCCAGTTCGTGGTCCACGTTGAACCCCCAATCCCACGTCCGCCTACACCTCGGCAACCGTGATTCTGCCGGGATCGTTTGTGCCCAATTGATGCCCGGCATCGGCAGCAGTCGCGATGTAGTGCGGCGCGCGGCCCTCGGCTTCCAGTGTCTTCAACCCTTTTTCGGCCCGTTTGCGCTCGATGATCTGCCAGCCGGTGTAGTCCAGAGCCACAGGGTCCTGCGAGACGATCAGCGCATTGTGCCTCCAACTGTACTCCGGCTTGTACGCCGGGCCGCCCTCGTACTGCGCCGTGGTCGCGTCGCAGATGGTCAGCCGCATCCTGGTCCGTATCTCGGGCAGCATATTCAGGTCCGCGATGTACGGATCGCAGCCGTTGGGGTGGTACTTGTTCGGGTTGTGAATGACGCCATACATGTTCTTCAGCGCGATGGTCGCGCCCGCGCCGTCATGGTCTTTCAGCACGGGAAGATTGATTAGAACATTGCAGCGTTGCGTGAGGATTCTGGACAATCGGCTCCCGACACTGCCATGCGTAACCAGCTCCTGCTCATAATCCAGGCGATCGGTGCCGAAGCATTGAACGCCGTTTCCGCCCATCGCGATGCGGAAGCCGGCGCGTTCCATCTCGTCCGTCTCGCGGTCCCAGACCACGATGTCGCCGGCCTTGATTCCGGCCTCCTGTAGCCGCTCGCAGATGGCTTCGATGAGTTGAAGATTGCTGGAGAGTCCGCGTCCACCAAGCGCATTCACCTTCAGTCCCACCGTCTCGCCGGGGCGAACCAGTTTGCTCCACGCTTCGACCGCATGGTCCCGGTCGCAGAGCGTCTGCATGGCGCGGTCCAGCAGGCCCAGCATCCGGCGCGAATCCACCGTCGATCCCGTGCCGCGCAGCAGGTCGTCGCGAGCGATGACAACCCTGGACTTCGCGGACGCCGCTTGTTGCGCTGATGCGAGCAGTCCCATCGAGCCGCTGGCGCGCAGAACCGCAGCGCCAGTGAAACACTGCTTCAGGAAATCCCGTCGACTCGCATTACGCTTTGCGCTCATAGGGCTACTCCGCTGAGCAGGACAACCATACGGCACCCGGTCATTCAGCGCACCGCACCAGACCATGCTATGCGCAATTGGGTGCGGATATACAGTGACGAACAACACATTGGTTGACCATCCCCGATGCGCCCCGCACAGTTCAGAACAGGCGCGGGTGCGGTTATTATGGGCATTGAACCTTGGAAACCTGGCGCGCGGAGACAGAGATGTCCGTTTCAAGCCGAAATACTGCCTCTGGCACAGGCTCATCGAGGCCAGCGACGCCGTCTGCTTCCCATTTGAACTCCTCCATGCCTTCCGACACCTCAGCATCCCCGGCGGGGCCAAAGGTCCAGCGCTGGATCGTTGCCATTGCGGTGATGTCCAGCGCCGTGCTGGAGGTGCTGGACACCTCGGTTGTCAACGTCAGCCTGCCCCATATCGCTGGATCTCTTTCCTCGACGGTCGAAGAGGCGACCTGGGTGCTGACGTCCTATATTGTGGCCAACGCCATCATCCTTCCGGTCACCGGATGGCTGGCCAACTACATGGGGCGCAAGCGGCTGTTGATGACGGTGGTGACTGGGTTCACCGTGTCCAGTATCTTGTGCGGACTGGCGCCGAACCTGCCGATGCTGATCTTCTTTCGGGTGCTGCAAGGGACGACGGGAGGCGGCTTGCAGCCACTGTCGCAGGCGGTCCTGCTGGAAGAGTTCCCGGGGCGCGAGCGCGGCAAGGCGATGGCCTTCTGGGGAATGGGGATCGTGGCCGCGCCCATCCTGGGCCCCACCATCGGCGGCTGGATCACCGACTCGTACTCCTGGCGCTGGGTCTTCTACATCAATGTTCCGGTCGGCATTCTCAGCCTGATCCTGATCTATCTGTTCATTCACGATCCCCACTACATCCGACGCGGGAAGCTGCGCGCCGACATATGGGGACTGGGCATGCTGGCGCTGGGCATGGGCGCGTTGCAGATCATGCTGGACAAGGGGCAGGAAAAAGACTGGTTTAGCTCCGAGATGATCCGCGTGCTGGCCGTAATGGCTGCGGTCTTCCTGGTTGCGTTCATCATTCGCGAGCTTACCGTCAAGGACCCCATCGTCCACTTCAATTTGCTGCGGTTTCGTTCCTTTGCCACCGGCATCGGACTAGCAGCCGTACTGGGCTTTGTGCTCTATGGAGGCCTGATCCTGCTGCCGCTGTTCATGCAGACCCTGCTGGGATGGACGGCAGCCACGGCGGGCCTCTGGACCAGTCCGCGGGGCATTGGAACAGCTCTCTGCATGCCGCTGGTCGGCTATCTGCTGGGCCGGGGCTGGGACGGGCGACGGATGCTGGCCTTCGGATTTGGCATCGCCGGCCTGTCGTTCTTCGGCTTCGCACATATGACGTTGCAATCCGGCACCTGGGACATCTTCTGGATCCAGATCCTGCAAGGGGCCGCTATGGGACTGCTGTTTGTGCCCCTGACCACCCTGACCATGGCCTCCATTCCGACGCAGGAGACAGGCTATGCCACCAGCCTGTACAGCGTGTCGCGCAACATCGGATCCAGCATGGGGATCTCATTTGTGACCACCTGGATCACACGGCGCTCCCAGTTTCATCAATCCATTCTAGCCTCTCACATTACGGCCACGAACCAGATGAGCCGGCAAGCGATGGACCAGATTACCGGCTTTCTCCAGCAAAGCGGCACCGACCACATAACGGCGAGGCACAGGGCTGGAGCGCTGATCTATCGCACGATGCAACAGCAGGCCGCGTTGCTGAGCTATGTGGACGTGTTTCGCATCATGGGAGCCTTGTTTCTGCTGG
>Ga0302320_10005909_pt1 | contig 27302 bp, 18 predicted proteins | sample Bog_T0_3_FD_202130 | JGI IMG/M metagenome (GOLD analysis project Ga0302320, IMG submission 202130) | Peat permafrost microbial communities from Stordalen Mire near Abisko, Sweden - Bog_T0_3 | ecosystem: Environmental > Terrestrial > Soil > Wetlands > Peat | place: Sweden: Abisko, Stordalen Mire...
ATGCGAGAATGTCACAAGGCTACCGACAAAGTCGGAACGTGGGCAAACGCTACGCCGGGTGGAACCCCAGCCTGCAAGCCGGGCACAGGGGGGTCGGGTTTCGAGTTTCGAGTTTCAGGTTCCCAGGTCCGGCAGCCTTGGAGAATGTCAGGGTTTTCATGCCCATATAGGACGGACTTCAGACCGTAATCCGGCATCAAAGCGTGAGGCGGTGGGAAAACACTTTGAAAAATGGTCGGGGCGGAGAGATTTGAACTCTCGACCTCTTGCACCCCAAGCAAGCGCGCTAGCCAGGCTACGCTACGCCCCGAACCATCGGAGCGCACAGTGTAACGATTCCGTTTTCCATATCAACATCCAATTTACCGCCAGTAACCCTCGGTCTTGAACCAGCCATGCGGGCCTTGCACCCAGTAGCCGGAAACCCAGACCGCGCGGGCATGCGGCACCCGCGTCCAGTGCCCGCCCACCCAGACCCAGCGGCCGTCCCAAACCCAGTCTCCGGCGATCCAGACATAATCCGGACCGGGTTGGACAACCGTGGTGGATTCCACCGGGGGCGGTGGCGGGCCGTCACTGCCCACCACCAAGGGGGTCGGCAGGACGCTGACCACGGCCGTCGGTTCGTTCGCCGTACTGATCATGTAATTGATCACCCGGTCGCCCACCCCGGAATTGCGCAGGTCAATGATGTCCGCCGAACTCAGCCGGAAACCCGAATGGGTGCTGGCGAGCTGGTTGATGATGACATCCTCGGCAATGCCCGCCTTGGCGAGGGCTTTGACATCGGGGATGCTCAACGGCTGTTGCTGAGTGACGCGGACGTAGGTCTGCGGCGCCTGCGCCTGCAACCGCGCCTGCTGTTGCTGACCCGCGGAATGGCCGATCAAACCGCCAGCAATCGCCCCGGCCGCCGCCCCGAACAAGGCATCGCTGCCGCCATGCCGGTTGCCTCCGATGGCCGCGCCCGTGATGGCCCCGATGGCCCCGCCCATCAAAGCGCCGGTGCCGGTGTTGTCCGGTGAACCGTCCGGGTTCACACAGCCTGTCCAGGCGACCGCCGAGGTCGCCAACATCAAACTGACGGTTGATAGTTTCATGGTTGCATCAATGTTCAAATTCAGTTTCTGAATGCCAGGCCGGCGGCCGCCGGCCCTGGCATTCCAACCTTCCATACGGGCGGCCGGCCAAAATCTTGCACAATTTTTCCCCTCCCCCCTTTTCGATAATACCCCCTAATTTTTCTTGCCGCACCCGCGCCGACCTTTCATGCTTTTGGCGTTCGACAACGATGGGAGTTCCCGCGGGTGGAAAATGTGAAGCATGACTGCGAAACAAAAAAAACACGCCGCGGAAGGCGGGCGGAAACATCCGCCGGCACCGGGCATCCTGACCATCAATGGCGGGTCGTCGAGCATCAAATTGGCCCTGTACGAGGCGGGCCGGCCCCTGCGCCGGGTGTTGCATGGCGAAATTCAGGGCATCGGTTTGCCCAAGGGAAATTTTACGGTCAACGGCTCCGCCCCGGCCGACACCTTTTCACGCCCGATGGCGGCACCGAACCACACGAAGGCGGTGGAAATGCTCATGGACTGGGTGGAGGAACGCATCCAATCCGGGGCGCTGGCCGCCGTGGGGCACCGCGTGGTGCATGGCGGTCTGAAATACTGGGAACCGCAGCGGATCACCCCGGCCCTGATGGAGGAGTTGCACCAGCTCAGCCCGTTTGATCCCGAACATCTGCCCGAGGAAATTCTGTTGACGGCGGCGTTTCACCGGCGCTTCCCCGCCCTGCCCCAGATCGCCTGTTTCGACACGGCCTTTCATCACAACCTGCCCCGGGTGGCCCGGATGTTGCCCATCCCGCGCCGTTACGAAGCCGCCGGCGTCCGGCGCTACGGATTTCACGGTCTGTCCTGCGCCTATCTGATGGAAGAACTCGCCCGCGTGGCCGGCGTGCGGGCCGCACGCGGCCGGGTGATCCTGGCGCATCTCGGCAACGGGGCCAGCGTTACCGCCGTGCTTGGCGGCCGGAGCCAGGACACCAGCATGAGTTTCACTCCGACCGCCGGACTGCCCATGAGCACCCGGTCCGGCGATTTGGACCCCGGACTGGCCTGGTATCTCTGGCGCACGGAACAATTGACGGCCAAGCAATTCCATCATCTGGTGAACCACGAGTCCGGGCTGCTGGGAATTTCCGAAACCAGCTCCGACATGCAGGAGCTGCTGGTGCGGGAGAAGCAGGACGTCCGGGCGGCGGAAGCCGTGGCCCTGTTCTGCTATCAGACGAAGAAGTGGATCGGCGCGTTCGCCGGCGCGCTGGCAGGTTTGGACACGCTCGTCTTCGCCGGCGGCATCGGCGAACACGCGCCGCAAATTCGGGCCCGCATCTGCCACGGCCTGGAATTCCTCGGGATCAAGCTCGACGCCAAGGCCAATGCCGGCGGTGCGCCCGTCATCTCCGCCCCAGGCGGACCGGTCACCGTCCGGGTGATGCGCACCGATGAGGAATGCATGATCGCCCGGAATGTCTGCCAGGTTTTGAAACTCGCCCTCAAATGATCATTGATGATTTCAACCATAATTGAGCCATGAAATCCCAACCGCTCGCCCCGGAACTGCTGGCCCGGATGGATGCCTATTGGCGCGCTGCCAATTACCTGTCCGTCGGCCAGATTTATCTCTATGACAACCCCCTGTTGAAACGACCGCTGGCCTTGGCGGACGTCAAGCGCATGTTGCTGGGCCACTGGGGCACCACCCCCGGCCAGAACTTCATCTACGTCCACCTGAACCGGATCATCAAACAAAATGATCTGAACATGATTTACGTCTCCGGTCCCGGCCACGGCGGCCCGGCCGTGGTAGGCAACACCTATCTGGAAGGCACGTACAGCGAAGTGTATCCCGAAATCAGCCGGGACGAGGCCGGGCTGCGCAAGCTCTTCATCCAGTTTTCATTCCCCGGCGGGATTCCCAGCCACGCCGCGCCGGAGACGCCCGGCTCCATCCACGAGGGCGGCGAACTGGGCTATTCCCTCAGCCACTCCTTCGGGGCCGTGTTTGATAATCCGTATTTGATCGTGGCCTGCGTCGTTGGCGACGGCGAGGCGGAAACCGGCCCGCTGGCCACCGCCTGGCATTCCAACAAATTCCTCAACCCCGCCACCGACGGCGCGGTGCTGCCCATCCTGCATCTCAACGGCTACAAGATTTCCAATCCCACCCTGCTCGCCCGCATCACACACGAGGAATTGGAACAACTTTTTCACGGCTATGGTTGGACCCCGTATTTCGTCGAGGGTCACGAACCGGAACTGATGCATCAGGCCATGGCCGCCGCGCTGGACGCCGCCGTGGCGCAGATCAAACATATCCAGTCGGACGCCCGGGAAAGGGGGGTCCGCGAGCGCCCGCGCTGGCCGATGATCATCCTCAATTCCCCCAAAGGCTGGACCGGGCCAAAGATCGTGGATGGCAAAGCGGTGGAAGGCACCTTCCGTTCGCATCAGGTGCCCCTGTCCGATCCGGCCCAGCATCCCGAACATCTCAAGCTGCTGGAAGACTGGTTGCGCAGCTACCGGCCGCAGGAATTGTTTGACGACCAGGGCCGGCTCAAACCCGAGCTGGCCGAACTCGCACCCACGGGCGACCGCCGCATGGGCGCCAATCCCCACGCCAACGGCGGCCAGCTTCTGCGCGATCTGCGGATGCCCGATTTCCGTGACTTTGCGGTGGCCGTGCCCTCGCCCGGCGTGCGCGGCATCGGCGACACGCATGTGCTCGGACCGTTCCTGCGCGAGGTGGCCAAATTAAGCATGGAGCAGCGGAATTTCCGGGGCTTCGGCCCCGATGAAACGCTGTCCAACGGCTTGGAGGCGCTCTTTGAAGTGACCAACCGCCAGTGGAACGCCGCCACCGTACCCAACGACGAGTTCCTCGCCCCCGACGGACGGGTGCTGGAAATGCTCAGTGAACATCAATGCGAAGGCTGGCTCGAAGGCTAACTGCTCACCGGGCGCCACGGCCTTTTCAATTGTTACGAGGCGTTCATCCACATCGTGGATTCCATGTTCAATCAGCACGCCAAGTGGTTGAAAATCACCGCGCACCTGCCGTGGCGGCACAGAATCGCCTCGCTGAACTACCTGCTCGCCTCACACGTCTGGCGGCAGGATCACAACGGCTTCACGCATCAGGATCCCGGCTTCATTGATCATGTGGTCAACAAAAAGGCGGAAATCGTCCGCGTCTATCTGCCGCCGGACGCCAACTGCCTGCTCTCGGTGATGGATCACTGCCTGCGCAGCCGCCATTACGTCAACGTGGTGGTGGCCGGCAAGCACCCGGCCCCGCAATGGCTCGCGATGGACGAGGCCGTCAAGCACTGCTCCCGGGGCATCGGCATCTGGCCGTGGGCCAGCGATGACCAGAATGAGTCGCCCGACGTGGTCATGGTCGCCTGCGGCGATGTGCCCACCTTGGAAACGCTGGCGGCCATCTCCCTGCTGCGCGCCCACCTGCCGGCGCTGAAAATCCGCATGGTCAACGTCGTTGACCTGATGAAGTTGCAGCCGCAAACCGAACATCCGCACGGATTGAGCGACGTGGATTTTGACGAACTGTTCACCCGCGACCGGCCGGTCATCTTTGCCTTCCACGCCTATCCGTGGCTGATCCACCGGCTGACCTACCGCCGCACCAACCACCGCAACCTCCATGTGCGCGGCTACAAGGAGGAGGGCACCATCACCACGCCCTTTGACATGACCGTCTTGAACGACCTCGACCGTTTCCACCTCGCGATGGATGTCATTGACCGCGTGCCGCAGACCGGCGATCTGGGCGTCTATCTGAAGCAACAGCTCCAGGACAAGCTCATCGAACACAAGCAGTACATCACCAAACACGGCGAGGATCTGCCGGAGATCAGGAATTGGAAATGGGGCCAGACGGCGGATTGTAAAACTTGATTCACCGATTCGGATTGCCCCCTGCACCGCCAGCGGGTGACCGTACGAATCATAGACTCGCCCGGCATTTTGGGGGCTGCGAACCATTCTCCACGTCCATGAACCTTAACCGGTCGGTGGTCGTGAGACATATGGAGATGGTAGAGTGCAGCGGCGACGGCGCTTTCGTACGCGGTTGATCGTCCCCCGCCAAAGCGGTGTCGCGCTCCGCTTACCACCGCACTCCAAATGGTTTCCCGTCATCGGCCGGTTCAGGGGTTCAATGCGCGAGAAATCTTCAGGGCATTCTCTCCCACGGCAGAGGGCCGGTCTGCCCGCCTTAGCTTTAGCGTAGGAGGGGGCGATGGGGGGAAACGGAATCGCGCCCTCGCGGAAAACTTCTCGCGCACGATGCCCTCCCGCCACGCTCGCAAAGCTTGGAATGCCACCCCCATTCCACCCAAATAACGACCGTTTTAGCCAATAATTGCATTTGCAATGAATCCAACCCCACAATCTGCTTCAAACGTTGGATTAGGTTGGATTAGCTTGGACTCACCCCCGGCAGGGCGGTACTGCCGCGCCGCCCCAACCTCCGCCCCGTCAGGATTTTTTCCCTTGGATTTACCTCAATTCCGCCGGTCTGCCGTTGGATTAGCTTGGACTCAGCCGGACTCACCTGGACTCCGAAACAGCCCGGGGAGCGCACCCGCCCCGGGTGCTGCGGCGGACGCCCCCGTCCGCCGCGGCGAGGGCTCCGCACGAGCAGTCCACCAGTCATTTCCGCTTTCTGGTCTTGTCCTCCATCTTGTCCGCCGTAGCTACAGCGAAGCTTCAGGCGGAAGCGCCAGCGAAGGCGGATTCGCAATTTCTGCTTTTGCCTTGCGGCTATGTCAAAGAACCCGGATGGCATGAATCCACCCGCCGGCCCCTAAACAACCTTCTGCCTTTCCCGTTTCCGCTTTTTGCTTTCGCAATTTGTGCTTTTGCCGGCCAACAGTTCCTATATTACACCCACAACCCGGCCTGTCAAGCCGCCCCCAGTCATTAGCACCGTGTCCCCGCAGGGCGGGGACCGGTGATGACCGGCGGTCACCGGCATGGGCAACCATTTCAACGGTTTCCGGCAACAAACTCGCCGTCCGTGACGCTGACTGCCAGTCCTATGCCCCCCGCTTTTCCAGATCCAAAATTTGCATAATGGCGTTGATTTTCAATCAGTTGCGCCGCTTTCAGGCCGCCGCAGGCGCAGGCCCAACGGGCTGGGTGGGGCGGCCCCCCGTGAATCCGGCGGTCCCGCAAGGCGGAACCGCGATGTTGCATGTAACCGGTTGTTTACAAATGTGTTTTGAAAAATACGAGCGTTGAAATCTTGATGGAATTGGGTTTCCCAACCACTGCTCCCGCCGGGCTACGATGTCACCGTGGCTGATCCCGGCTCCCGAACCGCGGCCGGATGGGCGGCGGCAACGGCTTTTTGGGTATGCCGGGTCGCACCCATTCCGACGGCGGCAGCGGCCCATTGACGGGCGCAGCCGGAATGACCGGCGGCACCGCCGGGCGCGGGGCGGGCGGCGGCGGGTTGGTCACCAGCGGTTTGATTTCTCCCAGGCCCTTCTGCCCGCCGGCATCACCGATCTTCAGGTCGGGAAATTTCATCTCGCCCGGGTCAAACTTCGCCATCCCACCCAGCGAGCCGATGGCCTGGGCGGTGGCCTGACCGGCCCCGAGCTCGGTGGTTTTGGACACCGTCCGCCAGACCTCGTAACCGTTGACGATCCATTCCAGTTTCCCGGTTAGAATGTCCACCAGCAGCCCATGCACAGGGATTTTTGGTCCGATCAGCGGACTTTGCCGCGCGAATCCGCAGGATTTGATGACATTCTGGCGCTCCGAGGCGAACATCCCGAAAAACTCGTTGAGGTTTTCCGGCAGCTCCGCACGGTCCACCCCGAGGTGTTTCAGCTTTTCCAACAGTTGGAGCGCGGTCGTCTGGCGCACATGGCAGTCCGTATGGCCGATGATGGCGATTTCGCGCCCCTCCTTTACCGCGCACGCCAGCGCCAGCGAACGCATGGTGCTGGTCAAGGGGCCGGTGATGATGTTGCCGGCGTTGCGCAGCCAGATGAATTGGTCGGCGGGGATGCCCAGCACGTTCGGGAACAGTGCGTTCAACCGCGGATCAATGCACGTCAGCGCGATGACCGGCAGTTCGTACGCAAACTCCGCCACAGGGACCCCGGCGTCGGCGTCCCCGGCCACGGCCCGGTGGTTCGCATCGATGATCGCTTCGAAGAGACGCATAAATCAAAAGGGTGTATGCACATCCCGCGCGTAGCGCACAAATATCTTGTAAGAATCATAATCCGCCAGCGGATGGCAGGGTTTCGTGTTGATTCGATAGGCCGCCTCTCCGTGTGGCAGAACGGTGCCGCTGCCCTCATATGCACGCGCATCAATCAGGGTTCCGGCCTGGTTGAAATAACGCACATCCAGTTGAACATCTTTCCAAGCGAGGTCCGTCCGATTGGTGATGACCGCGATTACATGTACCGGCGCGTCTTTGCCCGCGTCTTCCAGATTCATTCGTGATTCCACGACCGTGATGCCGTCACGATACGGCAGAAAATCCGTGCCCGGACCAAACATTCGCTGAAATGAAAACAGCAGGCCGGCCATAACCAGCAAATAACACAGACTATGAATGGCTATGCAAACCGCCGGGTTTCTCAGGGAGAAAACCGACAGCCATTGCCGGCAGCGCGGACAAACCTTGGCGGCGGCGTTGATTTGTTCCGCACAATATGGGCATGTTTTTGAAAGGGATTCACTCATATTCGATCATGCTCATGGATCAATTGGTGGCAAACCACCTTCCGGGCTCACGGGCGGAACGGACGATCACTTTATAGCTGGCGTGTTCCGGAGCCGATTTTCTGGAAGCGAAATCCAGATGAAACGAGTGGTCCGTATGCGCGAGCACGGTAAAATCTTCCGACCCGGAATCCACATCCAACAGTTTGCCCGAGCCGTCCAAATAGCGCACCTCAAACGCCAAATCGTGCCAGGCATAATCACTTTTGTTGGTCAAAATCCCGGTCATTCCCACATTCCTGGCTTCCCCGGAGACATCCACCATCAGTTGGGAATTTAGCACCTCAATTTTGTCCCGGCTCGAAGCATAACTTCTGCCAGTATTGAAAAAATTGCCGGTGACAACCAACGCTCCGATAAACAGCAGCGCGGTGACCATGGCAAGCAGATCATATCGGCTGAGAAACCAACCGCGCCCTTGGTTTCTCCGGCAATAGGGACAAACCTGCGCCGCCGCCTTGATCGTTTCAGTGCAAAGCGGACACACTTTAGTTGATTCATTTTCCGGCATATTATTTGCCATGTAACCGGATGCGCTCCGGCCGGCGGACAAAGTAATAAATAAGCGCGCCGAGAAAGTGTGTGAAAATGAGCACGAGAATCCAGATGATTTTATCGTTGCCTTCGCCCGGCTCCTTCGTGGCGCAATCCACCAGCATCCAAATCCAGAAGGCGAACAACAGCAGCCCGATGAGCAGCAGCACCACTAACCCCAATAACCCCACCAAACCTGCGAACGCAAAAGAGTTCATAAAACCTGGTCTCCGTTGCGTTGAACTGCTGGTTCACCGGTCATTTTCATGGTGATTTATCCGAAACTCCCCGCCCGCCGTCACCGGCCGTGCAGGCGGATGCGTTCCGGCCGGCGGACGAAGTAATAGATCAGCGCACCGATACAGTGGGTGAAAATGAGCACAAGAATCCAGATGATCTTGTCGTTGCCCTCGCTCGGCTCCTTCGTGGCGCAATCCACCAGCATCCAAATCCAGAAGATGGTCAGAAGGACCCCGACCACCCCAACGGGGAAAAAGCAACAAATCATAATGTTTTTTTCGGGTTTGCCTGGGTTGTGGCGACGGCCGCCCAGTCTTATTCTTTCGGCTCATCTTTGCCCATCGCCTTACGCAGCGCGGGGACTTGTTCCATGAGTTTCTCGAACTTGACGCCGGTCAAGCTCTCAATGATCGGCGGCAACTGGCTGATGATCGTGGTCACGTCGCCGGTGAGCTTGCTGGCGCCGCCGCCGGGGCCGTTGCCGGCGTTGATGATGACCATCTTCTCGGTCTTGGACAACGGTTCGCTGATCTTGGCGGCCACTTCCGGCAGCACGCGCATGATCATTTCGATGACGGCGGCCTCGTTGTATTGTTTGAAGGATTCCGCTTTCACGCGCATCGCCTCGGCGGTCGCCTTGCCCTGCGCCTCGATGACGGACGCCTCGGCCAACCCGCGCGCCTTGTTCGCATCGGCCTCGGCCAGACCGGTCGCCTTCACGACGTCGGCGGAGGCAAAGCCGGTGGCCTTGGTCGCTGCGGCGGCGCCGCCGGCCTCGGTTTCCAACTGGAATTTCCGGGCGTTGGCCAGGGTCTCCACCTTGTACCGTTCGGCGTCGGCCGGCTTCTGCACGGTGGCCTCCAGCTCGCGCTGGCGGCGGAGAATTTCCTGCTGTTGCAGTTCGATCTGCTTTTGCTTCTCCACGATGCTGACCTGCACCTCTTCAGCCTTCACCAACTGGCCGGTTTTGAATTTCTGCAAATCATAGGCGAGGTCGGCCTGCGCCTTCTGCACGTTGACGGTGGCCTGGTACTGGGCGACGTTGGACTGGTAATCCCGCTGCGCCTCGGCGATTTTCGTGTCGGCGGCGAACTGCGCCTCCTGGCCGGCCTGCTTGGCCTGCGCGGAACGAATCTGCGAGTCGCGGTCGGCCTCGGCTTGGGCGATGATGGCATCCCGTTTGACCTGCGCGATGCGCGGTTTGCCGAGAGCGTCCAGGTACCCCTGCGTGTCACGGATGTCACGGATGGTGAAGCTGACAATGGTCAGGCCCATGTTGGCCATGTCGCCCGCCGCCACCTCCTGCACCTTGGCGGCAAACGCGTCGCGGTTCTGGTAAATTTCCTCCACCGTCATGGTGCCGAGAATGGCGCGCAAATGTCCTTCCAACGTCTGCATGGCGATGTTCTTGATTTCATCCACCGGCTTGCTCAAAAACTGCTCCGCCGCCGTGGCGATGGAAATGTCATCGCCCTTCACCTTGATCTGGGCCACGCCATCCACCTTCACCGGCACGCCCTTGCTCGTATAAACTTCCGGCGTCTGGACATCAATGGTCAACAGCTCCAGCGAGAGGATATCGACCTTCTCCAAGACCGGCAGGACGAAGCGCCCGCCGCCCTTGACGATGCGGAAACCGACTTCGCGCCGGGTGCCGTCCGGCTCAATCAGGGTACGTTTGCGGCCGGAAATCACGAGCACCTGGTTGGGGCCGCTCTTGGTGTAGCGGCTGGCATAAATGATGATAAAAACGAAGATGACAAACAGAATGGCACCGGCGCAACCGGCGACAAACAATAGGTTGACTTCGGCGAGCATGGGCGGGACGTTCATGATTTGGTTTGGGATGGGCGGTTGGTTGACAGGTCAGTTCAGATGATTGGTTCCACGAAAAATTGCGAGCCGACGATCCGGGTGATCCGCACGGTCTGGCCGCCCGCGATGGGGCCGCCCTGCTCCGCACGCGCCGGGGCCGAATACCGGGAGCCCGCCTGGGTGTAGGAAATTTCGCCCACGCCGTTTACCGGAATGGGCGTGACAATGGCGGCCATCTGACCGACCAACTGGGCGACCCGGGATTCGCTGGACCCCTCCACCTTCTTGAACATGGAGTTAAACATCCACAACACCAGCACCGCCACCACCAACCCGCTCACCAAGGATAGCGGGGCATTGATCCACGGATTGCTGGTCAGGTCAAGATTGCAGTAAATCAGCCCGAAAGCTCCGAAGGCCGTGACGAAACTGGCCATCACCGTCGGGCTCAGAATGGACATGCCTTGCACCCCGTCACTCCCCAGACCGCCGTCAGCCTGGCCGTCCATGCCGACATGCACCTCGGCATGACCGCCAAACAGATGGCCGAAGAAAGCGCTGATAATGGTGAAGACCAAACCGACAACCAGGCAGATGGCATAGACAATCATAAATACCTCTCACGTTTGTTTGTTCGCCCGATTAAAGCCCCAAACCCGGCCTAATGCAAGCAGCAATCCAAAACGGCATTTTTTAATTCTTTGCACCATCTCATTAAACCAAAATCCGGCCGGGCCGGCACTTATAATCTCACGCGGCGTTTATATTCAGGGAACGGCCCGGAAACCACCGGTCCGCCCGTCCATCGAACGGACGCCGCCCTTCAACGAGTTCATAAGCTTTCCGGGGGAAACGTTACCGGGTTTCGGAAGTTTTTTTGCTTCGTAAATCTCGGCGGGCGCTGTTCCGGGTGCAGCAAGGTCCGCTGGCGGTGGGCTTGGGCAAGTTCCCACCTCCTTGCCCCACCTTCGTTGCTGCGCCCGGGGACGGGCGCACTCCGGACGCAGCACACAAAACGGTCGTGCATCAGGCTTGCCAAGCCCGGCGGGTTTGGTCATTTTCCCGGCATGAATTCCTACGAATTGTTGCGGGAGGTCTTCGCCCGGACCCCGCCCAAGCAAGTCGCCGCCGAACTCGGCCTCTCCCCCTCGATGATCTACAAATGGGCCGAACCGCCGGACAACGCCGCCGGCAGCGGCACCACCAACCCGCTGGACCGCCTGGAAGCCCTCCTGAAAACCACCGGCGACCAGCGCCTGGTGCAATGGATCTGCCAGCGGGCGGGGGGGTTCTTCATTGTCAATCCGAAGAACACCCCGCATCCGCATTATCTCATCCCGGCCACCAATCAAATCGTGCAGGAATTTGCCGACCTGCTGCATGTCATCGCCACGGCGACGGCGGACGATAAAATCACCACCGACGAGGCGCGGGAAATCCGGGCGCGCTGGGAGGAGCTGAAAACGGTGACGGAAGGGTTCGTGGCCTGCTGCGAGGAGGGCAATTTCGGCCCGCTCCGCCATGGCCAACATCTGAAAAGGCCGGCTCCGCTGCCGTCCTGAAAAATTTAGGGAATTACACGGAAAAGAAGTCACGCGCTGGTTCAAGCGGCCAGCCGGCCCGCGGTTCAGGCATCCAGACACCGGCGGATGGTGCCCAAAAGCACTTCTGTGGTGAAGGGCTTTTGGACAAAGTTTTCACCAGAGTGTAATTGCAGTTCCCGTCCGGCAATCTCGGCGCTGTAGCCGCTGATGAACACCACCTGTAGCCGCGGTTGCTCCGTCTGCAATTGCCGGGCAAGTTCGAGGCCGCTCAACCCGCCGGGCATCACCAGGTCGGTGAGGAGCAGCGCCACGGAGCCGGGATGTTCCCGCCAGAGTTTGACAGCCTCGACGCCGTTGGCGGCGGCCAGCACCTGGTAGCCGTGACGCTCCAGAATGGAGCTGACCAGCTTGCGCACCACCAATTCGTCCTCGGCGAGGAGGATGGTTTCCGAGCCGCCGGCCGGTTTGGCACGATTGGCAGCCAGGACCGCCGCCGGGGCGGGCGCGGCGGCGGACGGGAGATAAATCCGGAACGTCGCACCCCGGCCCGGCTCGTTGTCCACCTTGATCCAGCCATGGTGCTGTTTGACGATGCCAAACACCGTGGCCAGCCCCAGACCGGTGCCTTTGCCCACTTCCTTGGTGGTGAAGAACGGCTCGAATATCCGGGGCAATATTTCCGGCGGGATGCCGCCACCGGTGTCGCTGACACTGATGCAGACAAACGCACCGGGGGCGGCCTCCGGATTAATCTCCGCCACCGATGCGTCCACCGTGGTCTCCACGGTTTCAATCACCAACTGCCCGCCCTTGGACATGGCGTCGCGGGCGTTGACCGCCAAGTTCATCAACACCTGTTCGAGCATGCCCGCGTCGGCGTGAATCATCAGCGGGGCCGGATGGAGCCGCAGGTGCAACCGCACGTCTTCGCGGATGAGGCGCTGGAGCAGCCGGGCGAAATTGGCGACCAATTCGTTCAAATCCAACGGCCGGGGCTGCATCACCTGGCGGCGGCTGAAGAGCAGCAACTGCCGGGTCAGTTCGGCGGCGCGGCCGGCCAGCACCCGAATTTGCTTCAAACCGTCGCCGACCTCGGCGGGCAGGCCGCCGCCCATTTCCAGCAGTTCGATCTGCATGAGCAGGGCCACGAGAATGTTGTTGAAGTCGTGCGCCACCCCGCCGGCGAGCTGCCCGACGGCCTCCATCTTCTGCGACTGACGCAACTGGCCCTCCAGTTGGACCTCGTGCGTCACATCACGCTTGATGGCTGTATAGTTGACGATCCGGCCGGCGGCGTTCCGCACGGGGATGATGGTGGCATCTTCCTCATACACCGTGCCATCCTTGCGCCGGTTGGACATCCGGCCGGACCATTTCTCGCCGTGCGCCAGCAAGGTCCACATTTGACGGTAGAATTCCTCGTCGTGCCGGCCGCTTTTGAGGAGGCGGGGATTTCTGCCGAGGGCCTCGGCGGCGGTGTAGCCGGAAATTTTTTCGAAGGCCGGATTGACATAGAGCATCTTGCCGTTGGTGTCCGTGACCACGATGGACTCGGCGGCCTGCTCGACCACCGTCACCAATCGTTCATTGGCCTCCTCCACCCGCTTGCGCTCGGTGATGTCCTGAATGATCCCCGCCATTTGCCAGAGCCCGCCCTGTTCATCCGGGATGAGCCGGCCCAGACCATGCACCCAGCGTTCCTGCCGGTCCTTCAGCCGTACGATCCGGTATTGGCGGTCAAAGGGCTGCCGGTTGGCCATGACCTCGTTCCGCAAATAACCTTCCATCCCGGCCCGGTCCTCCGGATGGACGATTCGCAGCCAGCCGGCCACGTCCTTTGGATACTCCGGATCTTCCAGCCCGAACAGCTCCTCCAGCATAGCGGAACAGGTCCACCGCCCGCTCTGGAAATCCAGCAGGTACGACCCTAGCCGGGCGATGCTTTGGGCCTCCAAAAGCTGCCGGGTCGTTTCCTGCAACATCTCCATGACCCGCTGCCGGGGCGTGATGTCCCGGAGGGTCGCCAGCTCGGTCCGGCGGCCCTGATAATCGAACTGATTGGTGGTGATTTCCACGGCGAAGCGCTCGCCGTTTTTTTTGCAATGCCAGCGCAACGGCACAAAGCGGCTGCCGGTGCCGATGGTGGCGCGGGTGTTTTCCGGCTCGGCGGACAACATCTCCGGGGTCATCTGGAGCAGTTCCTCCCGGCTGTAGCCGTAGAGGCGCTGGGCGGACAGATTGGCATCCACATAACGATGCGTTTCGCAATCCACCAGGATCACCGCGTCGGACTCCATTTCAAAAAGCTGCCGGTAACGCTGTTCGCTCTCCCGCAAGGCGGTTTGCGCCCGCCGTTGTTCGGTGACATCCCGGAAGCTCCACACCCGGCCCACGATGGTGTCGCCCAGACGTTGCGGTTGGGAATAGCGCTCGAAGACCCGGCCGCCGCGCAAGGTCAACTCATCCTGACAACTGGAGGCCGGGTTTTGATACTGTTCCGCGACCGAGGCGAGGAACCGGGCGGGATCTTCCATTTGCCCGCACACCCAATCCAGCAACTACTGATCGTCCCGCCGGGCCGCCAAGTCCGGGGGAATTCGCCACATCTCCAGGAATTTACGGTTGCAGGCGCTCACCCGCTGGTCAACATCCACCACCAAAATGCCGTCGGCGGTGGATTCCAAAGCGGCCTCCAGCAGCGAATGGGATTGCCGCAAGGCCGCCTGGGTTTGCTTTTGCCCGGCCAGAATGGCGGTGTTTTCCAGCGCAATGGCGGCACTGGCGGCCAGCCCCTGCAGCAAGAGCAGGTCGGTGTCGTCGAACCCGCCGGGTTTGTTGTGGAGCTCAAAGCAGCCCAACAGCTCCCCCTGCCGGTTGAGGATGGGCGTGTTGAGCAGGTTGTAAAACCGCAGCGCCGCCCGGATTTCCGGGACGACGCAGGGGTCGTGCTCGGTGTCGTTGGTCAGGTAGTGGGCGTGATGTTCGATCACCCAGCCGGGCACGCCCCGGCCGGCGGGGAAACTGAAGTCAACCGGCGTCCATTGGCCGCCCTGATAATAATCGTTGAAGACCATCCGGCCGTCCTGCATGAGCCCGGCGCCTCCGGCGGTCGCACCGGTAAGCTCCAGCGCGCCGGCGATCAACCGGCGCAGCACCACCGGAATCTCCAGCACCGCATTGAGCTGCCGGCTGGCGCGGGTGAGCAGCTCCAACTGGCGGTTGCGCTGCTCCAGCGCCACCTCCGCCCGCTTGCGCTCCGATATGTCCAGGGCCAGGGCCAGCAGGCAGCTTTCCCCTTCCAACTCCACCAATTCCACGGACCACAGGGCGTGTTGGATGGGGCCGGACTTGCTCCGCATTTCCAGTTCGACATTGTGGAGCGAACCACACTCCCGGAGTTGGCAAATGATGACGGCCCGCCGTGCCGGATCCGCCCAGGCGTTGATGTCAAACGCCGTGTGGCCGATCACCTCTTCGCGGGTGCGTTCCATCAGGCGCAGAAACGCGGCGTTCACCTCCAGATAGCGGCCTTCCCGGACGGTGGACAGCGACATCGCCACGGGATTGGCATGGAACAGCTTGAAATACCGCTCCGCGTCCGGGCGCAACGCGGCCGCCTTCGGAGCGCCCCCGGCGACAACCTGGCCGTCCCCGCTGAGCCGGGGGCGGTCCGTAATCTCGGAATCTTTCACGACCCAAACAGAATAAATGAAGCCATGCTCGGGCAATCCACGGTTTTTGCTGTAAAGTTGGCAAAAATTGTCGGGCCAGACGAGTTGTTTGGCGGGCGGGGCCGCGCCCCAGGGGCATTGTCCGGTAACTCCAGCGCGGTGGCGCGGGGAAGGCGCCCCGACGCAATGGAAGTCAAGATGCGCCCTTGCCAGCGCGCCGGGTAATTCCGTAAAGTTTGCCCATGAATCTGGCCCGTGCCTTTGCTGATTCCACGGCCCTGCGCCGGGATAAGACCGCCCTGTGCTGGGGCGAAAGCGAGTGGTCTTACGCCGCCCTGCTGGCCGGGGCCGACGCCCTCGCCGGCGAACTGACCGGCCGGTTCGCCGTGCATCCCGGCGACCGCGTGGCCCTTTGGCTGAAGAACCGGCCCGAGTTCATCACCGCCCTCTTAGGCATCCTCGGCACCGGCGCGGTGCTGGTGCCCATCAACAATTTCCTGAAGCCCGACGAGGTCAATTACATCCTCCAAGACGCCGGCATCGACGTGCTCATCACCGAGCAGGAGCTGCTCGCGCACGGCCCGGCCCTGCTGGCTGCCCGCCCGCAACTCCGCGTGCTGGCCGTGGATGACCCGGACCGGACCGCCGACGGCTCATCCCCCTTCCTGGCCATGAACGCCGCCCCGGCGGTCGTGGCCGCCTTCCGGCCGGCATCCTCCCGCCTCGCCGCCACGCCCCGCGCCGAGGCGGATTTGGCGGTGATCATCTACACTTCCGGCACCACCGGCCGGCCCAAGGGCGCCATGCTCTCCCACGGCAACCTGCTGCACAACATCGAAAGCTGCCGCATCGTCCTCGAGACTGTGCATGAAGACCGCATGGCCGTCGTCCTGCCCCTCTTCCACAGCTACATGCTCACCGTGGGCGTGCTGTTGCCCCTGCTGGTGGGCGGCACCATTGTCCTGGTCAAATCCCTCGGCCAGCCTCGCCTCATCATGCAGGAACTCTGCGCCCGGCGGGCGACCATCCTGCCGGCCATCCCGCCGCTGTATCGCGCCCTGGCCAGCGCCCCATCCGCCATCCCGCTGCCCTTCCGCCTCTGCATCAGCGGCTCCGCCCCCCTGCCCTTGCAGGTGCTCCAGGATTTTGAGGCCAAGTTCCATATCCCCCTCATCGAAGGCTACGGCCTGAGCGAAGCCAGCCCCGTGGTGGCCAAAAACCCCATCCACGGCCTCCGCAAGCCCGGTTCCATCGGCATTCCCATCGCCCATGTGGAACTCACCGTGCAGGACGAGACCGGCCAAATCCTCCCGCCGGGCGGGATCGGCGAACTCTGCGTGCGCGGCGGCAACGTCATGCAGGGCTACTGGAACCATCCCGATGAAACCGCCGCCGTCTTCCGCGACGGCTGGCTGCTCACCGGCGATGTCGGCCACTGCGACAAAGATGGTTACTTCTTTATCACCGACCGCAAGAAGGACATGCTCCTGGTGAACGGCAACAACGTCTATCCGCGCGAAATCGAGGAAGTCATTCAGCAATACCCCGGGGTGAAAGAAGCCGCCGTCATCGGCCGGCCCGACTCCCGCCGCGGCGAGCAACCCGTGGCCTATGTGGTGCCCAACGATGGTGTGACGCTGAACGACCGGGAACTGCTCGAGTTCATCCGCCGGAAGATGGCCGACTACAAAGTCCCCCGGCAAATCCTTTTCCTCGCCGCCCTGCCCCGCAACGCCACCGGCAAAATCCTGAAGACCACCCTCCGCGAGCTCCCCGCCGTTTAGCGGTGCCGGAATTTCCCTCATTTTGCGCCCGCTCAATTCAGCTTCGCCAGTTCCGCGTCGAACAGTTCGCGCGTCTTCGCTTGCCCGTCGGCCGGCGGGATTTCGCCCTTGTCCAGTTTGGCCAGCAGGGCCTTTTGCGCGAGGTAATCCTTGTTCACCACCCCGGCCTTGCTTTGCAGCATCCGCCACGCCTTGCGCCGTTCCACCGCGAACAGAACCATCTGCCGCGACACCGCGAAGTATTTCATCTGCCCGTCAATCTCCGCCTTGATGTAGCAGCCGAAGTTCGGCACGCAACTGCGGTGCCCCGCCTGGAACACCCGGCGGTGGATCACGTCGTCCTGCCGGATCAGCACCAGCATGTCGTCCAGCGGCCGCAGCTTGGCCGCGTCCTCCGGCTTGATGGCCTTGACGTGCTTGCGAAACCGGGCCTCCGTGAGCGCCCAGTGCGCCACGGTGTAGTTGTACTCCTCGCCTGTGCTGGCGTATTTGGTGCGCCACCAGTCGTGGTTGGGCGTGGGGTTGCCCTTCAGGTCAAACGCCTCCTGCGCGGTCTCGCCGTTGCGCGGATTGAACACGAACTCCGGCATCCCGCGGGCGTCCCGCACCAGCTTGGCCTGGTCGGCGCTCATGTTGTCGGCCACGCCGTGCTCCGGTTGGCAGGTGGTGTACGCCTGGAAAAAGGCCGTGCCCCGGTATTCCAGCCCGTCGAGCATGGCCTTGTACAACTTCGCCGCGTTGGCCATGGAAACCTGCGCCACAAACGGCGAGCCGTGCCCGCTGGTGAACGCCTCGGCCACGTTCTTCTTCTCGATGAGCTTGCCCTGCGAGGCAACGCCGAACTGGTTCATGTCGTAACCGCCCAGCATGGTGGACGAATCGGAATTCTGCCCGCCGGTGTTGGAATACACCTGCGTGTCCAGCATCAGCATCTTCACGTTCGGCCGGTTCTGCAGGATCACCTTGGACACGTTCTGGAACCCGATGTCGCCCAGCGCGCCGTCGCCGCCAATCACCCACACCTTCGGCAGTTCGCGGACCTCCTGGTCGGTCATCAGCGCGTCGTCCAAGTGCGTGAGCAGGAAGAAGTCGGCCACCGACACCGCGCCGTTGGTTTCGGAATTGAGCAGCGCGTCGCACAGGCGTTCCGGCGCGACCGACCGCCGGGCGTGGTTCATGATCAGCGACTCGCCCAGCAACCACGAGATCGTCGCCCCGTCCTGAAAGAGCGAGTTCATCCACGGGTACGGATGCGGGTTGGACGGCGGCGTGGAGCCATAGACCGTGTTGCAGCCGGTGCTGGCGCCCATGAACATCACGCTCATGCCGTTGGCGTGGCGGCCGTCAATCGCCTGCAACTCGCGGTGATTGAAGGCGTCCTGCCGCATCACGGCGGCGATGGCTTCAATGAGCTGCTCGTCGGTCACCGCGCCATATTTGGCCTCGTACTCGGACACCCGTTGGCGGGTGTCCGCGTCGTTCTCGCCGCCCAGGTTCATGATGATGTGTTGCACGGCCCGGCGGAACCGCTGGTAATCCTCCTCGCTGCGCGCCCGGAGCGCCGACAATTTCTCCCGCCCGGCGGCTTCCAGTTGCGCCGCCTTGGCCCGCAGCCGTTCCGCCTTCTGGTGGTACAACGGGCGCATGTACGCCTCGGTGACGGACGCCGCCGCGCGCAGCACGCTCTTCTCGCCGCACCCGGCGCACGCGCCGTCGCCGCTGACCAGCGCCTCGTAATTGCGCCGCACCATCAGGTGATTCCGCAACGCCGCCTCGCGGGAGTTCGCGGCGTCGCCGTCGTTGTACAGGCCCAGATATTTCTGCGGCGTGTCGGGCAGCAGCCGGGAGAAGATCTGCGCGGTCGTCAGCTCGGCGTTCAAATCCTCCGTCTCGCGCGTCATGCGCAGCGCGTCGTGGTCCCCGCACACCTGCACGCATTCGCCGCAGCCCTTGCACAGGTCGGAGACGAAGATGGCGAACAGCCCGCCGGCCCCCGGCGTCTTGGCCTCGGGCGAACGAAAGATCGCCGGCACGTTGGTGTAGGCCAGCGGCAGCTTGTCAATGATGCCGGTGAACTCGGCCTTGGTGTGGTCGGCCACCTCCGTCAGCGCGTTGATCTCCGCGCGGATGATGTCCTTGAATGGCACCCCTGTGCGCGTCTTGACGGCCTCGTTCATCTTCACCCGGGCGCGCGCCTCCACCCCCTGCAGCGCCGCGGCCAGCTTCGTCCGCTCCGCCGGGTCCGTGACGTAATAATGCGCCGCCGTCTTCAGCACCACGGCGACCTCCTGTGCGGTGTTCGGCAAGGCGGTGTCCGGGCAGGCCGTGATGCACTCCATGCACTGCGTGCAATTCTCCGCGATATACACCGGCGTCTCCCGCCGCGCCACGTACTTGGATTGCGTCGCCCCGCTCCCCGCGCCCATCACCCCCAGCGACGCCAGCGCGCCGGCCGGCTGGTGATACCCCAGCCCGTGGCGAAATTCGGAATCGAACTTGGCCAGGGTCTGAAAGGCGTGCCGCGGCGTCTGCTCCGCCGGCGTGGGAATGCCCGGGCCGCACGCGGGACCGCACCCGGCCGTGGGGATGAGCGGCGGCAGGCCGGCGGGCGCCAGCGCCGGATTGCGCATCGAGGAACGGTCCGGTTCGTCAAAGTCGCCGTAGCTGATTTCCTGCACCCGCGCAAAGCCTTCGTTCATCACCGTCATGTTCGACACCACCACGTCGTCGCCAAAGCGTCCGAATTTCTTCTGATACTGCTTCCGCACCGTGGCGTCAAACTGCTCCAGCGAGATGTTGTGGTTGTTCAGGAACGGCGAGACGCGGAAAAACGCGCCGAGAAAGGAATTGCCCTGCATGCGCAACTGCAGCTCTGTCTTTTGCGTCGCCTTCTTGGCGATGTCAAATCCGGGCAGGATGTAGACGCGGATGCGCTTGTCTTTGACGAACTGCCGGTGCTGCGCCGGGATGCGCTGCCACGCCGTCTCCGGCGTGTCGCTGGACTCCCAGACGATGCAGCCGCCCGGCTTGATGCCTTCCAGCGGGTTGGTGTGTGTGAACGCCTTCGGATCGCAGCAGAGCACCACGTCCACATGGTTCAGCTCGCAATTCACCTTGATCTGGCCCGGCGCGACCGTGAGATAATAATTCGTCGGCGCGCCCTTCTTCTCCGACCCGTACTTCGGGTTCGCCATGATGAACAGTTTTTCTTTCAACCGCCCGTCCGCCTCGTATTCCGGCTGGCGGTGCGACAGCAGTTCGCCAAATTCGCCGATGATCTCGCCGAGATTCTTGCCCGTCGTGATCATGCCCCAACCGCCGATGGAATGGAAACGCACGGCGATGGCGCCCTCCGGCAGCAGCGACGGCCGGTCCTTGCTGATGGCCGCGTAGGGATGGTCAATGCCCAGCGTGAAATAAGTCTCGCCGTCGGCGGCCCCCGCCCCATCCTGCCGGCGGGTCTGGCCGGTGGTAAATTCGTACGCGCCCAGCGAGTGCTCCGGGCGGAAATCGCGCGAGCCGATGCCGTAGCTGCCCCGGAACAGCCGGGGCGTCTCCTCCGGCGTGAGCGCCGGCAGCGCCCCGCCGAACTGCGCCGCTTCATTGGCCTTGCCCAGCGCCACCCGGATGTCGCGTGCCAGCGGATTGTCGCCGGCCATGCCTTCGTCGGTGCGTTCCAAGACAATGACGTTCTTCTTGCCGCGCAGCGCGTTGATGACGGCGGCCTCGGGGAACGGTCGGAGGACGTTGATGTGGATCGAACCCACTTGGGCGTTGCGGTGCTCCAGCAGGTAATCGCACGCGGCCTCGATGTTGTCCGCCGCGCAGCCGAGCGAAACGAACACCGTGTCCGCCCCGCTGGTCTGGTATTCCGTGATCAAACCGTAACGCCGGCCCGTCAGCCGGCCAAATTCCGTATAAGCGTCCTCGAGAAATTTCAGGATCGGCTCGTTGAAATTGTTCCGCCGCGCCACCACGCCGTTCATGTGGTGCTCCTGGTTTTGCACCGGGCCGAGCAGGATCGGGTTCTTCAAATCCATCATCTCCGGCACCCGCCGCCGTTTCGGCCCGAACAGCTCCCGTTGCGCGGGCGTGGGACAGTCAATCTGGTCGTCCACCGCGCCCAGAAATTCCCGGAGCAGCCCGGCTTCCGGCGCGAGATAGGTCCGTTCGCTGTGCGTCGTCAACATGCCGTCCTGGACGTTCATGCCCGGGTTCAGCGCCAGCTCGTTGACCTTGCGCAGAATGATGGCCTGGTCCGCCGCCTGTTGCGCGTCCCGGCTGATCAGCATCGTCCAACCCGTGTCCAGCGCGGCGTAAATGTCGTCATGGGCGCAATGGACGTTGAGCGCGTGCTTCGTCAACGCCCGCGCGCCGATCTCGAGCACCATCGTCGAGAATTTGCCCGGCGCGTGATAATACTGCTCCATGGCATACACGATGCCCTGGCCGGAGGTGAAATTGACCGTCCGGTTGCCCGCCACCGCAAAAGCCGTCGCCCCGCCCTGGGCGGCATGTTCACCCTCCGTCTCCACCGCGATTTTCTGCCGGCCCCACACGTTCAGTTCGCCCTGCGCGAACGAGCCCTGGTAGATTTCCCCGCCCTCCGTCGACGGCGTGATGGGATAGAACACGCCGCCCTCGGTGATGCGCGTCTCCACATGGGCGGCCACCAGATAATTGCCGTTGCAAGTGACGCGCACGCCGGGATATTTCGGCGCGAACCCGGCCGGGTCATTCCGGGGTGCGCCCGACTTTGGATCAACCGCGAGTATTTGACTCATAACAATGCCTTTCAAGGGGCAGTCAGCCGGCTGCCGGGTTCAGGGAACGAGAGCAACATAATCGCTCGCCGCCAAACCTCAAACTAAAAATTGTCCTCCCCATGACAAAATAAGCCTCCCCCGCTCCCGTGGTTTTAAGAAACTGGGGAGCGCGCCCGCCTGCCCGCCGTAGCTTCAGCGAAGGAGGGCCCCGGGCGCAGCGGCGGACGTCCTCGTCCGCCGCCGCGAGCGCGCCAGCGCGAGCAGGCATCCGTGTTTCATCCTCTATCAGCACCCAGAGGGCGTCCCCGCTCCGCGGGATCCCCGTCTTGTCTTTGTGTTCTTTGCGCTCTTTGCGGTTAAATAAGCCCGTCTTCTTCCCCGTGCCTCCGTGCCTCTGTGGTTAAAAGTCTTTTTTCCCGTATTTCGGTTTTTCCCCAATATCCGTGCCATCATACCCGTAATCCGTGGTTAACGCCCCCTGCTTTCATTTCAGCTTTTTCCCCAACTCTGCGTTCTTGACTCCCCGGCGTTTTCCGGTTGAATCTCCCCCAACAACTCAGCCTTGTGTTTTTCTTCCTGCCAATCCCGGTGGGCATGAATTACCGGACCGAAAGGTGGCCGGTGGTCACGCTGTCCCTCATCGCCCTCAACACCTTGATCTGGCTGATCTCGCTGATCTATGCGATCGCCACCCACGGCGACAGCAATGTGTGGGTTCTCCAGCATCTGTGGCTGACCCCCGGTCAGTCGGGGTGGCACACCTACCTCACTTCCATGTTTGTCCATGAAGGCTTTTTCCATCTGTTGGGCAACATGGTCTACTTGTTCCTCTTCGGCTGCTGTGTGGAGGACCTGATCGGCCGCGGGCGGTTTCTGTGCTATTACCTGCTGGGCGGCTTCGCGGCGGAACTGGTTTTCATCCTCACCTCGCCCGGGAATTCCTCCCCGCCCATCCCGCTGGGCGGCGCGTCCGGCGCCATCAGCGCCGCCATGGGCATGTATCTCCTGCTCCGGGCGAACGCCGACATTGATTTCAAGTTGCTCTATTTTGTTTGGATCCTCGTGTTTTTTCGCTTTGGCGTCGGCGAATTTGCCATGCCCGCGTGGATGGCGATCGGCTTTTGGTTTCTCAAGGATCTCTTCTGGACCATCTGGGGCCTGATCTTTCCCCACCCGGGCGGCGGCACGGCGTTTGGCGCGCATGTGGGCGGGTTGCTGACCGGCCTGGGTCTGATGGCCCTCCACCAATGGCACCGCAAAACGAACCCGCTCCCGGCGGCATCCACGGATATCCTGTCCTTGGCGGAAATCAAGGCAGCCTCGGTGACACACCAGGCCGCCGACCCGGCGGAACTCCCCACCATCTATCTGTACGAAAACGAGGCGCAAACCGGGCCGTTCACCCTCGCCCGGATCCAGGAGCGCCTGGCGCAAAACGAACTCCCGGCCGGAACCCGCTATTGGAGCGAAGGCATGAGCCAGTGGGAAGACGTCCAAGACCTCGCCGACCACCAGGGCTGAACGCCGGCACATCTTTTGCCCGCGAAGCATTGGTTACTTCTGAATTTTAAGGGTCACCGAACCGCTCTGGAGTTCGGGAGCGGTGGCGGTCAGCTTAATCTCGCCGGCGGCGGCCGTGGCTCTCACCCACGCCACACATCGCCCTCCGCTCGTCTCGCGCTGGGTGGATTGAAACGGTTCGTGGCTCGCGTTTTCGCCATTGTCCACCGCGGCCACCACGCCGCCGCCGGTCATTTGAAAGGAAACCAAGACCCTCGCCCGGGGCACCGGCACACCTTGGTCGTCCGCAATGGTGGCCCGCACCAACCCCACTTCATCCCAGGTCGGGGCCAAGGTCTCACCATCGCTGCTCAACAAGATTTTCGCCGCCGGACCGGCTGTTTTTAATTCGCAGACCGCGGCGGTTCCACCCTCGTTTTTGGCGGCCGCTCTCAGGATGCCTGGGGCGTACGGAACTTTCCACTTGCGCGGACCGGCATCGCGCGGCAGCGGTTGTGTGCCCAGCGACCGGCCGTTTAGAAACAATTCCACCTCGCGGCAATTGCTGTAAACCTCCACGTTTTCACCTTGGGCATCGGGTGTGGCCGGGGTCCAGTCGGCGAACATCACTTGCCGGGTTCTTGCCTGCCCGCCAGTATCCGCCTCCGCTGGCAATGGACCGCTGGGCGTCTCGTGCCGCACCACGTAAACCATCGGCCGGTCGCTCCACCAGCTTTGCCGTTCAAAGGCCAGCGGCCGGGGTTCCCCCGTGCGATCCAGCAGACCCCAGCTATGCCCAATTTCCGGCCAGCCGGTGGATTCCCCCAGATAATCCACCCCGGTCCATAAAAACTGTCCGGCATACGGCGCATGATCCCGCACGGCCAGCCAGGACTGGGCGGTGTGCACGTTCTCCGTCCCTAGGATTTTTCGGGCGGGGATTTGCCGGTGCGCCGCCAAAATTTCATTCTCGCGATAGTTCTGGCCGACCACATCCAGCAGATCCGCAAAGCCGTTGGTATAATCACCGGTCACATTCGGCCGGAAAAGGGCCAGGGTCACCGGCCGGGTGGGGTCGTTCTCGTGGAACACCGCCACCAAGCCGGCCAGAATCTTTTTGGCGCTGGCCGGCGAACGCGTGTCGCGAATCTCGTTCCCCGCGCTGTACAGGATGATGCTCGGATGGTTGCGGTCCCGGCGGACCGTGTCGCGCTCGTCAATCTGCGACCAGTCCGCGAAGTGGAGATGATAATCTTGCAGCGCTTTCCCGTCCGGCGAATTCTTGCCCAGCAACCAGCAATCAAAAAACTCATCCATGACGAGCAGGCCCAGCCGGTCGCACAAATCCAGAAACTCCGGGGCCGGCGGGTTGTGGGCCGTCCGGACGGCGTTGACGCCCAGCGACTTTAACGTCGTCAGCCGTCGTTCCCAGACCGACATCGGCACGGCCACGCCAAAAGCCCCGCCATCCTGATGCAGACAAACCCCCTTGAGCTTGAAATTCTTCCCATTCAACCAGAAGCCGGTGTCCGCCACAAAAGTCGCCTCGCGCAAACCGAACGGCGTGCTTTGGTCGTCCAAGGTTTTGCCGCCCGCCCGCACCTCGCTGACCGCGTGGTAAAGCCTGGGGCTGTCCAAATCCCAACGCTGCGGCTGCGGAACCTCCAGCTCCTGCCGCACCGTGGCCTCGCGGCCGCTCGCGATTACCACCGGCGCTTCGCCCACCGCCACCGTCCGACCGTCCGGAGCCAGCAATGTGGTGCCCACCCTGATCTCACTGGCGACGGCGCCGGCATTGGTGACCGTCGTCTCAACTTCCACCCGGGCCCGGCTGTCCGTCAATTCCGGGCAACTGACAAAAACACCGTTTTGCTCCAGATGAACCGCGTCCGTGCTGATGAGGCGCACATGCCGGTAGATCCCGGCCCCCGCATACCAGCGTGAAGCCGGCTGCTGGGAATTGTCCGCCCTGACCGCCAGGATGTTATCCCCGCCGCCAAAATTCAAATGCCCGGTGAGCTCATATTCAAAACCCACATAACCCGAGGGCCGGTGGCCCAGATGTTGGCCGTTGATCCACACGTCACTGTTGGCCATCACCCCGTCGAATTGCACGAAAACCCGGCGCCGGGCGGCCTCATCGGGCAGGGCAAAATGTTTCCGGTACCAGCCAATGCCCGCCGGCAAATAACCTCCCGCGGCACCGGTCAAGTTGGTGGGCGAAAACGGACCCTCAATGCTCCAATCGTGCGGCACACTCAGCTTGCGCCACCCGGCGTCATCAAACTGCGGTTGCGCCATAGCCGATTCCACCTCAGCCCCGGCGTTAAAAAAACGCCAATCATCGTCAAACGAGATTGTGTTGCGAGCTTCTTCCGCCGATGCCACCAGCGTTGCGGCGGCGATCAGGGAAAAGAAGGAATAAATTAGTTTCACGTTTTCTTTCACGCCGGGCTCCGTCCGGCCGGAAGCACATTAACATTTATACCTTGCTTGGTGCTGCTGTAACTTTTACCAAGCTCCCTTCGGGTTTGGAAGTGAAATTTGATTCAACCAGTGGGGCTGCAGGGCCAACTCAAGAACGCGCGAAAACCGGGGCGGGGACGGCTCGTCTCCGCGTTTTCAATATTATCAAACAAATCATGGCGACGAGCCGTCCCCACCCCGGTTCTTGAATGCGTCCTGGTGGACTTGGGCGGCATGGCGCCAGCAAACTGTTGCCCCATTATCACCCGTGCGGCGGAGTCCGCGGTTGCCCGCCAATTCAGTGGAATTCCGTCTAGCGGCTGCGGTGGAGGAGGCTATTCTTTGGACCGACATAGCTGGGATGGTCGCCGCCATGACCGAAAGCGAATTGGGATTGGAGAGTGAAAGAACCTCCGACCCTGCGCTCCTGTCCGCCGTAGCTTTAGCGAAGGAGGATGGTTAACCGGGATCACGCAGGCGCGGGAAGATGGGCACCTGTCCGCTGTAGTCCCGCCCTGCGGGGCGAAGGTGGGAGGCATCTTGCCGTGCCGTAGTGAAACGAAGGCTGGTTGGCGGTTCAGTGAGAGGTAGGCGAGCTTTGATTTCGTTCGTAGCCGAGACCACCTTCGCAAAGCGAACGGCTTATCCGGGGAAACCGATCGGTGGAGGCTGGGAGCCAAACCCGTGCCAGCGTTAAATTCCTTGGCATCATGCGTGCCATGGTTGGCGTGTCGAGTTCACTTCATGCGGGGAAAATTCTACCACTTGACCGCGGCAAAACAATCCCGCAGATTGGCGGCAGAGCCAGACGCGGTCGCGCCGCTAACTCGGTTGGCCGGAGCCTGTGGTGAGCAGCGCAGGGCACTCCGGGGTTGACCTGGACAGCACTGGATGTGGGTGGCCCTTGTGTTGCGGCGTTCGGATGAATATAAGAGACGGCGCACCTGCCACGTTTGCAAGGCCGCGAACTCCAAGAAGCCGGGCCTGGTACCGCCATGCGAAAAGTTGGCCAAAAGCCTGCTATTGGTTGCCGTCTGTTACCATAACAGGTGGTCTGCCAGGAAGCAGCGGTGCCGTTCGCATTCCGCGTCACTTTCGCATTAACTGGCTATCTCCAAAGCTGAGTCCAAAACTGCCAAAAACCGTTCGTTGC
>Ga0302320_10005911_pt1 | contig 27300 bp, 26 predicted proteins | sample Bog_T0_3_FD_202130 | JGI IMG/M metagenome (GOLD analysis project Ga0302320, IMG submission 202130) | Peat permafrost microbial communities from Stordalen Mire near Abisko, Sweden - Bog_T0_3 | ecosystem: Environmental > Terrestrial > Soil > Wetlands > Peat | place: Sweden: Abisko, Stordalen Mire...
CGCCGCTGACACCCTTCCAGCGCGGATCGTCGACTCCGAAGACACCACCGATATCGCCCTGACCTGCTGCCGAGAGCACAGCGTCGCACAGCGCGTGCGCCGCCACGTCGCCATCGGAATGTCCGGCGCAGCCGTCGGCACCCGGAAACAGCAGTCCGACCAGCCAGCAGGGCCTGCCGGCTTCAATCGGGTGCACATCGGTGCCCAGACCGACCCTGGGAAGATTGGGGAGATTCTGCGGCTCGCTCATCGCCGCACAATCGCTTGGGCCAGCAATAGATCCAGCTGGTTGGTGATCTTGAATGCCAGTGGGTCACCATCGACCACCTGGATCTGGCCACCCACCTGCTCGACGAGGGACGCGTCGTCGGTGAAACCGGCCCCAGCAGGACGGGCGGCGCTCTGGTAGGCGCGATAGGCGCGCAACAGCAGGCCGGTCGCGAACCCCTGCGGGGTCTGCACCGCCCGCAGGCCGGCCCGCTCCGGGGTGCCCAGAACAACCCCGTTGGCATCCACCGCCTTGATGGTGTCAGACAGTGGCAGTGCGGGCACCACGGCGGCATGACCGGCCCGCAACGATTCGACAACCCGAACTATCAACGCTGGCGGCGTCAGCGGCCGCGCGGCGTCGTGCACCAGCACGAAGTCCGGTGCTTCCGACCCCGGGACCTCAGACATCGCAGAAAGCGCCAGACTCACGGATTGGGTACGATCGCAGCCGCCCGCCACGACGGCTGCTTTCTCGCCGAGGATCAGCTTCGCCTCGTCAGTGAGCTCTGCTGGCACCGCTACTACAACGGCGTCGACGACCCCGGAGTCAAGCAAGCCATCCACGGCACGCTCGACAAGGGTCCGTCCCTCGAGTTGATGGAACGCCTTCGGGATACCGGCAGCGAGCCGCTGCCCCGAACCGGCGGCCGGGACCACTGCGACTACCGATCCCCAGGCGCCCGTTCCCCCGACCACCAGAGTCTCAGGGTCTTCAAGAAGCGGCGGCCAGAACCTCGTCGAGGATGGTCTCGGCTTTGGCGTCGTCGGTGCTCTCGGCCAAAGCCAGTTCACCGACCAAGATCTGCCGCGCCTTGGCCAGCATGCGCTTCTCGCCGGCGGACAACCCGCGTTCCTGGTCGCGACGCCACAGGTCGCGCACTACCTCAGCCACCTTGTTCACGTCGCCCGAGGCGAGCTTCTCAAGATTGGCCTTGTAGCGGCGTGACCAGTTGGTCGGCTCTTCAGTGTGCGGGGCACGCAGAACCTGGAAGACCTTGTCGAGGCCTTCCTGTCCGACGACGTCGCGGACACCGACGTACTCGGCGTTATCGGCCGGGACTCGAACGGTCAGGTCTCCCTGCGCAACTTTCAAGACGAGATACTCTTTTTGTTCCCCTTTAATGGTCCGGGTTTCAATCGCCTCGACTAACGCAGCACCGTGGTGCGGGTAGACAACGGTGTCACCGACCTTGAAGATCATCTGATTCGAGCCCCTTTCGTTACCTCATTCTAACACGGCGGCCCAAAGCGTGCGGATCAACGTTGCAGGTCAGGGGCACAACGCGCAGATTAGGGGTTGACAGGAGAAGTAAGACGTGCCACGGAGCACACTAACAATGCCCCGACCGGGACCCGCCAGGCACCCCGAGCGACGCTCTGGTCTGCTGGTCTTCGGGCTGGCCCCCCGTCCCGCGCTACCGCGGACGGCGCGTTCCTACTACAGTGCATAGTTGCGATGTGCATAGTTGCAATGTGCGTAGCGAGCAAGTCCAACCGCGGGCCCAGCAGGAGGAATTGAGTGAACCGCTTCAAGATCCGCCTGCACGCGCCGGCCGTCCTGGCCCTGATCGGCTTGCTCGCCGCGGCGCTTACCGGGTGTAGCGCCGGTCAGATCTCTCAGACGTCCACCCAGGAGCCCGCCGTCAACGGCAACAGGGCCACGTTCAATAACGTCGCGCTGCGCGACATACACATCCGAGCCAGCCAATCCGGCGACTTCATCGAGCCGGGCAAAACGGTGGACCTGGTGCTGGTGGCCGTCAATCAGTCACCGGACATCACGGACAGACTGGTAGGCATCACCAGTGACATCGGCACCGTGGCGATCACTGGCGGCGATGGTCGGCTGCGAGCCGGCGGGTTGTTGTTCATCGGTACGCCCGATGGCCAGCACGCACCGGGACCCACAGACGCCAATAGTGCGGCCAAGGCAACCGTGACCCTGGCTCAGCGCATCACCAATGGCCTCGCCTACAACTTCACCTTCAATTTCGAGAAGGCCGGGCAGGCCACCGTGAGCGTGCCGATTTCGGCACCGCTCGCTCAGCAGCCGGCCTGACTGCAGAAAGTAACGGCCTGTCACACCGGGCTTGTCGCACCAGGCCGATACGGTCATGACGTGGCAAACGCACGTTCGCAGTACCGGTGCTCGCAATGCCGCCATCTCACCGCCAAGTGGGTGGGGCGCTGCATGGAATGTGGCACCTGGGGCACCGTCGATGAAGTGGCCGTACTCAGTGCGGTCGGAGGCGGGAGTCGTCGTTCGGCCAATCTGGGTCCGGCCTCGAAAGCCGTTCCGATCAGCTCCATCGAGCCGAACCTCAGCAAGCACCGCCCGACGGGGATCGACGAGCTAGACCGGGTGCTCGGCGGCGGTGTGGTGCCAGGTTCGGTGACGCTGCTGGCCGGTGATCCGGGCGTCGGCAAGTCGACGCTGCTACTCAAGGTCGCCCACCGCTGGGCACGGTCCGGCCGGCGCGCGCTGTATATCTCCGGCGAGGAGTCCGCCGGCCAGATCCGGCTGCGGGCCGACCGCATGGATTGTGGGAGCGACGCGGTCTACCTGGCCGCCGAATCCGACCTGCACACGGTGCTGGATCACATCGCGACGGTGCAGCCTGAGCTGGTCATCGTCGACTCGGTGCAAACCATGTCCACCGCCGAGGCCGACGGCGTCGCCGGTGGCGTCACCCAGGTGCGCGCGGTCACCGCGGCGCTCACGGCGGCGGCCAAGGCCAACGGTGTCGCGCTGATTCTGGTCGGCCACGTCACCAAGGACGGAGCCATCGCCGGACCGCGTTCGCTCGAACACCTCGTTGACGTGGTGCTGCACTTCGAAGGCGACCGCAACGGGACGGTGCGGATGGTTCGCGGGATCAAAAACCGATTCGGCGCGGCCGACGAAGTCGGATGTTTCATGCTGCACGACAACGGGATCGAAGGTGTCGCCGACCCGTCGAACCTGTTCTTGGATCAGCGGCCGACACCGGTGCCCGGCACCGCCATCACGGTGACGCTGGACGGAAAGCGACCGCTGATCGGCGAGATTCAGGCGTTGTTGGCGGCGTCCATCGGCGGCTCGCCGCGCCGCGCCGTCAGCGGGATAGACCACGCCCGGGCCGCGATGATCACCGCTGTCCTGGAAAAGCACGCCAGGCTGCCCATCGCCGTCAATGACGTCTACCTGTCCACGGTGGGCGGCATGCGATTGACCGATCCGTCGTCGGATCTCGCGGTCGCGATCGCCCTGGCTTCGGCATACGCGGATCTCCCGCTGCCCACCACCGCGGTGATGATCGGCGAGGTCGGGCTGGCGGGCGATCTGCGGCGCGTCAGCGGCATGGAACGGCGCCTGTCCGAAGCCGCACGGCAGGGCTTCACCCTCGCGCTGATTCCCCCGGGTTGCACCGCGGTTCCGCCGAGCATGCGCGCCCTGAGCGCACCCAACATCGTCGCGGCGCTGGAGCACATGATCGACATCGCCGATCACCGAAGTAGTAGGGCTCCCGGCCTGCGCGTAGCAGAATGACACGTTGTGACCCGTCCGACGCTGCGTGAAACCGTCGGCCGCCTCGCGCCCGGCACCGGGCTACGGGACGGCTTGGAGCGCATTCTGCGCGGCCGCACCGGTGCGCTGATCGTGCTCGGCCACGACGACAGCGTCGAGGCCATCTGCGACGGCGGCTTCTCGCTCGACGTCCGGTACGCGCCGACGCGGCTGCGGGAGCTGGCCAAGATGGACGGCGCTGTGGTGTTGTCCACCGACGCCAGCCGCATCGTCCGGGCCAACGTGCAGTTGGTTCCCGACCCGTCCATCCCCACCGATGAATCGGGAACCCGGCACCGCTCGGCGGAACGGGCCGCGATCCAGACCGGTCACCCGGTGATCTCGGTCAGCCATTCGATGAACATCGTCACCGTCTACGTCGGCGGGGAGCGCCACGTGCTCACCGATTCCGCGACCATCCTGTCGCGAGCCAATCAGGCCATCGCCACGTTGGAGCGTTACAAAGCCAGGCTCGACGAGGTCACCAGGCAACTGTCCAGGGCGGAGATCGAGGACTACGCCACGCTACGCGACGTGATGACGGTGGTGCAGCGGCTTGAGTTGGCCCGCCGCATCGGTCTGGTGATCGACAACGACGCCGTCGAACTCGGGACCGACGGGCGCCAGCTGCGGCTGCAGCTGGAGGAGCTGCTGGGCGGCAACGACACCGCGCGAGAACTGATCGTGCGCGACTACCACGCGAGCCCAGAGCCACCATCCAAAGCGCAGGTCGCCAGCACCCTGGCCGAGCTGGACACCCTGTCAGACACCGAATTGCTCGAGCTCACCGTGCTGGCCAAGGTCTTTGGATATCCGACCACGACAGAGGCCCAGGATTCTGCGCTGAGTCCGCGTGGCTACAGCGCCATGGCCGGTATTCCCCGGCTCCAATTCGCCCACGTAGACCTGCTGGTCCGGGCATTCGGAACGCTGCAGGGCCTGCTGGCGGCCAGTTCAAACGACCTGCAGTCAGTGGAAGGCATCGGTTCGATGTGGGCCCGCCACGTCCGCGAGGGGCTGTCGCAACTAGCCGAGTCGACGATCGCCGACCCCCTCAACTAATTACCAGCGGCCGCAGGCGGCGCTTCCGGTGGTGGCGCCAGCGCCGGCTGACCTGGTCCAGGAGCCGGTGGCGGCTGGTTCAGGATGAACGGAACCGGGTACGAGCGCAGATTGCCCAGCTGGACAACGAGGTTGTAAGTGCCCGGCCCGATCGCCGGCCGCGGCAGTGGGCAGTGCGGCGCCGATCCCATCCCGGTCCAGGTCACAGCCGTCGTGACCTGCTCCCCCGGCGTAAAGCCTTTGACCAGGGTCTCGTTGGACGGCGCGCAATCCAGGTTGGACCACAGCCGCTTGTTGTCCAGCGAATAGACGTAGGCGGCCAGCACCGCGGCTCCGACATCGCGCTTGCAGGCCACCAGCCCGATGTTGGTGACAACCATGGTGAACTTCGGCTGGTCTCCGATGAAGTACTGAGGTGCGTTGGTCAGGCCCTTGACGGCCAGTGTCGAATCGGGGCAGTCATCGCCCGGGTTCAGCACCGGCGGCGGCTGCACCGCGGCGGTGGCGGTGGGAGACTCCGGGTTTTGCCCCTCCGGGGGCGGCGCCAGCGGGTTGCTGCCCTCCTGCCCGGGTGGTGGCGGCGCCTGCGGCGGCTGCGAGCCCGGATGGCTTTGGGCGGGGGCAGATTTGTCGGCGTTGGCGGGTTTGGCGCCCGCGCTGCTGCTCACGAAGGCGATGACGGTAGCGATAGCGATCCCGATGACGACGACCGCGATGCCCAGGGCCAAGCCCCTGCGCCGCCAGTAGATCTCCGTCGGAAGCGGGCCCTGCGGTTCCAAATCCAGCACATTCACACCGTAGGTCCAGGTCACGTCGATTTGTTCGACCCGCCTCGGCGTGTCGCCGGGTTAGCTGGCCAACCGCCGTGTTAGTGGCGGTGAGGAAGTTACTCTCCGATGTCGCCGACGCGGTCGACCAACGCCGCCCGCCCGTCGGCGAGGTGATAGGTGAGGCCCGCCACCGCCAGGGTGCGCGCAGCCACCCGTTCGGCGATGGCCGTCGAGCGCTCCAGGAGCTGTGCCACCGTCTCGCGCACATGCCGTTCCTCAAACTCGTCGACGCGGCTCAAGCCGTCGCGGCGGCCCATCAGGATCGACGGTGCGACCCGCTCCACCACATCGCGCACGAAACCACCTGGTATCACGCCCTCGTCGAGTGCGCTCAGAGCCGCCTTGACAGCGCCGCAGCTGTCGTGGCCCAGCACCACGATAAGCGGCACGTTGAGCACCGTTACCGCGAACTCGATGGAGCCCAACACTGCCGAGTCGATGGCCTGCCCGGCGGTGCGGACCACGAACATGTCGCCCAGGCCCTGATCGAAGATGAGCTCGGCGGCCACCCGGCTGTCCGCACAGCCGAATACCACCGCGGTGGGCTTCTGACCCGCGGCCAGCGTGGCCCGATGCGCGACGCTCTGGCTGGGATGCTGCGGCTTGCCGGTGACGAATCGCTCGTTACCCTCTTTGAGTGATTTCCACGCGGTTACCGGACTGGTATTGGGCATGGCACATATTGTGCTGTGCAGCAGCCGCCGATGGCTAGCCGAATGCACATCCCGGCGGATGAACTTCTGGACTGGTACGACCGATCGCGCCGCGACCTGCCGTGGCGGGAACCCGATGTAACCGCATGGCAGATCCTGGTCAGCGAGTTCATGTTGCAACAAACGCCGGTAGCCCGGGTTCTGCCGATCTGGTGGGATTGGGTGCGACGCTGGCCGACGCCCTCGGCCACCGCCGCCGCGAGCGCCGCCGACGTGCTGCGGGCGTGGGGCAAGCTGGGCTATCCACGGCGGGCCAAACGTTTGCACGAGTGCGCGACGGTCATTGCCCGTGACCACGGGGACGTGGTTCCCGACGACGTCGACACCCTGCTGACGCTGCCCGGCGTCGGTAGCTACACCGCACGAGCAGTCGCGTGTTTCGCCTACCGTCAGCGGGTGCCGGTGGTGGACACCAATGTCCGCCGGGTGGTGGCCCGGGCCGTACACGGTCGAGCCGACGCCGGTGCGCCGTCTGCGATCCGTGACCACGCCGACGTCTCGGCGCTATTGCCGAATGACGAAACGGCGCCTGGGTTTTCGGTGGCGCTGATGGAGCTGGGCGCGACGGTGTGCACAGCGCGCGCCCCGCGTTGCGGATTGTGTCCGCTTAGCGAGTGCGCATGGCGGAATGCGGGTTATCCCCCGGGGGAAGGCTCGGCGCGCCGCGTTCAGAACTACGCGGGAACCGATCGTCAGGTCCGTGGATTGTTACTAGATGTATTGCGCCTCAGTGATTTTCCGGTAACTCGGAACCAGCTCGACGTGGCTTGGCTCACGGATGCCCGGCAGCGCGACCGGGCGCTTGACTCGTTGCTCGCCGACGGCCTGGTGACGCAAACGGTCGACGGCCTGTTCGCATTGCCCGGCGAGGGGTGACCGTCGGCCGATCAGAGGTCGTTGCCGGCGTAGGACTGGTTGAAGCTTTTGTTGGCCAGCGGGAAGTCGGGGACGATGGTGTCGGCCATCGCGACGGGCAGCGCCGGCCAGTTGAACCAGGACGGGTCGACGATCTTGGCACGGGTAATGCGATTTGCGGCGTCGACTTCGACGCGGTGGACTATGGTGCCGCGCCATCCTTCGACGATGCCGATGCCGGTGCGAGCCCCGTCCGGTGCAGGTAGGGGTCCGGCAAATTCGGTTGGACCGGAATGTGATTCGATCAGATGGCAGGCCAACACAACGGCGGCGGCGAATTCGTCTCGCCGCACCGTGTAGCGGGCGAGCACGTCACCGGCAGCCGAGCCGATCTCGGTGACCGGCAGCGCGGTGGTCGGATGTTCGAGTCGGGCGTCAGTGCGCATGCCGCTGGCGCGTGCGACATAGCCGAGGCAGCCGAGGCCGTGCGCATCCTGCGGGTACAGGACGGCGGTCCCGGCAAACCGGTCATACACCACGCCGTTCTGCAGCGTCAGCTGGGCGACCTCGGCGACGTCGACCGCAATCGACCTCAACTGAGCGACATCGGGTAGCGCCTGCAGTGTGACCGCGCCCGGGCGGACTGCGCCGCGCAGCAGCCGATGGCCCGTGACGGCGGCGTTGAGCCGCAACAGTTGTTCGCGGATGCGTTGAGCGTGCGCGTTGGCGAGTCCGAATCCGACATCGTTGGCCAGCGCACCCAGGTCGGTGACGTGATTGTAGAGCCGTTCGAGCTCGACGAGCAGTGCCCGCAGTCGGTGCACCTCGTCGGGGAGTTCAACCCCGAGCGCGTCTTCGATGGCGAGGCTGTGGGCGAGCGCGTGTGCAACGGAGGTGTCGCCGCTGATCCGTTCGGCCAATTCGACTGCGCCGTCGGCCGGTCGGTCGTGGAATAGCTTTTCCAGGCCGCGGTGGACGAACCACAGTCGGGCCTTGAGTCGCAGCACGGTTTCGCCGGCGACGGAGAAGCGGAAGTGGCCGGGTTCGATCAGTCCGGCGTGCACGGGGCCGACCGGGATCTCATATACCCCGGGCCCCTCGACGGGGACGAACGGGAATCGGCCGACGCCCGCGAATTCGGGCGCGGGTGCGGCGTTGCTGCGCATCGGATACCAGTCCTCGGGCCAGTGTTCGTGGCGCACCAGTGGCCGCAATTTGGGGTGCCCGACCGGCCGGATCCCGTACAGGTCTGCCATTTCGCGCTCGAATCGGCTGGCCATGAACGACAGATATGCCAGCGAGCGTAGTTGCGGATCATCCTTGGAAACAATACATTCGAGTTCCACGCGGCGATCAGGCCAGCCGGCCAGGAATAAGTAGACGACGCGTAAGTTGTCGTCGTTGTCGTGCGCCGCCACCAGACTCAGGCGAAACCCTTTGCCCAGCAGGTTTTCTGCCTCTTCGGCCAGCTCGTCTTGGGATAGCCTTTGCTGCACCATATTACGGCTCATGGCGTGACCCGATGTCGCTGGCTGCGGTGGTGAACAGGTTGGCGAGGGGGCCGGCGGTGACACCTAGGGTGATCGATGCTGCGATACCGAGGATCAGGGCCGCGGCCACCGTCCGCGGCACGGCGATCGCGGGTGTGCCGGCGGATTCGCCCAACAGGATGCGGCCCGAGTTGCGCGCCAGCGCAGCGAAGGCGATCGCGATCAGCAGCATCGCCACACCGAGGGCCCAGCTGAGGTGGGCGTCGGCGAGCGAGCGGGCGATGGCCACTTCGCTGGCGAACATCGCAAAAGGTGGCAGCCCGAGCAGCACAATCACGCCCACCGCAAGCGATCCACCGATCAGGCGGGAGCGTCGCAGCACCGCGGTGACGTCAGCGATGGCGGTGGACTTGTGCGCGGCCTGCAGCTGACCGCTGGCCAAGAACAGCACCGTCTTGCCGATCCCGTGCGCGAGCACGTGCAGCAGCAGCGCAGCGATCGCCAACGTGGTCCCGGCGGCTGCGGCAATCGCGATCAGGCCCATGTTCTCCATCGAGGAGTAGGCGAGCATGCGCTTGATGTCGGGTGTGACGGTGAGCATCAGGGCGGCGATCAGCAGCGTCGCCAGCCCGACTATCAGCAGCCCCGTCCTCAAGTAGGCGGGCCCGGTGGCGGTGTCGATGATCGGTTTGATGCGGATCAATACCGAAAATGCCACAGACAGCAGCACACCGCTCATCAATGCCGACACGGGTGCCGGAGCCTGGCTGTGAGCGTCGGCCAACCAGGTGTGGAATGGAAACAGGCCGGCCTTGGCGCCATAGCCGATCAGCAGCAGCCCGCCCGCCAACCGCGCGACGCCCGGATCCAGCCGGCCCGCGTACGCCGTGAGCACGTCGAGGTTCAGAGCTTCGCTGGCCGGGGCGCCGGCATGCTCGACGGCGTAGTACAGCAGCACGGTGCCCAGAAACGCGATCACGATGCCGACCGAGCAGATCACGACGTATTTCCAGGTCGCTTCCAGTGCTGTGCGGGTGCGGCGATGCCCGACCAGAAAGGCGGTGATCACCGTTGTCGCTTCGATCGCGACCCATATCACTCCGATGTTGTTGGCACACACCGCAACAACCATCGCCGCCAGGAAGGCCGCCGTCAGTGACCCGTACACCCGGGCGCTGCGCGCGTCGGTGTGGCCGTCAGCGAGTTCGGCATCGAGGTAGCCGATGCTGGCCCAGGAGGCAAGCGTGGCAACGATTCCGATGACGATCAGCATGGTGACGGTGAGCGCATCGACGCGGAGCAGCCCGCCCAACGCGAACCGGGTCCCTGATCCGACACCCAACCCCAGCGCCGCCCCACACCCGAGCACCGTCAGCGCGGAGAGAACGATCAGTGTGGCGGTCGCCCGGCGCCACCCCCCGATCAGGGTAGCAATTGACGCACCGATGGGCGCGAGGATCGCGGCCAGCAACAAACCGGTCATCAGTCGTGCAACTCCTGCAACGCATCCAGGTCGGCGCCGCCGAAAGCGCGCGAAAGCCGGCCCGTCAGAACACCGATCACGATGACGGCGAACAGCACATCCAGGGAGGCGCCGAGTTCAACGATCAGCGGCACCCCCGCGGTGAGCAGGAACGCGGCCGCGGCGATTCCGTTGTCCAGCATGAGGAATCCCGCCGCCTGTGACACCGCATGACGCCGCGTGACCATCACGAACAGTGCGATGAGTACCACCGCGGTGGCAGCCGGGACCGCGGCGGTAGTGGCCGCAGGCTGCAGCTTCACCAAAGCCCGGGTGGCGGCGAAAGCGGCCAGCGTCAGTCCGGCGGTGATCAGCAGCGATGTGGCGGTATTCACCAGCGGGGTGGCCTCGCGCTGGGATCGCGGCTCGGCGCCGACTGCGCGGGCCAGCGACTGCGGCAGCACCACAGCCCGCAAAACCAGCACGGCCAGACCGACACCGATGAGCGCGGCGTCGCCGTCGTACACCCCGCGCAGGATGGGGATGGCCGCCAGCGCGACGCCCTGCCACCCCAGCAGTCGGGTGATGGCGATCAGGTCGCGGCGCCACACGATCAGGACGGCTGACAAGATCAGCCCACCGGCGGCCAGGTCGACCAGTACCGCGAAACTGTTGTATGTCATGCCTGCACCGTGAAAAAGTTGGCGGCGGTGACCGCGAGCAGGGCCAGTAGAAACGACCCGGCCAGCAGTTCGGGAACCCGGAACAGCCGCAGCTTGGCGACGAAAACCTCGACAGTTGCCAGCAACCCGGCCAGCACGGCGACCTTGGCTGCCACCGCTGCGACGCCGACGACGATGTCCACCGCGCTGGGATCGCTGCCGGCGATGCCCCACGGTCCGAACAGGTTTGCCAGCAGTGCGAGCAGCACCGTCAGCCGCATTCCGGTCGCCCACTCGACGAGCGCCAGGCGCGGACCCGCGTATTCGAGGACCATCGCCTCGTGCACCATGGTCAGCTCGAGATGGGTGGACGGGTTGTCGACCGGCAGTCGCCCTGTCTCGGCGACAATCACGATCACCAGCGCGGCGAACGCCAGCACCGCAGCCAGCGAGACCACCTGCCCGGGGTGGGTGATGGTATGTGCCACCAGGGCACCGAAATTGGCCGATCCCGCCGGAATGGACAGAGCGAACACCGCAAGCAGAATGGTGGGTTCAACCAGCGCGGCGATGGTGATCTCGCGGCTGGCGCCCATGCCGCCGAACGAGGTGCCGGTGTCGATGCCGGCCAGCGTCAACGCCACGGTGCCCACGAACAGCAGGCCGACCACGGCGAACAGGTCGGCGCTGCCATCTAATGGTGACCCGGTGGCGACCAGCGGTGCGATCGCGGCGATCAGCAACGTCGATCCGGCAACGATGGCGGGCGCGGCCGCGAAGACCACCGTCGTACCCAGCGGGGTGATCTGTTGTTTGCCAAGCTGTTTGATTATGTCGCGCCACGGCTGCAGGACGCCGCCTCCGGCACGGCCCTCCCAACGTGCGCGCACCTGCCGGGTGAGGCCGACCACCAGCGGCGCCCCGGCCATCACGGTGCCGATCTGCACCGCGCCCGCGACGTAGGACAGGACGCTCACCGGGCGACCACCAGCACGGTCAGCACACCGAGCGCACCGTAAGCCAGGTACAGGTGCACGCTGCCGGTATGGGCGCGCCGCATCAATTCCGCCGCGGCTGCCACCAGCTGGATCACCGGCGTGTAGAAGCGTTCCTCGATCGCATCGGCGATTGTGGCGCGGTAGGTGATCTTGTCGGCCAGATAGTGCGACTCGGGGGTCTGAGTGACCTCGATATCGGTGTCGGGTCGCAGTACATCGGCGAAGACCCGTTGCAGCGGTTCGGCGAACGAAGTGGCCGTGTACTGCATGCGTGCGGTGAGATCGTCTGCGCCACAGGCCCATAGCGGCAATGTTTCGGGTGCCGGACGCCGCCACTGACGCCAACGTGCCAACGTGGCCGCAGCAAGTGCGGCCACCACGACACCCGCCGCGATCACCCCGGGTGCGATCGACCCCTGCAGACCGGGCAGTCGGACCACCGCGCCGAGATCGGTGAACTCCGCCGTTCGGGCCGCGGGTAGCGTGGCGATCACCCTACGCAGCGCGGGCGCGACAACCGAGGGCGCCACCGCCAGCACCAGACAGGCGGTGGCTGCAATGGCCATACCGGCCAGCATGGTGCCCGGTACCTCGCGGGCCCCGGCGGCCTCCTGGCTGCGCGGCCGCGCCAGGAATCCGATCCCGAATGCCTTGACCATCGCCGCTACCCCGAGGCCAGTGGTGAGCGCTACCGCCCCGACCGCCAGTGGGGTGGTCAAGGCCAGCAGGGTGCCGTGCCCGGGAGCCGTGTGGATCAGCGACTGGACCAACAGCCACTCGCTGACGAACCCCGCGCCCAGGGGAAGCCCACACGCCCCAAGCGCGGCGACCCCGAACAGGGCGGTGGTCGCCGGCATCCGGCGGGCCAGGCCGCCCAGCCGGTCGAGGTCCCGTAACCCCGTCGCGGCCAGCACCGACCCCGCCGCCATGAACCCAAGGCTTTTGAACGCCGCATGCGCGATCAGGTGCAGCATGGCCGCGGCGGCGGCGATTGTCGCCGGCCCGCGTGCGCCTGAGGCCGCGAATAGCGTCGCAGCTCCCAATGCCAGCGAGATCAACCCCAGGTTCTCGGTTGTCGAATAGGCAAGTAGCCGTTTGAGGTCCGTGGCCACCGAAGCCTGCACCACGCCATAGAGCGCCGACACCGCACCGACAAGCATCATCGTGAGGCCCCACCAGCGCGGACCCGGCCCGAGCAGCTGCAGATCGACACGGCAGATGCCATAGATCCCCAGGTTGACCATCGCCGCGCTCATCAGCGCCGATACCGGGCTGGGCGCCTCCGGGTGTGCACGTGGCAACCAGGCATGCAGCGGCACCAGCCCGGCCTTCGACCCAAACCCCGCCATCGTCAACAGGAAGACGGCGGTGCAGGCACCCTGCGGTAGCCGGTGCAAGTCAGCAAACCGGTCGGCGCCGCCGGCTGCCGACAACACCATCAGCCCGATCAGGATCGCCGCGAAGCCCAACTGGGTCATCACCGCATACACCAACGCAGCGGAGCGAACCTGCGCGCGAGTGTGCCCGGCCAGCACTAAAACCAACGACGCGACCGCCATCAACTCCCACGCCAGCAGAAATGTGGTCACCGACCCCGCGGCAGGCACCAGCAGCATCGCCGCGACGAACATCGGCAATACGGTCAGGGTGACCCGTCCCAGATGACCGTGGCGGGCATAGCCGATCACATACGGCCCGACGGCGACCGCAACAGCCCCGACGAGCGCCATAAAGAATCCGCCCAGCGGATCGATGTCCAGCTGAACTCCCGAAAGGGGGAGTAACCACCCGATGCGGACTGCGTGAACCGCGCCAGACATCCCCAGCACGCCCGCCCACACTCCGACCGCACCGACCAACGATGTCAGCGTACCCGCTGCGATGGATCCAAATTCATTCCCCAGCAACGGTTGTGCCTCGGGAACCGCGCTGACCGTCAGTTCTGCCGTCACTTACCAGTCACCGTTCGCAGAGCAGCGATGATCTGGCTCGGCGTCGGCGGGCAACCCGCGATTTCCACGTCGACGGGCACCACCTCGTCGACTGCACCGACCACGCCATAGGCATCCTTGAAGACCCCTCGGTTCAAGGCACAGTCCCCACAAGCGATCACCGCGCGCGGCTGCGGGGTGGCGTCGATCGTGTTGCGCAACGGGCCGACCATGTTGTGCGTCACGACACCGGTCACCAGCAGTGCGTCCGCGTGGCGCGGGGACGCCACCAGCCGCGCGCCGAACCGCTCAGCGTCGTACACCGGTCCGAACGCGCCCGAGATCTCCACCTCGCATCCATTGCACGAACCCGCGTCGATGTGCCGGATCTGAAGCGAACCACGCACTCCCGCAGGCGGTTTCATCACCGGTTGCGGTGCAGGTGCCGCGCGCTCGACGATCCGACCGATCCTGAAGGCTTTGCCGATCCACCCCATGGACGTCACTCCGCGCCGCCCGCGCGTAGGTCCTCCAACACTGCCACGCGGTCGCTGAGCACCCCGGTGAGAACCTTGCGCGCCACCACCAGCAACTCCGCGATGTCCGGCGAGGCGATCGAATAGATCATCGTGTTGCCGTCCCTATGCGCGTCAACCACACCGGCCCTGCGCAGAACGCCCAGCTGCTGGGACAGATTCGACGATTCCAGACCGACCTCGGGCAACAGCTCAGCGACCGACTTGTCCCCTGCCACGAGAAGCTCAAGAACCCTGATCCGCGCCGGATGCCCCAACGTCTTGAAGAACTCGCCCTTGACCTTGTACAGCGGCTCCGACACGAAAGATCTCCTGAAGACTTCAGCATTCTCTTACTCGAACAATTGAAGAATTTATCAGATAGTGGACCGCTCGTCGCGGCGAAGGCCCCGGAATCGAACGCCTGGGCGTTGCTCAGGAACCCGGAGGAAGCACCGCCAAGAAGGATTCGACCGCTTGCCGGTATACCTGAGGCGCCTCGTCGTGAATCAGGTGGCCCGCTTCGGGAACATGCAAATACCTTGTCGGAGAATCTGTTTGGGTCATCGCGCGCATCTGGCCCGGCGGCGCGACCGAATTGCTCGCCTCGATGAGCAGCGCCGGCGCCCGCACGGCCAGCCAGGGCGCCCAGTAGTCGCGGGTGCCCCATTCCGCGGCGATCTCGATCCATCGCGACGTGTGACCGTGCAATCGCCATCCGGTGGCGGTGCGGTCGAACGCTTCCAGAAAGTACTGCCCCGCAATGGGCCCGAATGCACCGAATACTTGTTCGGCCGAGTCGAATTCGACCGGAAGGGCATGTAGCCAAGGCTCCCACGGGCCGGTGGTGCGGCCACGGAAGTCCGGCGCCATATCCTCTACCACCAGCGCCGAAACCAAATCGGGACGCTCCGCGGCCAAACACCACGAGTGCAGCGCGCCCATCGAATGTCCGACCAGCCTGGCCGGGACGCCCAACGCGCCCACCGCATCCGCCAGATCAGCCACGAAGCGTTCGGTGCTGATCGGATGCGGGTCGTCGACGTCACGGCCCCGGTGCCACAACGCGTCGTAGGTGTACACGGCGCCCAACCGCGTCAGCCACGGTATCTGACGCGACCAGGTGGAACCTCGGCCCATCAAGCCGTGCACAAGGATCAGCGGCTCGCCTTGGCCGCCTCGATAGGTCAAAAGATCGAGATGGGGCAACAGATCGATGGGCATGGCGGGCACGGTAGCCTAGCTCCATGGCTGTGGTGAAGATCAACGCAATCGAGATACCCGCGGATGCCGGCCCGGAATTGGAGAAGCGGTTCGCCCACCGCGCGCACGCTGTCGAGAACAGTCCGGGCTTTCTCGGCTTCCAATTGCTGCGTCCGGTCAAGGGCGAAGACCGCTACTTTGTCGTGACACACTGGGAGTCCGATGAAGCATTCCAGGCCTGGGCGAATGGACCCGCCATCGAAGCCCATGCTGGTCAGCGAGCCAATCCGGTGGCGACTGGCGCGTCGCTGCTGGAGTTCGAGGTCGTGCTCGACGTTGCGGGGAGCGGCGTTGCGGGGAGCCACCAGACTGCGTAGCCGGCGCTCAGTTCGTCACCGCGCGGTGGCATTGAGCACCGCGCTGATGGTGGCCCTGACGCCGGGTTGCACGTCGTCCCCCTCCCCACAGGCGAACGCCGCGAACCCGGGCCGGGCAATCGACCCCCGGACTCCGCCCGGTCTGCGTGCTCAGCAGACCCTGGACATGCTCAACTCGGACTGGCCCATCGGCCCGGTGGGAGTCCGCACCCTCGCCGCGCCCGATCAGGTCGACTCGGTCGAGACCACGATGGAAGGGCTGTGGTGGGATCGCCCCTTCACCCTCGAGGGGGTGGACGTCGTCGCCAGTGCGGCCACACTGCATCTCATCTCCTCGTACGGCGCGCGCCAAGACATCCGGATTCATACCGATGACCTCGGCCGGGTTGACCGTTTCGACCTGGACACCGGAACACCTTCGATCGCCTCGTGGCACGACCTCGATGCCGTGTTGAGCAAGACCGGCGCCCGCTACTCCTATCAGGTCGCCAAGGTCGACAACGGACACTGCGACCCGGTCGCGGGCACCAACACCGCCGAATCTCTGCCCCTGGCATCGATATTCAAGTTATACGTGCTGCACGCCCTGGCCGGTGCCGTCAAAGACGGATCGGTGTCCTGGGACGATCAGCTGACCGTCACCGAGAAGGGCAAAGCTGTGGGCTCTTCCGGGTTGGAGCTGGCTCCCGGTGCGCACGTTTCGGTTCGCACCGCCGCCGAGAAGATGATCGCCACCAGCGACAACATGGCCACCGACATGCTGATCGAAAGGATGGGGACGCACGCTATCGAGCAAGCCCTGGTCACCGCCGGCCACCACGATCCGGCCAGCATGACCCCCTTCCCCACCATGTACGAACTGTTCTCCATCGGCTGGGGTGAACCGGATCTGCGTAGCCAGTGGCAGCACGCGTCCCCGCAAGTCCGTGCCCAGTTGTTGCAGCAAGTGAATTCCGCTCCATACCAACCCGATCCAGAGCGTGCGCACGTGCCCGCCTCCAGTTACGGCGCGGAGTGGTACGGCAGCGCCGAAGACATCTGCCGAGTCCATACCGCGCTACAAGCCGATGCGGTCGGCGCGGCCGCGCCCGTCAGAACGATCCTCTCCGCCGTGCCGGGCATCCAGCTGGATCGCAGCGTCTGGCCCTACATCGGCGCGAAAGCCGGGGGCCTACCGGGCAACCTGACATTCAGCTGGTACGCCGTGGACAAGACGCAGCAGCCCTGGGTGGTCAGCTTTCAGCTGAACTGGCCCCGCGATCACGGGCCAACCGCCACCAGTTGGGTGCTGCGGATCGCGAAGCAGGTCTTCGCGCTCGTGGCAGCTATTCCGAGGTAGACCCTGCCCCGGCCGTCGCCAGATCCGGCTCGGTCGGCGGCTTGCGGGCGCCGGCAAATGTGAACACCGCGTCCTCGGCCGGACCTTCGCCGTCCCAGTTATCCACATCGACGGTGACGACCTGCCCGGGCCCGAGCTCGTCGAAGAGGATCTTCTCGGAGAGCTGGTCCTCGATCTCGCGTTGGATGGTTCGTCGCAGCGGACGAGCGCCCAGCACCGGGTCGAAGCCGCGCTTGGCCAGCAACGCCTTGGCCTTGTCGGTCAGCTCCATCGACATGTCCTTGCTCCGCAGCTGGTTCCCGACCCGGGCGATCATCAGGTCGACCATCTGGATGATCTCGTCGCGAGTCAGCTGGTGGAAGACAATGATGTCGTCGATGCGGTTGAGGAACTCCGGCCGGAAGTGCTTCTTGAGCTCGTCGTTGACCTTCTGCTTCATCCGCTCGTAGTCGTTGGCACCACCGCCCTGGGTGAACCCGAGGCCGACGGGCTTAGAAATGTCGGATGTCCCCAAGTTGGACGTGAAGATCAGCACGGTGTTCTTGAAGTCCACCGTGCGGCCCTGACCGTCGGTGAGCCGGCCATCCTCGAGCACCTGCAACAGGCTGTTGTAGATCTCCTGGTGGGCCTTCTCGATCTCGTCGAACAACACCACCGAGAACGGCTTGCGCCGCACCTTCTCGGTGAGCTGGCCGCCCTCCTCGTAGCCGACATATCCCGGTGGGGCACCGAACAGCCGCGACGCCGTGAACCGGTCGTGGAACTCGCCCATGTCGATCTGGATGAGCGCGTCGTCGTCGCCGAACAAGAAGTTGGCCAGCGCCTTGGACAGTTCGGTCTTACCGACACCGGAGGGGCCGGCGAAGATGAACGAACCCGACGGGCGCTTGGGATCCTTCAACCCGGCCCGGGTGCGCCGGATGGCCTTTGAAACGGCACGGACAGCGTCCTCTTGCCCGATGATCCGCTTGTGCAGCTCGTCCTCCATGCGCAACAGGCGGGTGGTCTCGGCTTCTGTCAGCTTGAACACCGGGATGCCGGTCCAGTTGCCCAGCACCTCGGCGATCTCGTTGTCGTCAACCTCGGCAACCACATCGAGATCGCCTGAACGCCATTGCTTTTCGCGTTCCGCACGCTGGGCCACCAGCTGCTTCTCGCGGTCGCGGAGGCTGGCCGCCTTCTCGAAATCCTGGGCGTCGATGGCCGATTCCTTCTCCCGGCGCGCCTCGGCGATCTTCTCGTCGAACTCACGCAAGTCTGGCGGCGCGGTCATCCGACGGATCCTCATCCGCGCGCCCGCCTCGTCGATCAGGTCGATCGCCTTGTCCGGCAGGAACCGGTCGTTGATGTAGCGGTCGGCCAGGGTCGCCGCGGCCGCAATAGCGCCATCGGTGATGGACACCCGGTGATGGGCCTCGTAGCGGTCCCGCAAACCCTTGAGGATCGCGATGGTGTGCTCCACCGTCGGCTCCCCCACCTGCACCGGCTGGAAGCGGCGCTCCAGCGCGGCGTCCTTTTCGATGTACTTGCGGTATTCATCGAGCGTGGTGGCCCCGATTGTCTGCAGCTCACCGCGCGCCAGCTTCGGCTTGAGGATCGACGCGGCGTCGATCGCGCCCTCTGCGGCGCCCGCGCCGACCAGCGTGTGCAGCTCGTCGATGAACAGGATGATGTCGCCGCGGGTGTTGATCTCCTTGAGCACCTTCTTCAGGCGTTCCTCGAAGTCACCGCGGTACCGGCTGCCCGCCACCAGCGATCCCAGGTCCAGCGTGTAGAGCTGCTTGTCCTTCAGCGTCTCCGGGACCTCACCGTGCACGATGGCCTGCGCCAGACCTTCGACGACGGCGGTCTTGCCGACGCCGGGCTCGCCGATCAGCACGGGGTTGTTCTTGGTGCGCCGGGACAGCACCTGCATCACCCGCTCGATTTCCTTCTCGCGGCCGATGACGGGATCCAGTTTGCCTTCCATCGCGGCAGCCGTCAGATTGCGCCCGAACTGGTCGAGAACCAAGGACGTCGAAGGGGAGCCGGACTCGCCTCCACGGCCACCCGTGCCCGCTTCCGCGGCCTCCTTGCCCTGGTAGCCCGACAGCAGCTGAATGACCTGCTGGCGCACCCGGGTCAGCTCGGCGCCGAGCTTGACCAGCACCTGGGCGGCCACGCCCTCACCCTCGCGGATCAGGCCCAGCAGGATGTGCTCGGTGCCGATGTAGTTGTGGCCGAGCTGTAGCGCCTCGCGCAAGCTCAGCTCGAGAACCTTCTTGGCGCGCGGAGTGAACGGGATGTGCCCCGACGGCGCCTGTTGCCCCTGGCCGATGATCTCCTCGACCTGGCTGCGGACACCCTCCAGCGAAATTCCCAGCGACTCCAGCGACTTCGCCGCAACGCCTTCGCCCTCGTGGATTAGACCCAACAGGATGTGCTCGGTGCCGATGTAGTTGTGGTTGAGCATCCTGGCCTCTTCTTGCGCCAAGACGACCACCCTGCGGGCACGGTCGGTAAATCGTTCGAACATCGGCGGTTACCTGCTCTCCCTCACCATCGGTACAAGCCTATTGGCGGCCTTTGGAGCCGCTTAGCCGGTCCCCTCGGGCCGGAATCGCGTACCTGCCGTCCACTCTAATGGTCGGCCTGCCCTTGCGGTTGCTTGCGTTCCGGATCCCACCCAGTCTGCCTCCCTGCCACAACGGAGACATAACTGGTCAAACGAGGAAATCCGGCAAATGGTTTCATCTGGCCTGCACCAAACGGTTCGCTTCCAGCGAAACCGACAAATTACCGGCGCCCAAAACCCCGCCCGGGCCCGTGCGCCGGCGACCGGTACGTCAGGTAGCCGCGTGGAATGCGTCGATGACGTCGGCCGGGATGCGGCCACGCGTCGACACATTGTGCCCGTTGCGACGGGCCCAATCGCGGATCGCGGCGCTTTGCTCACGGTCGATGGCGCCGCGGCCGCGCCCTGTCCCTGAACGCCCACGGCGCCGGCCCCCGACGCGACGGCCTGCTGCTACCCATTGCTTGAGGTCGCCGCGCAGTTTCGCGGCATTCTTGGTCGAAAGGTCAATCTCATAGGTCACCCCGTCAAGCCCGAATTCGACAGTTTCGTCGGCGGAGCCGGCACCATCGAAATCATCGACCAGAGTGACGGTAACTTTCTTCGCCATTAGCTTACCCTCCGCGTTCTTCCTGAGCAGTTGCTGGGCAGATCAGATATGCTCCCCAGTTACTAATCTGCCATAACTAAGCAGAATACTCAATCTGACGACAAGAAGTGACGTTAGGTTCAGTTCTACTGGGGACGAACAATCGGGAACAAAACTGTGTCCCGAATTAGCAGCCCGGTCAAACACATCAACAACCGATCTATACCCATTCCGGTTCCTGTGCACGGCGGCATCGCATACTCCAGGGCCGCAAGAAAATCCTCGTCAAGCACCATCGCCTCATCGTCACCCGCGGCTGCGGCGCGCGCTTGTTGTGCGAATCTCTCCCGTTGTACGACCGGATCGTTTAATTCGGAGTACCCAGTTGCCAGTTCAAAACCACGCAAGTAGAGATCCCACTTCTCGGTCACGCCCGGGATACTGCGGTGCTGGCGTGTCAAAGGCGTTGTCTCCACTGGAAAATCCTTGACAAATGTGGGCGTGATCAGGGCATTCCCGACCGTGTGCTCCCACAGTTCCTCGACCAGTTTTCCGTGTCCGTATCCGCGGTCGTCGGGAATCTCCAGGCCGCTCTCGGAGCCCAGCTGATCCGCGATGGCGCGCAGCCGATCGACCGAGGTCTGCGGCGTGATCTCTTCACCCAACGCCGCCGACAGGGACGGATACATTTGAATCGAAGGCCATTCGCCGTCTATGTCGTAGAGACTGCCGTCGGGCAGCTGCAGTTGTCTGGTCCCGATCGCCTCGTCGGCTACCTCTTGAATAAGCTCACGGGTGACAACGGCCGAATCGTCATAGGTTCCGTAGGTCTGGTAGGTCTCCAACATCGAAAATTCCGGTGAATGTGTGGAATCGGATCCTTCGTTTCGGAACACCCGATTTAGTTCGAAGACCTTGTCGAAACCGCCCACGACGCAGCGCTTGAGGAACAGTTCGGGCGCGATGCGCAGGTAGAGATCCATGTCCAGAGCATTAGAATGCGTGATGAAAGGCCGGGCCGCCGCGCCGCCGGCCAGCGTCTGCAAGATAGGCGTCTCGACTTCTAGAAACCCGCGCCGCTCCAGTGCGTTCCGTATCGCACGGACAACAGCGATTCGCTGGCGCGCCACCGTGCGCGCTTCCGGACGGACAATCAGATCGACATAGCGCTGCCGAACCCGCGACTCTTCGCTCATTTCCTTGTGCGCGACGGGCAGCGGCCGCAACGACTTGGCGGCCATCTGCCAAGAATCGGCCAAAACGGACAATTCGCCGCGTCGTGAGCTGATCACGTTGCCATGCACATAGACGATGTCGCCCAGATCGACGTCGGCCTTCCACGCATCGAGCGATTCCTGACCGACCTTGTCCAGGCTGATCATCACCTGCAGATTGGTACCGTCGCCGTCTTGGAGTGTGGCAAAGCAAAGTTTTCCCGAATTACGCGCGAATATCACCCGGCCCGCCACACCCACTACGGCATCGGTCGCCGAGTCGATCGCCAGATCGGGATGGGCGGCCCGGACTTGAGCCAGGGTGTGAGTGCGTTCGACGGCGACCGGATACGGGTCGCGCCCCTCCGCCAACAGCCGAGCGCGCTTGTCCCTGCGGATCCGGAACTGCTCGGGTATATCTGCGTCGGCTTCCGGGAGGTCTGTCACGACGTGCCAGCTTAATGACCGCTGGCCGGGCCCGTCAGCGCGCGGTCTTGAGCCGACCGCGCTGGGTGTCTTGGTTGCGTTCGAACACCAGCCGCAGGCCATCCAGGGTCAGGTGCTGGTCGTAGTGGTTGACGGTATGGAGTTCGGCCAGCAGCAGGGGAGCGGTGTGTCCGGTGGCCACGATCGCGACTTGATCGCCTAAGTCGCTGGAAAAGCCGTCCACGTCCTCGCGGATGCGCGCCACCAAGCCGTCGACCAGACCGGCAAAGCCGAACACCGCGCCGGCTTGCATGCATTCGACAGTGTTTTTGCCGATCACCGACCGCGGCCGAGACAACTCGACACGGCGCAGCGCCGCGGACCGTGCCGCCGCGGCATCCGACGACACCTGCACCCCGGGTGCGATGGCGCCGCCGAGAAACTCCCCCTTGGCCGACACCACGTCCACGCAGATCGACGATCCGAAGTCGACGACGATGGCGGCTTTGCCGTACTTGTGGAACGCCGCCAGGCAATTCACGATCCGGTCGGCACCCACTTCTTTCGGGTTGTCAACCAGCAGCGGGATACCGGTGCGCACCCCCGGCTCGATCAACACGTGCGGCACCGACGGCCAGTACTGATCGAGCATCACACGCACCTCGTGCAGCACCGATGGGACGGTCGACAGAGCGGCGGCGCCGGTGAGCCGCTCGGAGTCGTCGCCGATCAGCCCGTCGATGGTCAATGCAAGTTCGTCGGCGGTGATCTCGGATTCGGTGCGAATCCGCCATTGCTGCACGACCTTTGCGTGCTCTTTGGATCCGGACAGCAACCCGACGACGGTGTGGGTGTTGCGGACGTCGATCGCCAGCAGCACGGCTATCGCACACCAATCCGGGGGTCGAGCAGCTCCCCCGCGACGGATATGTCGAAGGGCACGGAGCCAGGATCGTGCCCGAGGTCGATCGGCGCGTTCTGGGCGTCGACGAATACGATCCGCGGTTGGTACCCGCGCGCCTCGGCGTCCTCCATGGTTCCGTACGCGATCAAGATCACCAGATCGCCCGGGTGGACGAGATGCGCTGCGGCGCCGTTTATTCCGATGATTCCGGTGCCACGTTCGCCGGTGATCGCGTAGGTCACCAGCCGGGCACCGTTGTCGATGTCGACGATGGTCACCTGTTCGCCCTCAAGCAGGTCGGCGGCGTCCATCAAATCCGCATCTATGGTCACCGAACCGACGTAGTGCAGGTCGGCCTGGGTGACCGTGGCGCGGTGGATTTTCGACTTCAGCATCGTCCGTAACATCAGTTCCTCCATGGTGATTGGGTGTATCCGTCCGGCCCAACGGGTGCCGGCGAAGTTCCGATCTCGATCGCGATGTTATCCAACAGTCTGGTGCTTCCCACTCTGGCCGCGACCAGCAGCCGACCGGGTTCGCCGGCCCGTACCGGACCAAGCCCCGCGTCACGCAACTGCAGGTAGTCGACGCCCAAACCGGGCACGGCGCCGAGCACCGCTTGCGCTGCGTCCAGCGCCGCCCGCTCGCCGGCGTGCGCGGCATGCGCCGCGGCCGTCAGCGCCGCGGAAAGGGTCGCGGCCAATTCGCGCTGCGCCGGGTCGAGATAACGGTTGCGCGACGACATGGCCAACCCATCCGCTTCCCGAACGGTCGGCACTCCGACAACCGCAACGTCGACGTTCAAGTCGGCAACCAGTTGGCGTATCAGCACCAGCTGCTGGTAGTCCTTCTCGCCGAAGAACACCCGGTCGGGACGCACAATCTGGAGCAGCTTCAGCACGACGGTCAGCACGCCGGCGAAATGGGTGGGCCGGGGACCGCCCTCGAGTTCGGCAGCCAGCGGACCGGGCTGCACGGTGGTACGCAGACCGTTCGGATACATCATCGCGGGGGTTGGCGCGAAGACGATCTCGACGCCTTCGCCGCGCAGCATCGCCAGGTCGTTGTCGAGGGTCCGCGGATAAGCGTCAAGGTCTTCGCCGGCACCGAATTGCAGCGGATTGACGAAGATCGACGCCACCACCACCGAGCCGGGCACCCGTTTGGCGGCGCGCACCAGGGCTAAGTGCCCGTCGTGCAGCGCGCCCATGGTGGGCACCAACATCACCCGCCGTCCGGTGTGCCGCAGCGCGCGGCTGACCTCGGTGACGTCGCGCGGTGTCGAGTACACATTGAGTTCACCCGCCTTGAAGGCCGTCATGGCGCCAGCACCTCAACGACGGCCTTCGGGGCATGTGCGCGCTGAGCGGTCCGCAAGGCGTTGACCCGATACGCCTCCGCCAGGTCCGGGTCAACCCGAGCCAGCGCGGCCAGATGTTCGGCGACCGCGGCCGCGTCGCCGCGGGCGACCGGGCCGGTGAGCGCGGCCTGACCGCGTTGCAAGGTGTTCTCCAGCGCCGCCCGGGCCAACGGCCCGACGATGCGCTCGGCGATGCCACCCGGCTGATCATCGACAGATTGCTGGCCAAGCAGCTCACTGCCGCGCAGCGCGGCCCGCAGCGCCTCGAGCGCGTCGGCGATCACCGTGACGATGTGGTTGCCGGCATGGGCCAGGGCGGCGTGGTAGAGCACACGGGCGTCCTCGCGGACGCAGAACGGCTCGCCACCCATTTCCAGCACCAGCGATTGCGCGATCGCGTACCCGACGTCGTCGGCCGCGGTGATCCCGAAGCAGGTGTCGGGTAGCCGGCTGATGTCCTCGTCGGAGCCAGTGAATGTCATCGCCGGGTGAATCGCCAGTGGTATGCAGCCGTTCTCGGTCAGCGGCGCGAGGATGCCGATGCCGTTGGCTCCGGAGGTGTGCGCCACGATCGTCTGCGGCCGTACCGCCGAAGTGGCCGCCAAGCCGGACACCAGGCCGGCCAGCTCGCTGTCGGGAACCGCCAGTAGCAGCAGCTCCGCCGACGCCGCAACATCCGGCGTTGGCAGCACCGGGGTGTCGGGCAGCCGACGCCGCGCCCGCTGCCGCGAAGCGTGGGCGACGGCGCTGCAAGCAACGACGACATGGTCGGCGCGCTCCAGCGCGACACCGAGTGCGGTGCCCACCCGACCAGCGGAGATGATCCCCACTTTGAGCCTGGCCGGGCGCAAACCGTCGAGCTGCACCATCGCAGACGACCTCACATGTGTGTATTCGTTCGTTCCAGTCCCGCTTGACGGGTACCGGACGGTCACAAAGACTGTAGTCGATTTCCGGCCCAGACCACAGTGTCAGCCGTCACGTCGGCGACGCCGACCGCCTCCGCTTGGCTCGATCTGCAGCCGCGCCAACAGGTCGGCAACCGACTGACCACCGGTATCCGCCGCACGGGCGTGCGACCCATCCGCCGATTCCCCGCCGCGGTGCCGGGGAGCCGGCTCGGGAGGCGGTGCCGGAGCCAGCTTTGGTGGCGGTGCTGTGTCGGGTGCCGGTGCCGGTGCCGGCGCCGCAGCGGGCGGTGGGGCCGCAGCGGGCGGTGGGGCCGCGAAGTTACTGACGCCGTAGTCGCGGTACTCCGCCGAGTGACGCGACCGCGACCTGCGACCGGACTCGCCGTATGCAGGTGGCGGTTCGGTTGGCTGTTCACGGTCCGCTGGACCGTCCACCGGCTCGTCGGGACTGCTGTGTTGTCGATCGCGTCGTCGCCGACCCGATGTCACGGGCGGCGGTGGACCGGGAGGCAGCCACTGCGCTGGCGGTGGCGGCGCCACGGGCTCCGGAGCGGGGTCTGGGGTGGGCGGCGGCGGCCGGTGGCGAGGCTCGAATCGCGGCTCGGGCGCCGGGGGCGGCGGCGCCACAAAAGGGGCCTCGTATCGGGTCTCATATCGGATCGGCTCCCGCGCGGGCGGCGGCTGCCGGGGCGGCAACAGCGGCTCCTCGGGGACGTCGATGATCGCGGCCTCATCGGGACGGGCGGCGGCGGGGTTGTCCTGGCGGACCGATGTGGGCCGGTCACTGGCCACCCAATCGGTGTAAGCGCGCCCGGGGATGGGCTCGGATTCCAGAGTTTCCAGCGCGGGGCGCTGCTCGAGGTCAGTGTCGAACAAGATCTCCAGGCTGGTTCGCAGCGCGGCGAGTTCGGCGCGCAGCACTGCCACATCGTCGGCAGCCTGGGCGCGCAGCTCGAAAGCAAGTTCGCGGCGCAGCTGGGATTCCACGGTCAGTTCATACTCACGGCGGGCCGAGATCTCCCGGTCCAGCTGCAGGTCGTAGACCAGTTTCAGATCACGCACCCGGGCTTGGTCGGCATCGCTTTGCCGGCGATAGAGCACCGACACGAATGCGCCGGCGACTGCGGCCCACAACGCCAGGATCACAGCGAGCTTGAGAAGTTCCACGCGATCGGTGAAAACCAGCGCGGAACTGGCCCCTATCGCGAGGACCAGCAACGCCGTCAAGAGCACCCAACCCGGCCTGCGTCCGCCGCGCCGGGCCCGGCCGCCGCGGGACAGAACGGTCATGGCCTGACTGTACCTGCGCGAGTTCGATCCGCGTGTCGCACGAGTCCGGCGATTCTCACCTGGGTTTATCGCGGCCCACCAGCACCGACTGGCCAAGCTAGCTTTCCGCACCCTCGCCGTGCTCGGTCGGATCCTGCGGAGACTTACAGCAATGCTGCAGCCACAGCGCGGCAACCACCAACGCCAGCGCGCTGCCAGCCGCCACCAGCGTTCCAGCGGTGTCTTGGTCCGCGACGCGCAGCCACGACCGCCTCGGGAGGAAATACACCAACACCCCGACCCACCAGCCCAGCACCAGGGCACCCACCCACGCCGACGCCTTGGCGACCAGCAGGCTGCGCGCCACCGTGAGGGGGTGCAGCAGCCCGGGCCCGTCGCCGATCTCGCCGTCGTTGATCTTGGCCCGCACGTAGCGCGCGCACAGCGCCTCGCCGATGGCGACGGCGAGCAGCGACAGGCCGGTCCACACGGTGATGGGCGGAAACCACCGGTACAGCACGACGACCAGCAGATAGCCGACCACCGCTGTGCCGACGACCGCGGCCGTCAGGTCACGTTTCCGGGTCGGTCCCATCAGCTTTCCAGCGTTCGTTCGTACAGCCGCACGCCCTCTCGGTCGGCCGGTTCGAGCTCAGCCAACAACGCGGCGATGCGCCGCGTCCCGCCCGGGAGTGTCAGCTCAGCGTCCGGGTCGAGGTCCAGCCACGGGACCATCACGAACGCCCGCAGATGGGCCATCGGATGCGGCAGCGTCAGATTGCTGTCCCGGGCGATCACTTCCTTTTCCGGGGCTCCCCG
>Ga0302320_10005913_pt1 | contig 27297 bp, 28 predicted proteins | sample Bog_T0_3_FD_202130 | JGI IMG/M metagenome (GOLD analysis project Ga0302320, IMG submission 202130) | Peat permafrost microbial communities from Stordalen Mire near Abisko, Sweden - Bog_T0_3 | ecosystem: Environmental > Terrestrial > Soil > Wetlands > Peat | place: Sweden: Abisko, Stordalen Mire...
GAAAACTGACCCAAGCCCAACAAAACCCCTTTCCTCGTTTTCCTTTGTTACATCAACACTCGTCTGCAACATTATTTTATTTAATTCATATTTTAGATGTAGCTCATTTTCCCTCTTCCTTTTATCCAATTCAACCATCAGTTTCTTTGAGACATTATCTTTTACTTTTTGTCGAATTTCTGCTATCATAGTATCTATTTTGATTTCCTCTTCATCGATATTGGTATCATTAGTTTTCAAAGATCCCCTTGTATTATTTATATTATTATAATAATTATCATTGTTAAGTTTTTTTAATGGTTTCTTCATTTTCATAGTCTTTGTGAAAGTCTTCGAAAACGAATCATCGGTTGTCAAAAGTGCATTTCGAGTGAAATTGAATTGAGACGTCCTTAGTTTTTTATCAATATTACGCATAATCTTATGGAATTGCATTTTCTCCTCTATGTTTTTGGATTTTGTATAGGTCGTAAGGCTGAAAGTATCTAGAGAACTTTTGCTGCTATTGTCGAGTATAAGTTGTTTTTGATTGGCATAATCAAATAGATTCAATTTTTTGGCTTGTGGTTTCCTTTCATTTCGTGAAGAATGTTTCGGAAGTGATAATAGTCTATTGTTTTTATTATCAAATTCTTCAATCCCAGGTTTATTAAAAGTTCCTTCATTATTCATGATTTTCTGACTTGAAAGGGTTTCTTTATTAATCGAGAATGCATCAAGATTTGTTTTACCTTTTTTTTTGCTATTCTTATCATTACTAAACTTATTGAGTTTTTTATCTTGACTATCCATGGATTTCTCATGAGTGCTTGTCGGAACATTGATCCTTTTTCTCTTTATATGATTTTCCATTCTCTTCGATAATCTCTGAACCTGATCACTAAAGTCATCCTCTGGGATTTTTGGGGATAGTTTATCTCGAAAATCGGTATCAAAAAACGCTAACGGATCTTTTTCTTTATGAAGTTTATCTTCTAATTTATTTTGCTCGTATAAACTCGCCCCTTGTTCCTCTATATCGAGTTTATTTTTCCAGAATCTTTGGGCCACCATTAATCTTTTGTTATTTTCCATTTCCCTCAAAGAAGGTCCCATCAATTCCTTTTGATATATGTTCTTAATGTTCTCAAATTGCAGATCTCTCGGGCTATATTCATCACCCAACAAGAGAATATTTTTGACAGGTTGAGTGTTGAGAGAAGGTAAAGTTATGGTATTCTTCTTTTTATCTTTGGGTTTGATCAGATCAGTTGCCAAAAAAGCCAGGAAATTATTTATGTTGATCATTTTTTCTTCAGATAACAGAATCGAACGTTTATAACGTCGAAATATCAGCTCAACGATTTTCAAAGCGAAGAGAATATTTTTTCTCGTTCTTTTTACTTTATCCAAAGTCACATTCCAAAGAATTGGTAATGGATGGTTAATGTTGAAAGCTGCTAATTTTTCTCCTTTCAAACTCCAGATTTTAATATAATGGTCAAGAGATGATGTGAGCAATGACTTCTCAGCAAGATTTATAAGAATCAATGTCGTGATTGAATCTTTATGGGCAAGAAAAGAGAGGCTTAATTTGGGAGTAAAGGCAGAAATTGCATTCTCTTCATTAAGACAAAAACGATTTGTTTTGATTTTCTTGAGTGCGGTGTCGAAATCTTCCTGCACTCCCCTATATGCATTATAATTCATTCTCTTATTTGAATTGATGATTATCGGAGGATTATAAGTTTCAAATAATGACAGAAGGTTATAAACTTTAACATTTCCTTTTAGAAGACTGAGATATAATAAACATTCGGAAGGATATTCCATCCCTAAATTGAAATTTATGTCTATCAAGAGTTTGTTTGCTTGGAAGTTTTGTGTGCCTTTTTCCTTGGTGTCTTCAAGATTAATGACTCCAAAGAGCTGGAAATCTGTATTTTGATCTTTCCGGATGATTTGCACGATATAAATTTTATTATTCGAGGCACCTATCAATAAAATGCTATATCCATTGATAAAAACAAGACTTGTAGGCTCATACCCCTCTTCTAATTCCAAAAAACCCAACAATTTACAATATTCATAATCCCAGATGTAAATATCTTTGGTATTTGATCCCATCACTAGAAGGTTATGATAGACCGAGACCTCCATCAATTGGATTTCTTTATTATGGAAGCAATTTTTAATTTCCCTTTTGATTTCAAATTTCTCCTTATTATTTTCTTTTTGAACGTACACTGCTGAGTCATGGCCTGCTGAAATGAACAATTTATTGATGAAATCCACCTTCAAAACTGACACTTCATTCGTATGGCCACATAATGTTTGACATTTTTCCCCAGTCTGAAAATTAAACATATTCAAACCCCCGCGATGGTCTCCAATAACAAATTTCTTGTTTTGCTCAACTGATTTAAAAATCGTTATATCATCATCATTATTTCTTAATAGACCTTGATAAATTTTCTTAATTCTACCCCTTTCTAAATCAATGAACCTCAGATCTTTCCTTGAACATACTATCAATTCATCTGCTAAATAATTAAATTCCACCTTCAAAGGATACATTTCTTCGGAGTTTTGTTTTTTTTCTTCAGTTTGGAAACTTTCATCGAACTCAAGGAAATTGATTCGAGAACTGATAAAGCAAATTTTTCCATGACCCTCAATATCCAAGATTTTCGAGATCACAGATTTTGATCCCACATCACATGTTTGAATGCATTTGAAAGTTCGAATATCCCATAATTTAATGATCCCTGTGTCATCTGCTGAGATTATCATTGGTGTTTTCTCAATGCATTGAATAGCCGTAACCATTGAATTATGGCCTATCAATTTTCCTAAAAGACTTTGGTCTAAGTATTGTGGATGGATCTCAAATATGGATATGGAATTCTCATAACCCGCAGTAACCAAAACCTGATATGTATTGAAGTATTTCAATGAATGTATCCCCCCTTGAGACATGTTGATTTTCAAAATCATCAATTTTTTAGGCAGGTCCCATATCATCAATAATTTCTCCATTGTGCCCAATGCCACCAATTTCATAAAAGCAATTTCAACTATATCAAAAATTGTGGATTTGATCATAGGACTCACTAATTGGTAATTTAATGATTCAGTTTCAATATTCCAATCCCAAATAGCATTTGTTTTATCAGTCGTCACCCAGGTATCAAGGAACTCTATGTACCAAATATTGTTTTGGTATTCTGTGGAATAGTTCGAAATAAAGAAATTTTTCTCAGCCTCATAATTATCTGTCGCATCCCAAAAAGACAAGGAGAAATCTTTCAGAGTGGCACCGATACGTTGTTGCTTGTTGGACCAGGCAAAGTTGAGGATGATCACATCTTTTTTATCCTTTTGAAGATGGGGAGAAATTCGTTTCTCCAGAATGCAATCTATGCTATAAACCATAATTTCATCCGCAAGCGAATCTAATGTAATCATTTTGTTAATATCTTTGGCGTAGTCACCCCTAGAAAATTATTTATTTCATTAAATAAAAAAAGAGGAAGGAGATTTAACGTTTTTATGCTTTGATTGTTATGATGAGAACTGTCAGTTACTAATTTATTGGCGATGAGTCTTCGAAGGAGATAGTTAGTTTTCCCGTGGATAATGGGTGCTTCCTTTGTAGAAAATCTTAATTAATTTTTTTTTAAAGGATCTACCATATCAATCTCTCTTTTCACTCTTTTCTTCAAATTGAAATGTTTAGGTTCTGGTAGTTTTTTCGTAGTGAGCAGGTAGTCATCGACATTTTTTTCTCCGAAAAACTAAAATTTTATTCTGGAATTTGTTTTTTTCTTTAATAAAAAATCAACCTCACAAATGAAATTGGTGACATCTGTGTATTTGATAAAAGTGGCCATATTTAGGTTTTCGGAAATCACCCTGAAGAAATCAATCAAAGCCATGATCAAATATAATGTTTCATTATCTTGATGTTCCACAATATTCAGAAAGACTCTCACGAAATCAATGATATCTACTCCCTTTTTATCGAACTCCTTGAAGCTCTTCTCAATGAGAGAAATCTTATCTTTTTCAATGGCCGAGACCAAATAATTAAGGTTAAATTTCATCAGCAGACAAATGTTATTTTCATCACGATAAGTGATAATTTTATCGATCATTAGCTCTGAGTTCAAAGTGGTGCCCTTGAATAAAATATCTTCATTGTCTTCAAAACCGTCCATTTTGAGAAATATCGCTTCGAATTAAGAAAAAATATAAAAGTTAAGCTGTTGTATTTTTATGTTAAGAAAAAATAATTTTTATTGGGGTCGAGTCAACAACCCTTATTTTGTTTTTTTTTAAAGACTCTTTTAATTTAAAATTTCCAGATCTTTTGTCTTTTGATGGGCTTTATTTACACTGAGGACATATGAAACTATCCATGTTTTTCACCTGTTCCTCAGTGAACCCAATGCAGGCGGCATGCAGCCATTTTTCGCATTTATCGCATTGAACGTATAAAAGGTCCGGGTTGATCGGTTTTTGGCAAATGCAATATTTTTGCCATTTTTCTGGTGGGGGCTCGAGCTTCTTTTTCGCCACATCATATTGTGCCCTATAAAATTAAAAAAATTAAATCATCTCCGTGTTTAATATTTTTGCCTCGAAAAGAAAATATTTGGAGGGTATTCTGACAAACTCTCATAATCTTCATAGGTCAACACTTGGCATGCGCCATTGATGGTTTCCACGCTTGTAACATCTCTGTGTTCGGTTAAAAATACCTCATTTTCACTGATGTGCTCTAAATAGACGGCATATTTTTTGGGCAGGTCGCTTTTTTTATAATACCTAAATCCATTGGATTGTTAAAAAAAACACAAAAATATATATTAATTACCATTGGATTTCGATCAAAATGTTGATGGTATCATCCACCATGACTTTTATGATCTTACGAAGGATCCCCACGAAGTCATTGTTGGCATCCTCGCAATTCCGGACCATCAAGATATCATTCAAATTATAAATCACATTTTTGTATTTCAAACGCTTGTATTCCTTGTAATGTGATGGATCTTGTTTCTCCAGGTTGCCAATGTTTAACCCGGAAATCCCTTTCAAATTTTCCTGCTTCTCCAAGGGTTTTTCTTCCGGAAATTTCTCATCTTTCATCTCTTTGGGACTTAGCGACTCAATGTATTGATTTTCAGCCAAATTCATCTTTTTGGAGGGTTGCGCTTCGAAGTCAAGACCAGTTTCTTCCGAGAGAGGATCGGAGATGCTCAACTTCCGTTTGTTGGGGTTTAGGCTCATTTTTGATTGTTTTGGCGAATTAAAAAAAATATTAAAAATCGATTATTTGAAAAAAACTTCGAACGCTTTTTAATTTTGGAAAATGGCTATAATTGTCTAAGATGTTTTTTTAATAATGTTATGTTTTTGAATATATATAATTAAGCAAAATTAATGTGTTTTCCATTTTTATTAGTTTTTCCCTTTTTCAAATCTTTTTTATATTGTTTTTTTATAGATACAAATAAAAAATTGAATAAAATTATCCTAGATTTCTTCGTTTAATTTCAAATTTTCTTGAATTTAGATTTTTTTCAAAAAATGAATGAAAAGATTTTTCTTTATTCTTTTAATTTAAAAGTCACATTAGGAGGAAAGTAAAAATAAGTCTTTGAATCATCAAAATCATAGAAATTCTCATTTTGAGAGTCATCCTGTCCTTTATCAAAGTTTGAAAAACAAATCTCAGTTTCTTTGTTTTCCTTGCGATTTTCTTCCATTTCAAAAACTATTTCTTCATATTCAAAGGACTTAAATTTTTGCAATGATTGGACAATCGGGAGTTTTTCATTCTTTTCTTTTCCATTCTGTTTTAAAGATTCTGCCTGCAAAGGAGTTAATTTTGGAGGCCTTTTATCATGTTTAAAGTTTTTAAAAAAAAAAAAAAAACCAAAATTCTGTTAAATTTGGTAAATTCCCTCCATATTTCATTTCCAGTTGATTGGGGTCTATGATATCGAACATTTTTGGGAAATCCTTCTTTGATAAAAAATTTATTTTCAAAGCAGTTTCAGGGTTGATGAATTCTTTAAAATATTATCATAAATTTGCTTTTAGAGATGAAACAAGCTTTACTTTCTATAACAGACCAAGCCTTCCGGACCATAAATGGGGGGTTCATAATATATTGTTTTTCCAAGGTGCATGTGAAATTCACGCTCATGACATTGATTATTTTTTTGATAATCTGTGAGAAAAACAACAGAATTATAACAATCAAACTTAATTTACGTCTAAATTCGACAAAGTACTCATCCCGATGTTGGAGGCTTCCATCAATATAACCCAATTTTCCACACAACCTGGAATGAACATTTGTTTTTTGATTGTATTCAAAAGAATGCATATAGCTGCCAATAAATCATCAAGTTGATACTTTTAATTTTTAAAGAAATGAGAATTTTAATACTTTTGTTTCTTTAAAAGACTTTCTTGAGATCAGAGGGAAAACTAATGAAAATCAAAGGTCTGAATTGTCGATCAACACCAAAATTATAAAAAATGCCTTTTTGCTATGATCAAATCTTTATTGAATAAAAAATATATTTGGAAAGAAAACCAAAATGTCGAACACATAATCAGTCATTGTATGATAAATTGGGTTGTTCAACCAATCCAAATGGAATTTGAAGTTCTTTTTATTCAAAATGTAAAATTTAGAAGAAAGAGTTAAAAATTACACTAAAACACAGCTCCAAATTAAAATGTGAATTGTAGCTGTAGATCAAAAGATCTTTTTCTTCTATGCTATTCTTTTGTTAAATTCATTTTTTTTTTATGAAAACCTTGGAGGCAAAATAATTTTGTTTTTTTCGATAATTTTCTTGAATTCTTGAAGAAAATTTTTTTCAAAATCATCATAATTCACATTGCAGAAAATCTTTCTAACATGCTTGGTTCCCTCACCATGCTTGATGTAAAATTCTGTACTTAAATTAAGGAATTATCTAAATATAAGGAAAAGAAACCAGAATGTTTTATTTGGAAAACTTGAGGAGGTGGTTTTAAGTAATCAAAATTTGTTTGAAAGTTCATAAAATTCAATAGAACCAAAGAAAATATGAAGTTATTTTATTGTAGCAATAAAAATTATTTCTTTTTATTTCTATAATTTATGAGAAAAACAAAACAAACAAAAAAAGCAAAAATAAATGAATTTGCGTTCTTTAAAGATTTAAAGTTTTTCACTAATTCAAGATATATTTAAATTGTTCTTTCTTATTCCCTTTCAAAGACTGCAGCAGCACCCATTCCAGTTCCGATGCACATAGAAGTCACACCATATCTGCCACCAGTTCTTTTTAATTCAGGGAGCAAAGTCGCAATTTGTCTCGCTCCAGTGGCTCCCAAAGGATGTCCAAAGGCAATGGCACCACCTTTTGGGTTCACTTTCTTTAAATCAAGTCCCAACTTCGCACAGCAGAAAGAAGCTTGAGAGGCAAAGGCTTCATTGACTTCGAATATATCAATATCTTCTATAGTTAATCCGGCCTTCTTTAAAACTTCTGGGATGGCATAAGCAGGACCCACACCTTTTTTATTGGTATTAATTTTATATCAAATGTTTTCTTTACCCATGATCTCTGGAGGGACTCCAGCAACTGAATAGGCAATGTATTTGGCAAGAATTGGCAAGCCGAGTTTTTCAGCAACGGATCTTCTAGCGACCAAAACAGCAGCAGCACCATCAGTGAGCTATAGTTATATAGAATAAGATGGGAAAAGAGATTATTTTTGTTACTTGGGAAGAGTTTCCTGCTGTAGTGGTTCCGTTCTTTCTGAATGCTGGCTTTAATTTAGAAAGACCTTCGAAATTGGCATCTTTTCTAATACCATCATCCTTGGTCACAAGGACTTGGGTGACCTTGCCATCTTTGTCCTTGACTTTGGCATTCACTGGGACAATTTCATCCTTAAACAAGCCTTGTTCTTGGGCGAGAGCGGCTTTTCTGTGGGATTCTACTGCGAATCGGTCTTGGGTTTCTCTGGTGATACCATATTTTTCAGCCACGTTCTTGTTTAAAAAGCATGATTAAATGAATAAAAAAACTTAAGGATACCTCAGAGGTATGTCCCATTGGCAACAAACAGTTTCTAGCACATTCATTTTCGAAAATCTCATCAGACAAGACATCAGGGTTCACGCTGGAATTCATATCATACATCGACATGTTCTCAACTCCACCACCGATACCAACATCAATGACTCCGGCAATGATTTTGCTGGCAATTGTGGTCACAGCTTCCAAACCTGATGAGCATAATCTGTTAACGGCAACAGTGGTGATCTGATCAGGCCAGCCTGCCAAATATTGGGAGATTCTAGAGGTGTATACCCCAGCCCCGCTTTGCAAAACGTTACCAATCACCACATCTTCAATGTATTTAGGATCAATCTTGGTTCTTTCAACAATGGCCTTGAAGCAAGGAAGCAATAATAACTCTGGAGCGGTGTTTTTTAAAGGACCTCTGTTGGATTTGGTCAAGGCAGTACGAACGGCACAACAAATGACAACATCGTTTGGGGATTTTTTAGATGGACCAGCCTTGGTTTTATTGGCGATGTGCTTGGATATAGATTGGATTCTTTCCATGGGGAATGTTGCTTTTTTATTATTGTTTTTTTTATTACTAAATATAGACAATACTTCCTATATAAAGATCTTTTTCAAAATTTTCAGATGACAAAGACGTATTATTTTGGAAAATTTGAAAAAAAAATTAAATTATCTCAATTTTGTTTTTATAAAAAATATATATTGATGCTAAAATTAGAAATTTTAAAATCAAGAAATTTTGTGAGAATTGTTATCCCTTCTTTTAATTAGAATCATCTTTTCTAACAAGTAAAAAATGAGGCATTCACAAATTTTAAATTTCTTGTAAATAAAAAATTTTAAAAATTTCTTATATAAAGCTTTCTTCCCACTCTTCAAAGAAACAATTGGACAGCTTAGCTTGTTTTCTACACATAACAAACATAATTCACAAAAAACAAATAAAATTGTAACAAAAAACCTTACTACTCCTTGTCTTTTAGGCTCTTTTTCGCTGATGGACTTAGATTAAACGTATATTTTGTGCAATCAGCCGCTTTATGTTTATTCATTTTATCTTCCTCATTTATCTCATCATCATCAGGATCCTCCATAATTTCATCATAAGTTTTATATTTTGCAGCTATCTCTTCGCAACTCCTTGCATGTTTTATTCCCATAAGATTATTGTCAACCTCATTGATCTTATCAACGAAATGCGAATTCACATTGCTATAAAAAAATTCAGATTCCCGTTTATTTTTTTCATTTCGAGAATCATTCGAGTGACAACTTTTCATCATCTGGTCCTCATGTAAGTCATGTGAGTTAATGGAATATACTTTTGAATGTGACATTGTTTTTTTTTTGGAAAATTTTGGCTCGTATTCATATTTAATCTTTCCTGAAATTTCTATGATCATGCTAACCAGTGCTTGGAAATGTTCATCTTTTTTGTTCTTAGTCCACCAACGATCCTCCGGCTTCACTAACATCATGCTTTTATGAAAAACCAAGGCGTGAAAAATCAACAGCAAGTTGGAAAAAACAAGAAAGGGACAACTTTTATTACTAAATTGCAAAATTTTATCAGTTTCCAGCCTGAGAAAAACCGGATCCAGAAACACTTTTGCTATCTCAAGGAATTGCTTTACATTTGGTATATATCGATGATAATCCTTTAGAACGCTTTCCTGTTGTTTTATTTTCTCATATACATGCTTAGATAAGTCTATCATCATAAAGTCATTAATGGTGCCCATTGGTTTCAAAAGATTTTTTATCTGGAGGCCTGATCTTAATTTAAATCCGACATCTGAATTTAGGAAAAACTCCAATAGTTCTAAAATCTGCTTGTCGTCTAATATTTTGGGAACTTGTGAATTACGGAGTGAGACACTCATATCTGGTTGACCTAAATTCAGAGATGCTTTTTCTTTAGTCTGTTTTGAGTCTCGAGACTTGAGTTTCGTTAAAGTTGTGGAATGGCATGGACCCATAACTTAGAAAGAACCAAGATTAAATAAAGTTTATAAGCAGTGGGATTTTCTCAATAATATATGTTTCAGCTGAAAAAATAAGAGAAATTTTAAAAATTACAAAATGTTAAAATCAAAAATCTTTATACAAAATTTTATTTGTTTAGGAAAATTTTCGAACTTTTTTAAAAAGTCCTCCTTTTTCCCCACGAAAAGAATTGAAAATTGTCTGAAGTTCATGATTTCAAATCATCAAAAACCGAAAATATCAGTTTCTCTTCAATCCTTAAATTTGATAAAATATTTTATAAACAGTATTTAGATCAAATCACAGCGCAAAAAGTCGATGAGGAATTAATGAATGAATATGGATTTTCTCTAGATAACTTGATGGAATTAGCAGGTCAAAGTGTAGCACATGCCACTTATGAAATAGGGAAGAAATATCTCAAAAAAAACTTTTCAAAAATTTTCATTATAGCTGGACCTGGAAGTTTTTTATTTGAGTCATATTTTCATTATTTGATATTTTAATTAGATAATGGAGGAGATGGGATTGTGGCTGCAAGACATTTAAAAATGTTAGGTTTATAATTTTATGTGAGTTTCTCTCTTCAGGAAAAATAGGATGTGAACCAACTTTGCTAGTTGTTAAAAAGCCAGAAAAACAATTTTTTAAGAATTTGCTAAGGACTTGCGAAATTAACGATATTAAAATTTACGATTATGCAGAAATTGATGCTGAACTCAAAGCAAATAATTGGACTTTTAGCACTTTTTTGGAAAACAAACAATACGAATTCTTGATTGACGCAATTTTTGGATTTTCTTTCAAGCCACCAATTCGATCTCCTTATGATTATCTCATAAATGAGTTAAAAATCACAAAAATTCCGATATTATCTGTAGATATTCCTTCAGGATGGGATGTGGAAAAAGGTAATTTTTTATTCTTATTCTCTTCTTTTTTATTTATTTTATTTTGTAGGAAACATCTATTCTACTTTCTCTCCACAATTTTTGATCTCTTTAACATTACCAAAGTTAGGAACTGAAAAATTTGAAGGCACCCACTTTTTAGGAGGGAGATTTGTTCCCAAGTAGAATTATTCTTTTTTTTATTATTTTTAATCATTTTAGAAAAATGGTCGAGAAATTTGGATGGGTCTTGCCTGATTATCAGGATCTTAATCAATTTGCAGAAATATCTTAAAAACAAAAGTTCATTAATTATAAATTTCTGATGTAAAATTTTAAAAATTTATGAAAATTAAATTAAATTATTTTAAAAATCACTTTTAGAATCCTGATTATAAATCAGGATTCTTAATTATTTTAAATGAAATGGTTTAAAATTTTTAATTATTTTATTTCAAACCAAAAATTTTAATTTTCATCAACCCAAAATTTTTTTTTTTAAGAAAATTTACTTAAAATTAAAAATTCAAGAAAATTTTTTTATTTATTTTTGGCATCTATATGTGAATTTAGACAACGAGAAATAAAAGAAAATACGGTAAAGAAAGGGTTAGTGAATAAAACAAGGAAATAAACCAATTTATATTTATAATCAGTTTTCGGTGATTTAAAGGAGTTGCTGAATGTATTTATTATTACTTAAACAACGAACATCTTCCAAGAGAATTTTGATAAAAAACCTCATCTTTTCCAAGAGATGATTTCTTCTTAAAATACCTCATTTCTTTCACCCGTTGGTATTTTTCCTTGATAGATTCTGCTCTTTCAATAAAATGGTATCTGGGATTAAAGTTGTTAAAGGAATTCCTAGTTTGTTCCTTGTTCCTTTTGGTGGAGAAATGAAACTGTTCGCTTGACATGATTTGGCATTTTGAGCTTAAAAAACGCCATGAATTTTGCTTTGCGCAGGAGTTCTTGTAATTGGCCCAAACATTCTTCATTTTTTATAATGTGCTTGGAAATCTGTGGGAATTTCGCGTTTTTACTCTTTGATTTTCAGGCTTTCATAAGATAAGACTTCAATTTTTCTTTAAAGCTTGAGGATCGATTTCCGCAGATGTGTTTCTCCTTTGAGGTGAAAATCAAGTTGTTGAGTTGTAAAAATGCACGGGTTGATTATTTGAGGTCTATAGCGTTGGATATTCAAATGCAATTGCGATTTTTTTTCAAGCTCCTTAAGTGGAAGCAGAACCAAAATTTTGAGGAAATAATCGAGCCAGATAAGCTCTTTTTTATTCTAGAGAATAACATATTTCTGATTTTATATAGAATAAAATTTTTCTGATTTCATCTATAAATAATTAAAAAAATCACGATTTGATTTTAGCTGATTATAAACAGTTAATTCTATAGAATTAAAAAATAATAAATAGAGAAAATTTGGTAAATAATAATAATATTCCATTAAGCTTCGAAATATGACAGAGACACGCAATTATAATGACTTTGGCTCTCCAACAACCCTCAAAACTGATAATGTTTGTATTGAGATGAAAAACAATGATGAATTAACACAAAATAAAGAGGGAAGAAAACTTAAAAAAAAGCAAAGTCAAGAGTTAAAGACGAATTTTAGATTAGAAAAAGATTCTTATTCTTATGCTTTCTTTGCTTTATTGACTGCTTTTAGATTGGTGCCACTTGGCTTATATTTTTTCTTTTACAATTTCTTTAAGCCTAACATTAAAATGGAGATTATCAAAAAATGTGAGGAGAAAAAAAATACCGAATTTAAAACAAAAAAGAAATGTTTAATATTTATGGCTCTTACAATTTTAATTATGATCGGTTCCAGCATAATTATTACTATAAATGTGATTATTTGTTCATTTCTGATTATCCCAGCAATTTTTGTTCCTGGAGTTCAAATTCTTTGTCTTTATGCTTTTCAAAACAACACATGGAATTTGTCATTACAAGGTTTTGATGAAAATTCCAGAGTATTTTCTTTAGCCAAGATTGGGGTTATTGCTGTTTTATCAATGATGTTATCACAAGAAATATCTCAATCCTTAAATAACATGAAATTTTCAATTTTGCACTTGTATAGATATACAAAAAAGTTTGATTTGCCCAGCAAAGTTTGCAAATGGTACCAAATATTTATTTTCTTGTTAAATGTTGTTGCTGCTTTGGTCCCACCAATCATTCAATTTATTGTCGCGTTTTTTATTGAAGACTATTCAATTTTAATTATTATGGGTTCACCTGATCCAATTACCTTGATACAAAATTTCGCAGGTTTGGTTGTCGTAGTTGATTTTGACCAATATGTCATTACTTTTCTGAGGAATACAGGCCTTGGGATAATAATCGGAAAAATCTTTGAAGTTTATCAAATTTTCTTAGACTTCATAAATAAAAAGGAGAACGAAAAAAAAGGTAAACAAGATTTTGAACAATCAGAAAGAAATAATATACCCTTAATACCTGAAAATGGAGAATCTAGCTTCTTTATGGATTATTTTAATCAGTTGTTTGATGATGAAGATGATTGCTTCGTTGTTCAATCTGAAAAAGATGATCATAAATACATTATAGGTTGGTGCTTTGGCTGGATCAATAAATGGAAATTTGTAGAACATTGTTTTGTATTTATTTGTTTGATTGCTGCCGCCTTTTTCCCATACTGGGAAAGAAATTGATATCTATATATCCATTTATATATTTCTTTCCAAGAATTTCTGAAATGAAATAATATAAAAATATGAAAAAATCAAAATTAAATTTAAGAATATTAAACAATTTAACGCATTGTCAAACTCGCTGTCTTTTTCCAACCATTTTAATTTGATATGAATAATTCGTAAAATTCATATTCAATATTCAGATAAATATTTTCAAAAATTAAAATTCAAATGGGAACAGTCTGTTGTTCAAATCAACAAGACAATCAAAACCTTGACGTTCCGCATACCAATCCTCCAGTAAACTACCAATCAAATATCAAAGAAGAAACAACCAAGAAATCTCTGAACTACCATAAATCCAAACGTTCCGCATACCAATCCTCCAGTAAACTACCAATCAAATATCAAAGTAGAAACAATCAAGAAATCTCTGAACTACCATAAATCCAACGATAATGAAGAGTTGGCAAGTCCCAAGGAAAAACTAGTGCATGAGCCTTCAGAATCCGTAGCGAAGCCAGTGGAAGAAATACCTGATTTCTCCAATGCCTTAACTAAGAGTACTTTGAGCCATCTCCCCAAGTTCCAATGTGAGATCTATGAAGAGGACAACGAGTATCCTGATCTAGGTCCCTATCAATTTGAGAACGGGGCGATATACGTGGGTCAATGGAGGCAGGGGAACCTCCATGGGAAAGGTATTCAATATTGGACAGATGGTTCGATATATGATGGTCGATGGAAGAATAACATGGCTAATGGAACTGGGAGATTGATACATGCAGATGGAGATGTTTATGAAGGGGAGTGGAAAGATGACAAGGCACATGGGCAGGGTATATATACACACATGGATGGCGCTAAGTATGAAGGGGAATGGTTTGAAGATAAGCAACATGGACAAGGGGAGGAGTCCTGGCCAGATGGAGCAAAATACACTGGTGTTTATGAGTTGGGGAAAAAACAGGGCAAGGGCACGTTCGTTTGGTCAGATAGCAGCGTGTATGAGGGGGATTTCTGAACATTCATGGTAAGGGAATATATAAGTGGAATGATGGTAGGATGTATGACGGAGATTGGAAAGACAACAAAATGCATGGAGTGGGGGTATTTACTTGGAATGATGGGAGGAGGTACGAGGGGAGCTATCTCGATGATAAAAAACATGGGTATGGAATCTTCGAATGGCCTGATGGAAAGAAATATAAGGGGAATTGGGAAAATGGGAAACAACATGGGAAAGCCATTTATGTCAGCACGGATAAAAAGGAGAAGGAGGGAGAATGGAGCGAAGGGAAGAGGGTAAAATGGCTTGGAGCTGAAGAGAAGACGACAGCATAAAAGAAGAGAAAATTTTTGTTTAAGGAAAAATTTAAGACAAAATAAATTTAGAAACCTTCGTTGGACTTTAAATTTTGAAATTTTTGAAGAAAAAATATTTTTGGAGATATTTGACCTAAAATATATTTAATTAATTTTAAAATTAAGAAAATGAGATATTTATAATCAATTTTATTTAGCTTGACCAGAAAATTCAAAGGAAATTAAATAGAAGGAAATTATATTAATTTATTCATTTAAAATTTTCATAAAAAATTAAATTTGCAAAAAAAAATTTTTTTTTTCATATATTATTTCTGCGATTTAAATACTCTTAAATTAATTAAATTTCCCTAGCTAAACCCGCTTTTCCTGAACTTTCTATCTTCCTCCTTTCCCCTTTTAGCCTTTTTCTTCTTTCCCAATCCCCCAATTACTTTTTTCATCCTTCTATACACTTCCACTATTTCTTTTATTTCAAAGCCCTTCATCGTATAGAACAAAAACTTATCATTTTTCAAATTAATCTCTAAATTTGCGGCCGTTGCAACTAACACATCCAGATCATCAAAACTAATTCTATTGAATTCCTTGCTAGTTTTATCATCTAAAAACCTTAAATTTTGAAAAGAAACAGCTAACCAAACTGTTCTTATTTTCGTTAAATTGACATTGGTTTCATCTTTTGTCACCAGACTTCCAAAAAAACGATGATTTCCATATAAAGCGGTCCTAAACAAACACTTCAAAAACACGAATTTGGCTATAATACTGCCATCAACTGTTTTTTTCTGGAGGTCGCATTGTTTCCCCTTAACTAGACTTTCTAATGTTTTTTCTGCAATTTTCGCATTGAAATCCTTGTTTTTTTGTATTATTCTTTCAATCTCATCGCTGAAAATTTTCCAATACCACGAGACATTTTCAAACCAGAATTCGCGATTTTTCTTATAAAGTATTAAAGCTGGAATTGCATTATTGAAAATCGCTTTCTTGAACAATTCTTCAATTTCCAACGATGAAATGCTATAAATCGCACCATATTTCATATAAACTGTTAATGAGGCAAACAAACAATAGTCCATTAAACTGAGACTGAGCCTATTTTGTGAGATTTCAGCAAAGGCTTGATGAATCATCAGGTCTAAGCGAACAAGGTCTGTTTTATAATCGATTTCCTCCAATTCTGAATTCAAATAAAACGCCTTCTTGAACATCAATTGGCTGTTACAATATAAATTCTTCTCCAAAAGTCCTTCGATGAAATTAATGACCTGGGCCTTTGCTTCTTGGAACCATGTTTTTAATGATTTCTCTTCTTTTTTTTCATTATTTTCATGATTTTCAATTGGTTTTTTCTCTGTGCTTTCAAGAATTTCAGCGTAAATCAATGAGTTTTTATCAAGATTCTTTTCCTTTCCCATTGAAAGGCTTTTTTCTTTCAACATCGAAGCAGTTTTTTTCTCTTTTAATTTAGATGGATTATTATCTTTTTCATCAATCTTTATATCCAAAGCTCTATATAGATATTCTTCATCGTCAATTATGATCTCATCCATTGAAGAACTAACAAGACATAGCTTAAAGTCCAACCATGATGAAAGACCAGCCGCTTCAGCCAATTCTTTACAAACTTCAAAGGTTTTGGTGTTTTTCGAGATTTCTATTGACAACCGCTCATTATTAGAGAAAATCACCTCAATTTTCTTAAAAGGACCTCCTTTTTTTAACCCCTCATTAAGAGAAAGAACTCTTTTAGAATTCTTGAACATTTCTAAATACGACTTATAAGCACATTTCCTTTTATTAAGTTTCAATGAGATAGGATCATCAGGATTTAATAGAAAATCCTTATTCTTTTGTTTAATTTCCTGTGTAAATGTTTCTATTTGGTAGAAATTCTCAGGCAACCCCAATTTTTCCAACACCTTCTCTTTATTTTCCTTATTTTGCACTACAGCCTCATTGCTTAGCACTGATCTCAGAAAAGATTCAACATGAAGCTTCCTCGCCTCAATAGTTCTAGGCTTTTGTTCGGTCCAGAAATGTTTAGGTGGTAATTTGGCTATATTATTCATTCCCAAACCCAGAAGATAAGCCTCTAGATTCAATAATTCCTTATATCTCAAGAATACTCTATATTGTATTTCAACTAACCTCACTTGAATTATATAGATTGTATATGGTTTTATATGATCGAGGCCTCTTGTCACAGTTCCTATGACCTCAGTGACGATTTGTTTGTTTCGCATATAATCTCCGAAGCCGAAATATGAAAATCCGGAGATTTTGCTTTTGATTTTGGTGTTGATTTCATTAAAGATTCGGATATTCAGGAATTCAATGATTTTGTATTTTTCGGTCTTTTCTTTAAAAACGAAGGTCAGACCCCCTTCCTTCCCGAAGATCGAAATGCAATATTTGAAATATCGCGAATTAGGCAGATCTTTCACATAGGAATTATAATCGAATGTCAGGTATTTTATCAATTTTGGCTCGAAATAACTGGATTGTTCAGTGACCAACATCAAATCATTAAGGAAATATACTATTACTATTAATGTGGTCTTATCAGTGAGCATTACTAAAGAAAACTCTTCAAGGAATTCCCTTTGACTATCTGGAATTGAAAAACTTAATGAACTGCCATATTTCTCTTGTAATTCGAAGATTTTAACCTTTTGTAACAATTTCTTATCATTTTCACCATTAAGAACAGAAAATTGTTTCAGACAAAGCTGAATATTCCCATAATCAGGATGATTGATCTCTGTATTTTTCAATAGATCCTTAAATAATAACACATATTTCGGCAACCTTTGAATTGGCTTTATGAGCTGAGAATTAAGATCTTGAAACCCGAAATCTTCTTGTAATTCGATATCGTCAACAAAGTCATAGAATTTGGAAAATTATGACAATATTCAAAATAAAGCTTGAAAAAAGGCAATAGAAGTAATACTGTTTCTCCGAGTTTAGTCTTCGAAATCTCGAAATTATAATTGAATTTCTCATATAACGCGATATGAAAGGATTTAGAGAAACTCGCGATACTTTCAAGATTCGAAAAAAGACCAGAAAGTTCTTCTTTTGAGAGGATTTTCTGATTTTTCAAAGGAATCGCACATTTCTCTTGAACGAGAAAAAGACTCTTTTTAAAGGATTCTTCAGTTCTTATCAATTCATCGATAATATAGCCTCTGTTTTTAAGTTTCTTCTTCATTTGTTTGAAAAGCTTCTGATTTTTTTTCATGCGGAAAAAACCCTGCATTTTTATCAGATTTTTCATGAATTCGCATTTATTGGCCTTTTCTTCTTCAATGGGTTCTTCGATGATTATTTCTTGAAGTTGTGGTTTCATATGTTCTTTGTTATTGATATTATGATCTAATTCGAAATGAAGACTTTCTTCTATTAATGTCGTGAATTGGTTCACCTGGTTGTTTTTATGGCCTTTTTTAATAATTTTTCATGCTGAAATCATTAAAATTTTACTTAAAACTGATAAATCTTTTGATTCCTCAGGCATTTTGCCATTATTTTCCAAATTATTTTCAAGGGATTTCGAAATTCTCAAATTTTCATTAAGATTTGGTTCTGTTGAGAGGATTAGCTCACAATAAGGGGTCACATTTAGCTCCATAAGAGTGAGGGCTTCATTGAGAAGACCAATTTGTGGATGGATGAGGAAAATTGGAGTTTCTGGAAGAAAATGAAGCTTTTGGCGAATAAATGGAAGAAGATCACTTATAGGCAAAGTTGAGATGAGGGGGATGAAACAGAAAAGATCATTGGCTTCATTTTTTAGGAAAATGAAGAAAAGCGATGTATTTTTATTCGACTCGCTCATTATAATACTCTAACTCTTTTAAGTTTACTTAATAATTTAATAAGAAATAATAAATAGAGAAAGTCCTAATCAATATATAATTACGATAATAAGTCAATAAAAAACAATAATTTGACATAAAACGAAAATATAAGCCAAAAAAAATTAAAAAAAATAAATAAAAATAATAAATAGTAAAAAAATTAATATAAAAAACAAATATGTGGACAGCCCACAAAATAACATATTAATGAAAAAAAAATAAATAAATAATCATGCTTTCAGGAATAAATGCATTTTAAAATAAACTAATATCTGACAAAAACAACGATTATTTATCTCGCATGATTTCTTCACCTAATCTGTTTATTTCTTCCTCCATTTGTCTTTTCCTTTTCTCTGATTCAATGCTTCTTGATGTTTTCTCTCCCTTATGATCATTAAGTTCTGAAAGGAACTTCTCAATGTCAATATTTAACGATTCCTCCTTTATTTTCTGAAATTTTCTTAATTTCTGATAATAAAAAATACTTCAAAGTCTGATTTCTTGTTGTTTGAATGGTTCTTATGGTTTTCTTGTTCATTTAAAATGTTTTTGATTGAAATGAGACTATCATTCAAAATTGATCCACTAATCATATATTCAAAAAAGGTTTTTTAAGTCCAAACGATAAAAAAGATAAAAATCACTTGAGGAAAATTTTATCAGAATGGTTGGTTTGTGATGAAATATCATCATCTGAAAAAATGTCAAATCTTTTTTTCTCTTCCTCCTCCCCTTTGTTTTTATGAAGCAAAAGTGGCTTTTTCTCATGGTTATTAGGTCGAAATTGTATGGTCTGATTGTTGTTTTGTAATTTCCCCCAGACATTATCCAAAATATATGCTTTTTTATTAATTAATTAATTAATTAATTAATTAATTAATTAGAGAATTTTAGGTATGAGGTAACCTTTGAAGATGAATACTCCTATGATTCCTATCACTGTGATAAGGAAAATTGTCAGATTTCTGAGATCTTTATTAGAACTCATATGAGTATATATATTGTTGACATAAGCGGAATAGAATTCATGTAAGCCTGAGATTTGTTTCTTGATTTCAGCGAGCGAAAGGATCAAGAAACTTGGAGGTAAATTTAAATCATCTGGAATATCAGAATTTTCATTGTTTAAATTTGAAGATAATGTCGTTAAAGATGCTGTTTTATTAGAATCAAGAGTTGAATTATTCGAGAAGGAAGAGTTCAAATTGTTTAAAAAAGCTTGAAAATCAAAAAAAACATTATAAATATATTCAGAATTTTTAATAATATATAGAGAAAGGAGGGGGGAACACATGACACATATATTGTTAATAAATAAATTGCAAATATTCATTAAAAATAAAATAAATGATTACCTGCTGTATTTTCCAAATGGACTGCTAAAGCCATATGCCCTGCATAATTTAACAGGAGGAAGCAAAAAAACAGGTAAAAAGGGGTCTTGCGCATATCTAGATATGGAGGAAAGTTAGATTTTCATCTGGAAGTTCAAGGAAATTTTGAACTGTTTGTTAAATTATTAAAATTGCCCTGAAATTTTCTTTAAAGACCCATTTCTCTGTTAAAATCCCCCAATAACGCATATAAAATATATTCGTTTCTTAAAAATCCTTCTCGAATGAATTATTTAGAAGAACTTCAAATATTAAAAAACAAGGCTTTTTGTTCATATTATATTAGAGAATAAATATCCATTATTTTAAATAATATTGATGTTCATAAACACTGGATATATTCATTTCAGAACCTTCCCCAGACATTAATGAGAAATTGGCTTTATTTTTCTTTTTCTCTTCATTTTTGCTTTGATCTATAATTTCAATCTCTTGTTTATTGTTATAATTATTGAGGGCTATTTTCCTCAATTTCTGGCCTTTTTCTTCTACCATGATCTTTTGACACATCCTTTGAATAATTTCCAATTTCACTTCAATCTCCTTTTTCCAATAGTTCAATAATATAAAATAATCATATATCACTTGACATCGAAATAACAAAATCGCATAAAAACCACCTATATTCCGATCATTCGGATTTCTAATCTTGATGTTTTTCTCAAAAAGCATTTGATTGGTCAATTCAGAAAATGAAAATCGATATTTTTCACCTAAAATTCGCTTTTTCCTCGTGTTTTTATCTATGAAATAAACTGAAAGATCGAAATGAGATTTCATTAGTTCAGATTTCTCAATATTTTGAGCTAAAGGAATTTGGACTAATTCATTCCAGATGAAATCTTTTTTTTTAGAATTTATAGGCTTTGTGGTGAAAATATATTGATGCATTTCATTAGAGATCTCGATTTCAATGAAAGGATCCCCTAGATTAAGCAGGTTCGGATCATTATCCCCAAGGAAAATCAATCTATTGATTTCAAGTTGAAAGGTTTTCAAGCGGAATTTCTGATAATAATCGAAATTGGGCGAATTTATCATACTATCTTTTGAATCCTTTAATGGACTGCCCATTTCCCCAGAGTTCAATATTAATTTTTCCTTTGGAAATGATGAGGATTCCAAATTGCTGATTTCCTGGAATAAGAAATTATCAATAGAATTCAAAGTTTGATGCAGATATTCTTTAGATTCATGAAGAAAAGACTTATAAGAAAGCCAATTATTAGGTTCTGAATCAAGAATAAGAGTCAAAAGAGTAGAAATTGAGGAATATTTCACTGGAATATAGAAAGAATTATCATTTTCACTTGAAAACTCGAAATTAAAAGTAGTTTCTGGAGTCAAATAACAAGGCTTGAACTCAGGAAGGAAGAAATTCGGACATAAACAACCCATTAAATCCGAATTTTCTTTAATTTTTCTGAAAAAAATGCTGTTTTTATATGAAAATGTTTAATTTTTGGAGTTTTGTTCTCTATTTTAATATAATTCCTCTAGATATTTTATGAGTCCTGGGATTCCTTTAGTTTTGATTTCTTCTTCTAATTTCTTATTTAAATTGTTTTCTCCCAAAACCTTATTAAATGAATAAATAAAGTTCATTAGTTTTAAATAAAGAGACTATTCGCTTCAAATTTTTCAATTCTTTTATTGAAATCGGGATTTCAGAAACATTATTATTGCGGAAATTAAAGAGTTCAAGCTTCGAAAGCGAATTGATCTATAATTTTTGAGAAATCGATTAAAAAACACATTTATAAAGAGACTTTTTCTGGTATTTCCATTATCTGATTCTCAGAAATATCTAATCTAACGAGATTAGAGAGAGAAACTATTGATTCCATAGAAACTAGGTTATTCTTAGAGAGATTTAGCTCTATTAGGCTTGTTAATTCCCAAAAACCCTATAAAAATCATGTTTTTTTTATAATTTAAGAGAAAAGATTGGAAATACAGGCTGGATTTGATCATCTCGAAGAGAACAGCCCACAGCATGAAAAGTCTTAAGTTTCGTTAGATTTTCTAACGAAAAAATTGAATTTTACTGAGGAAAAACATTTAAGAAAAAAATACTGATTTCATTAGGGATAAGAGTGATTTTATTGAATGAAATTATCAACGTTTGAAGCTCTAAACAAGCGAAAATCCCTGGGTTTAAAGTAATGACATTCGTGTTTTTGAGGCTTAAAAAGCCTGTTTTTTTACTATTTTCGATTTTTTCTTCCAAAGCTTCAAAAATCCCAAATCACAAAAAACCCCCTTAATTTTTATAAAGACTTTCTATTTTAACGACATTTTGAGGATTCACAAGAGGACTATTCTCTTCAGCTTTATTAGCAATATTATTAGATCCATTGGTTTGAGGATTTTCAGCCTTTTTCTTGCTTTCTGCATATAATTGAAAGGCTTTTTTGATATCTTCATCATTAAGGCCTAAAAATTCTTTATTTGGCTTGAAAATTAAGAGAAAAAACCTTTTTTTTTAAGAAAGGCCTTTTTGGTTTCTTCAGTCGCGCCTTCGACTTTGGGATTTGCGAGGAATTTCACTGCGATTTGGACTAATTTATCGTTATTATTCGAATCTTTAGTGTCTTTAGGGTCTTTAGGGTCTTTAGGGTCTTTAGAGTCTTTAGGGTCTTTAGAGTCTTTAGTCTCAGGCTTTTCTTCTTTCTTTTTAGATCGAAACATTTTATTAGAAAATAAAGGATTATTAAGTAATTTCGACGATTTCACATTTAATTAGACTTTATGAGGCTTTTTGCATATTATATTTCAATAAAATTAAATAAAAGTCTATTTTGATCAGAAATTTATTGGAAAATATTGAAATTCGAGGCTTTTTTTCAAGTAAAATTCAAGCTTTTTCATCGTTTTCTCCTTTTTGGAATGTCGATCTTTTTGAAAAACTCATTTTCCTTTGCAATTTCCCTCAAAACACCTAATATCATTCCTCTAATTTCATCTTCTTGAGGCAAATATAGGAAAATGGGTTTCTGGAGGTCATTTTCAGTCAAATCCTCCTTGATTTCTGATTTTTCTAAATGAGGAATGAAAGGTGATTCAATAGAAAATCGAGGTGGAGGACTGGAATCTTCTTGTGAGACCAAAGAGGCTCTTTCTCCTTTGATTTTCTGCAGAAGGACTGAGATTTTGTTTGAATTCTTTTGATTTTGAGTTTCGAGAAAAATGTTGGTTTTCTTGCCTTTTTTATCTCTTTGAAAGGTTTTATAATCAAGACTCGAATTCAAAAGGACTGATTGTCCCTTTAATAGCTGAATTTGCTTATCGTCATGATTTTCTTCAATGTGTTTGGCTGCGTTTAAGAACCGAAGGGCTAAAGTCTATAATATATAAGATATATATATATATTTTCTATATAATTCTATATAAATTATATTAATATATAATTTCTTTATTTATATAATTTATATATTATACAATTTGTATATATATTTTATATAATTTCTATATATATATTATATAATTTATATATATATATTATATATATATATATATATTATATCATTTATATAAAATAACTATAAGGAAATGATGAAAAATAGATAGAAAACCTTAGATTTCTTCTGATGTTTGAAATTTTCCAAATATTTAGCCATGTCTTGATAGAAGATATTGAGTTTGTTCTTGAGGTAATTCGTTAGAACCTGCATTTTCGTTTTCCTTTGATTTCGAAGAAAGTCTTTTTCCCTTTTAACTCATAAAGAAAAAAATGTCGTTTACTCAGTAATGAGATCCAAAAACTTCAAAAGATGCATCTCTTCTTCATTTCTATCCTTTTCATAGAGCATAATTAACACCATATTATTCCAAACTTCCTTCAAAGTGTCCATTTTCTGTTTAAACGATGATTTATGTTGTTTCCATTTGAGTTGAATTGTGATGACTAAAGGAAAAAATTTTAAAAAATTCTCTTTCTTTTTCAATAATAAAAGAGAGAAATTATAATTGACTTTTGGCTAGAACTTTAAAGAATTTTATCCTTAAAGTCAAAGAAGGCTTTAATTTCTTGAGGAATTCGATAATAGTGCATTCGGCTTTAAAGGTTATATCAACATTTCTAAACCCCATGGCGTTTTTCATAGTTCTTTAGATAAAATATTTTGCTTATATTAGATAATTAGAGAAATAAAAACTATACCCAAGGGTAGTCAATCGAATTCTTTGATGAAATTCCAGCTTTTTATTAATTTGAGCTCGATAAATCTTCTGTATTTTCCTCGCGAAAAAGGCTTGTTTCGTTAAAAAGGCCAAATGGGCTTCAAAGAGCTTTTTTCCAAGTAAATTTATTAATATTTGTTAAAATAAACCTGGATTTTATGCTTTATCGATTGATAAAAAAAGACCACATATATCAAAAAAACCCAATTAACCTTCACGATTTTCTGCAAAAGCTTCAAAGTCCTAACCTCAGCGATTTTCTGTGCCTTTTATCAAAAATTTATAATAAAATTGGCTTTTTTGGCTAAATTAATAACAAGACTTGTTCTTTTCGTTTGGCATTTTGCATAGAATTGATCTTTTTCCTGAAATGAAGATCCAAAAACAGCTTTTCCCTATTAAATTGAGTCTTATGAAGTCTTTCCTCTGTGATTTTTATCTAAAATAAAGAAAATTCTATAATTTTATTGAGAAAAATTAGAGAAAAAACGTTTAAAAATAAGTTCTGGAATTGGAGTTTTGTGAAATTCTTAGTCTTTTTCACGTTATCTTTAAGAAAATCATGTTTTATTCTGGTTTCTTCTATTAAAAAACATGGAAAAAGTCTTAATATCAATAAAAACCTGAGATTTTCTCTTTGGAGATATTTCCTGGTTCACTGAATTTCCTATTTTCGAAGAAAAAGGTCTTTTTTTTCTCATCTTCAGAATTTTTCTCTAGAAAAAGTCTTTAAAAACTCCTCTTTTCTCTAAAAAGACCTAATATGAACTTCAATGATATCTCATATTTCATTTTTTCTTTGGCTGAAAAACTCAGGAAAATCCTTTGCAATTCATTGAAATTACGATATTTTATGAAAAATCTATTTGTTTTAAAGGAAAAGTCCGCTTTTTTCTCACAAGGTTGTTCTCTGGAAACGAAAACCTCGAAATTCTCAGAAGTTGAGTCGATAATTACGAAAATTCGCAATAAAGTTTCCATTCTATTACATTTTATTAGGAAATCCTGATGTTTTCCTTTTTCACAGAAAAAATTATAGTTTTTGTTAGGTGCCAATTCTTTGATTTTTACTTAAAAAAAAGCGTTTTTAAGGTATTTTTACCGAAAACATCATCTTTTTGGCTTTCCCGAGCTGAAAACTTCAGATTATTTATGATTTCTTGCTCATAACCTGAATAATAGGTTTCTCTGGATAATTGGAGATTTTTTGAATCAATTTCATTCATGATTTTGATGTTTCTAGTATATTTTTCTTGGGATAAATTAGTCCTTATATATTTGCCAGTTTGGAGATTTGGTCCAATATAAAAATCTGGCAAAATGATGAATTTGTCTGATTTTCTGTTATTTTTAGTCAGAAGTTTATCATTATTCAGGGTTTTTGGGGAATTGAATGGGTCTAATAATTGTTGGAGTTCTTTTTTTGAATGGATGAATTCGCGATTGCTTAAACTGAAACTTTCCTTTAATTGATGGGGACTTTCATTAGAAGGAGAAACTTTTTGGATGTCTAGCTTGGTTTTTCCATGAAGAAAGAAAGACGAATCTTCCAAGGGGGGCAGGGAATTGGATTGTTTTTTATATGACATTTATTAGTTAATTATAAGAAAACAGGTGAAGTTTTTTAAATTAATCAAGAAAAAATATTAAACAATAAAATAAAAACTCATTTTTTAGTTAATTATAAGAAAACAGGTGAAGTTTTTTAAATTAATCAGGAAAAAATCTTAAACAATAAAATAAAAATATAGTTTTATCTCTTTTTCCTAATGTTCACATTCATCCTCTTAAAAAATTCTTGTTCATCTTTCATCACATATTTTAAAACTTCAAGGATCAAATCCTTCATTTCCCCATCTTCAGGCAAATAATGAAAAATCGGCTTTTGTATATCTTGTGTCCCTAATTCATCTCTATTTGTCATGACCTTTATCGCAGGAATTCCTTTAATTATATTCTCTTGACATTCAACAGATAAATTCATTTTATCTTGTGGACTTTCGTCTGTTTTTATTGAAAGTCTTGAAATTTCTTCATTTTTTAAATTTTGCAAAAGCTTTGAAATTCTTTGTGGAGATTTTTGACTTTCATTGGTTTTCATGCCTTTTCGATTACGTTTGAAGGCTTTTTGATCGAGATTAGTGGAAAAAACATAGGATTCTTCCTTCAGAAGTTGAATTCGGTGATTTTCATTGGAATCTTCATTGTTTTTGGCTGCTTCGAGGAAACGAAAGGCTAAAGTCTTGTTTTTGAAGATTTTAATGTTTTTAAACTAGGAAAAAATATTAATAATGAGACTTTTGCTTTGTTTTGGCTTTTAACTTCTTCGAGATATTTTCTCATATCTTTATAGAAAACAGCAAGTTTTGACTTTAAATAGCTAGAAAGGGCAAGAGTTTTCATTTTCCTTCGATATTTATATAAATTAATAAATGATTAAAGGAAAAATGAAAAGAGACTCTGTGATTTTATCTAAATAATTCAAATAAAGGGTTTCACTTTCATCTGGTTCAGTCTTTTTTGATTTCTCCTCATTTTCCATCATTTTTATCAAAGTCTTATCCCAAATACCTTTCAATCTCTTGATTTTCTCAGCAAAAGAGGATTGAAGCTTCCGCCATCTGATTTGGATAAAGACGACTATGAAAAAACTCTAAATTTCTTTAGAGAATTCTTTAATTTTCTTTACTTTTGGCCAAGACTTTAAAGAATTTAATTTTCAAAGTCCATAAAGGCTTCATTCCTTTGAGAAACTTAATAAGAAGGCATTCGCTTCGATGGGTTATATCATCATATCTAAATCCTAGAGAATTCCTCGTGACGCTTAGATTTTATTTAAAAAAACCAATTTGAAATCTCGAATTTTAAGT
>Ga0302320_10005916_pt1 | contig 27288 bp, 25 predicted proteins | sample Bog_T0_3_FD_202130 | JGI IMG/M metagenome (GOLD analysis project Ga0302320, IMG submission 202130) | Peat permafrost microbial communities from Stordalen Mire near Abisko, Sweden - Bog_T0_3 | ecosystem: Environmental > Terrestrial > Soil > Wetlands > Peat | place: Sweden: Abisko, Stordalen Mire...
CCTTCTTGTAACCGAGGCTATCCGCGACATCGATCACCGTGGCCTTCTTTGCTTGCAATTGCGTATTCAGTTCCGCTGCCTTGATTCGGGGCAGGCTAATCTGCTCGCTTCCGGGCACCAGTGGCTTGTAATCACCGGTGTCAAGGCTGACGCCTTCGAACGGATCCGCGAGTACATAGGTTTCCGGCCAATCTGCTTGCACCATCCATGACGCAGTCATCAACGCTCGTACCATGTAGTTGTCGATCAGCACTACCCTGGCCTTGTGGGTTGCGGCATACTTGTCCATTCCTTGGACGAGTTGTACGCCCCAGCCATAGGTCGAGTCGCGACGATGGCCTGCGCGATACTCATCCGGCGTGCGGAGATCAATGATGTAAAGGCTGCGATCCCGGTCGGCCTTGTACGCCTCTAATTGTTTCGCACTGATAACCTTCACCCCATATCGGCCCGCTACATTTTGCGCAGTTTGCAAAGCCTTTTGAAGATTAGCTCCCCAGGGCTCGGGAGCATGTCTGGTTGTGCCGTGCTCGAGAGGAAAGCCAGCCATCTGCCACGCCATCGTGCCTCCGCGCATGGCGGCGACCTTATTCGGTATGCCCGCATTAATTAACGTCTGGGCACCGATGAGACTGCGGGTTCGACCCGCGCAATTCACCACCACGAGCGTATCGGGGCTCACCCCAAGTTGAAAGAAGCGGAAGACCAGCTCGGAGACCGGTACATTAATCGAGCCCGGTATATTCATGTTGACGTATTCGTTGGAGGGGCGGCTATCCAGGATTAGTACCTTCTCGCCTCTGGCGATCCGTTCCTGAACCTGTTCCGGCGTCATTGTGGGTGTTTGATAGTGAACCGTGATCCACTCGCCGAAGGCTTTGCCTTCTACGCTCATCCCGCTGAAGACTTCATACCCTGCATTCTTCCATGCTGGATAGCCGCCGTCGAGAATCGCGACATTACTGTAGCCGAATTCTTTCAGCTTTACGGCCGCTCGCCCGGACGTCCCCTCACCTCCATCGGTGAGGATGATACGGGTAGTTTTACGCGGAATCATGCGGAAAATATTGAGTTCCAATTTGCTGAGTGGCAGATTGACGGCATACAGGAGGTGAGCTTCTCCGAAAACCCCTTCTTCTCGCGGATCGATGATCGCGATCTCTTTCCCATCTTTTTCCATTGTTTTCAGCGCAGTCGCGCTCACCTGAGGGAAAGCGTTTTGGGCAATTGCACTTGGTGTAACGATCATTGCTGTGAAGAGGGTCAGCATAAGCCCGAAGGTGGTTCTCTCGCGAAAATATGAATTAGACATACATACCTTTCCCTCACAAGTATCAATGTGAAGTATCGGTTCTGTCCGATTAAAAGTCGAACAGAATCATCTAGCCGGGGTCAGGTTAAATCAGCGCAGGAGCCGAACTCGGAAGGACACCCAATGTTCGCCGAATCTTCACCAGAAAGCCGCTCGCGGCGCGAGCGGCTTTCTGCGGCTGAGGGGAAGCGACCTCAACTGTTAAAGGCCAGCGAAATGAGCGTGTGCTGCTCCATCTGGTGAGCCTTGGAGGAGCCGGTCGCTGGACTGGCCGCTGCTTGGCGGCTGATCGAGAGCACGGGGAGGCTCTTTCCCGCAACGCGGCGGAGTCGCGGCTTTATGAAGCTGTGCGCGCCCATGTTGGCGGGCTCTTCCTGTACCCACACCAGTTCGCGAGCATTCGTGTACGGGGCAAGCGCGGTGTGAATGTCTTGCTCCGGGAATGGATAGAGTTGGTCCAGATAGAGTATTGCCGTGCTGGTATTGTTCAGGCGCTTGCGTTCCGCTTCCAAGTCATGTCCGACCTTTCCGGAGCAGAGCAGGATGCGGGTGACCTCGGAAGGGGTAACGTGAGTATCCGGAACGACGGTCTTAAACCGGGGAGCGCTGAATGCCGCCAGTTCGCTTGCTGCGTCAGGATGGCGCAACATGCTTTTGGGCGTGAAGACAATGAGCGGCTTGCGCCATTTGCGCAGAGCCTGGCGGCGCAACAAGTGGAAGAACTGCGCAGCCGAGGAGGGCTGGCAGACCTGCATGTTGTCACGCGCGCACAGTTGCAGATAGCGCTCGATGCGGGCGCTGGAGTGCTCCGGCCCCTGGCCCTCGTAGCCGTGCGGCAGCAGTAGGACCAAGCCAGAGAGCAATCCCCACTTTTCTTCGCCGGCGCTGATGAACTGATCGATGACGATTTGCCCGCCGTTTGCGAAGTCGCCGAACTGTGCTTCCCACAGCGTGAGCGCCTCGGGATAATCGCGGCTGAATCCGTACTCAAAGCCCAGGATGCCAGCTTCGGAGAGCTCCGAGTTGTAAATTTCAATGAAGGCCTGATCTGACGAGAGATGCTGCAATGGCATGTATAGGCTCTCGTCCTGGACGTCGATAAGGTAGGAATGGCGGTGATTGAAGGTGCCGCGCCGCGTATCCTGTCCGCTCATCCGGACCGGAACGCCGCTGGTGACGAGGCTGGCAAAGGCCAGGGCTTCGGCCATACCGTAATCGATAGGACGCTTGCCCTTGGCCATCTCCTGACGCTGCTTGAGCAAGGCGGCGACCTTTGGATGGATGTGGAAGTTCTTCGGGTATTCGCCCAGCTTGAGGCCCAGACGGGTAAGCTCTTCGGTCGCCACTCCGGTATCGATCTCGTGATCGGGAGACCATTTGCGGCCAATGTATCCGTCCCAGTAATCGGGCAGCTTGTAAAGCAAGGGCTTCTTGGTCATGGCCTTGGCATCCGCCTTGGCCTGCTGGTAGCGTGCCTTGGATTCCGCAACCTTGTCTTTTACGTCGATGCCCAGGCGCTGCGCATAGATTTCGTAGAGCGGCGGGTGGGTCTTGATTTTGGCGTACACGATAGGCTGCGTGATCGTGGGGTCGTCAATCTCCGAGTGACCGTGGCGACGGTATCCAATGAGGTCGATGAGTACGTCAGAGTTGAACTTGTACCGGTATTCGAGTGCCAGTCGGCCAATGCGAACCACCGCGTCGGGGTCTTCCGCGTTGACGTGGAAGATGGGAATCGGCAGGCGCTTGGCGAGGTCGCTGGAAAAGCGTCCGCTGGAATACTCGACTGGGTTCGTGGTAAAGCCCAGCAGGTTGTTCACAATGATGTTGATGGTGCCGCCGACATCGAAGCCCTCGAGGTAGCTCATGTTCAGCGTCTCGGCGCAGATACCCTGCCCGGTAAAGGCCGAGTCGCCATGCATAAGGACGGGTAGCGTCTGGCGTTTTCCCTCCGCGCCACGCCGTGTCTGCTTGGCGCGCACGCGTCCAATCGCCACGGGATTGACCGCCTCCAGGTGGCTGGGATTGCTGACCAGGTGAATCCTCATCCGCTGGCCATTGAATTCGCGATATCCGGTGGCGCCCTGATGGTATTTCACGTCGCCGCCGCCGAGGGTAGAACGCGGATCGACATCCTCAAAGCCGCCAAAGACATCGGCTGCCGAGCGGCCCACGGTAATGCAAGCGGTGGCAAGGCGTCCGCGATGGCTCATGGCCATGACACACTCTTCGGCACCATGGGACCCGGCTCCGGAGAGAATTTCTTCCATCAGCGGAATCAGGACGGTCTCGCCTTCGAGGGAGAAACGCTTTGTGCCGATATAAAGCGTCTGCAGCATCTGCTCAAAAATATCAGCTTCCACCAACTGATTAAGGATGGCCTCGCGATTCACCTCGGATTGAGGGCCTTCCAGACGGTCGATGATCCACTGGCGGCGCTCGGGATCGGGTATGTGCATGAACTCGGAGCCGATGGTGCCGCAGTAGATTTCGCAGGCACGATCCGCGTCAGGGCCGCTGATTCGCAGCTCGGAGTAATCAAGACGAGGAAAGTGGCCGAGCGGATCGAGGTCTGCCTGCAGGTATCCCCAGCGGCGGAAAAGTTCAAAGGTGCGCTCTCGCGATTGGGTTTCAGAGCTGACTGCAGCGGAAATAACTTCAGCTTGTGACACTTTGCTCCTGGCCCGGCAGGGAATTCCGGGACTTTGCTGGCGTACACAACGACTTTCAACCCACCGCAAAGAGTATCAAAAATCGGGAGAACGCCGCTATTGAGTACTTAGGAGTTTGATTCGTCAGGACGGCGAAAGGATTGGGAAATTTCAGCCGGAAATACCGTTTCGGCCCTGCCCAGGACTTGGTTCAGCGGAGCCTTCCTGCGAAGTTACGCCTTCAGCGCGCCGGTGTACACGGCCATTCCTACCACGGAATCCACGCTCTCGGCGTCGAGCCGGGTTACCTCGTCCATGGACTTGATGCCGCCCGCCACGATGAGCTTCCGCCTGGTTGCGGCCTTCAGCCCTGCAATTACTTTGAATGGAAAGCCGGTCATGGTTCCTTCGGTATCGATGTGGGTGTAGAGATAGCCGAAGCAGTAGGCGTCGAGCTGCCGCATCATCTCCTCAGGCGTCAGGGTGGTTCCCTCTTGCCAGCCTTTGATCGAGACTTTTCCGCCTCGCGAATCGACGGCAAAGAGCAGGCGCGCCGTAGACGCATAGTGCGCGAGGGCCTCCGCCATTGCGATGTCCACCGCGCCTTTCTTCAAGAGCGCCGAGCCGACGATGATCTTCTTGGCTCCGGCTTGCAGCATCTTCGACGCGGCCTCGACGGAACGGATTCCTCCCCCGACCTGCACTGGAAGGTGCTGACAGATGCGATGAATGAGCGCGGTGTTTTCGCCCTTGCCCATGGCGGCGTCGAGGTCGATGAGCTGCACCATTGGGTACGGAAGAAAGCGGTCGATCCAATATTGCAGGTCGTCGAATTCGAGCGCCTTCTTCGCGCCCTGCACGAGCTGGACGACCTTGCCGCCCATGAGATCAATCGAGGGAATTAGCATCTGTCACGTCCTGTGTAGTGGATGAGATCAACAGGGAAGCCTCACCGGAATTCCTTCGTTTTGCAACTGTGCCTTCAACTCGCGTACGTCGTGAATGCCGAAGTGGAAGATGGAGGCGGCAAGCGCTGCATCGGCGCATCCGGCTTTGAATACATCCACAAAGTGATCGCCCGAGCCTGCTCCGCCGCTGGCGATGACCGGAATATTTACCGCCTTCGCCACGGCTGCCGTCAGCGGACAATCGAAGCCGTTGCGGGTGCCATCGCAGTCCATTGAAGTGAGAAGGATTTCTCCTCCGCCACGGGACTCGGCCTCGCGCGCCCAGGCTACTGCGTCGAGGCCAGTAGCAATGCGGCCTCCGGCAAGATAGACCTCGGCTGGCACGGTGCCCTCGGCGGAAACCGCAGCGCCAGGTTTGCGCTTGGCGTCGATGGCAATGATGACGGCCTGCGAGCCGAAGCGTTCGGCGATTTCGGTAATGATCTCCGGGGTCTTGATGGCCGCAGAGTTGATGCTGATCTTGTCGGCGCCGGCATCAAAGAGCGCCGAGGCATCGTCGAGCGAACGCACGCCGCCGCCTACGGTGAATGGCACGAAGAGCTGGCGCGCAGTGCGCCGCACCACGTCGATAAGGATTGGCCGCGCGTCGCTGGTGGCGGTGATATCGAGCAACACGATTTCATCGGCGCCGCTGGTGGCGTGGAGATGCGCGAGTTCCGCAGGGTCGCCTGCATCGACCAAGTCCACGAACTGCACGCCCTTCACGACGCGTCCGTTGGTCACGTCAAGGCAGGCGATAATGCGCTTGGTGATTCCTGTGCTCATCGCGCGCTCCATTCGGCGGCATAGTCGCAAAAGTTTTTCAGAATGCGCAAACCGGTGTCACCGGATTTTTCAGGATGAAACTGGACGCCGAAAACATTCTCGCGCTCGACACACGATGCGAAAGTTTCATCGTAAGTGGTGACTGCCGCAACGCCCGCAACAACCGGCGCGCGATAAGAGTGAGTGAAGTACACAAAGCTCTCGTCGGGCACGCCCGCAAGGAGGTGTGAATGCTTGCCCTCGCTGGTTCGATGAATCTGGTTCCATCCCACGTGGGGTACTTTGAGCTTGGTTTGGAAGCGCTCACAACGGCCTTCAAATAGCCCCAGGCCCTCTGTTTCCGGGGCTTCCGTTGAGCCGCCAAACTGCCATTGCATTCCCACGCAGATGCCGAGGAATGGAACGCCACGCTTGATCGCCTCCGTTACAGCATCGCGCACGCCGCTGGTGGCCAGCCGCTCGGTGGTGCAGAAGTGGCCTACTCCCGGCAGCACCAAGGCCTCTGCATCGCGCACAACCGAGGGATCGTCGGTGACTACGGACTCCTGCCCGAGAAAGGTGAAAGCCTTGCGCACGCTGGTCAGGTTGCCAGCCTTGTAATCGATGAGCGTAATCATCTACAGAAGCCCTTTGGTCGATGGCAGCATTTCCGCCAACCGTTGATCTTTGCTACAGGCCACGCGCAGAGCGCGGGCGAAGGCCTTGAATAGCGCCTCGATCTTGTGATGGTTGGAACGGCCGTACATGGTTTTCAGGTGAACATTGGCGCGCGCTCCGCGGGCGAATCCCTCAAAGAAGTCGAAGACCAGTTCGGTCTGGAGATCGCCGACCAGCCGAACGCGCACTTTTGTATCGACTACACATGCGGCGCGGCCACTCAAGTCTACGGCGGCGATGCCAAGGGTTTCATCCATCGTCATCAGGAAGTATCCAGCGCGCAGAATTCCTTTTTTGTCGCCGAGGGCGCGATCAAAGGCCTCGCCCAAGGCTATGCCAACGTCTTCAACGGTGTGATGCTGATCGACGTCGAGGTCGCCGCGGCAGGCCAGTGCCAAATCGAATCCGCCGTGGCGGGTGAACAATTCCAGCATGTGATCGAAGAAACGGATGCCGGTTTCAACCTTGTAAATCCCGGTTCCGTCGATATTGAGCGCCAGCGCGATCTGAGTTTCGGTCGTAATGCGTTCGAGTTCCGTGCCACGGGGCAGAGTCTTCGCTGCGGTCATTTCGCCTCCTTGGCGGTGAGCGTGGGACGCGGCTGTAGCGTGAAGCCAATGCTGGCGAGAGCCTCGGAAAGTTCGCGCAGAAGCCGCTGTGTCTGTAGGCGATTGCCGAGCGTAATTCGCACGCAACCCGCGCAACCGGGGTCGCTATTGCGGTCGCGAACCAGAATTTCGCGCCGCCGCAGTTCCTCTACGAGCGCCTCCCGATACTTGCCGAAGTAGGCCAGCACGAAGTTTGCCTGCGAGGGCCAATAGGGAATGCCGCGCTCGCGGTAGAAGCGTTCCAATTTACTGCGGCCTTCCAGTACCTGTGCAATGTAGCTGGCGATGTAGTCGCCATCATCCAGCGCGGCGCTGAGGCAGGTAAGCGCAATTCCATTTACGTTGTAGGGCGAGGCGACACGGCGCAGCATCTTCAATTGCGCGGCGGAGCCAAGCAGCGCACCAAGGCGGAAGCCTGCAAGCCCATACGCCTTGGAAAACGTCCGGCTGACGAACAAATTGTCGAGAACGCCGACCTGATCGAGCAGGCTCTCGCCGCCGAAGTGAATATAAGCTTCGTCAATCAGCACCGCCGCCTGGGGCGCGGCATGAACAATGGCCAGCAACTGTTCGCGCGTGGCAATGGCTCCCGTGGGATTGTTGGGATTGGCGATGCAGATCAGGCGAGTCTTTGGCGTGATTGCGCGCAACACGTTTGCGGCGGGAAACTCCAATGCCTCGCCGGATTGCACGCTTCGAACCACCGCGCCGGTTGCCAAGGCGTAGATCTCGTACATGCTGAACGTGGGCACGGCGATCAGCGTCTCGTCCCCTGGTTCCAGATAGGTTTCCGCAAGCAGGTGAATTGCCTCGTCCACGCCATTGCTTAAGAACACCTGCTCGGATGCTATCCCCAGAAGTTTCGCAACGGCCTGTTCTCCCGCTTCGCGTTCGGGATATTTATTGAGCGTCTCGGCGGTGATGGAGTGTAGGGCCTGCAAAACGCGAGGCGAGCAGCCATCCACGTTCTCGTTGAAGTCGAGGCGCAACCCGTTGCGGCCTCCCAGGGGCGGGTGATATTCCTTCAAGGTTTCAATCACGCGGCGGGCGCGTAACTTACTGTCAATTTCAGTGCTCATTTCTGGAGTCTCACGCGCACGCTCGCGGCGTGGCCTTTCAAACCCTCGGCTTCGGCCAGCAGAGTGACCGTGGGGGCAATTTTTTCCAGACCCTTGCGGCTGGCTTCCTGAATGGTGATGATGCGGACGAAATCGATAACATTGAGTCCGCCGCGATACCGGGCCACGTTGCCCGTGGGCAGGGTGTGGTTGGGGCCGCTGGCGTAATCTCCGATCGATTGCGGTGTGTAGTCGCCGAGAAAAATCGAGCCGGCGCACTTGACCGCGTACACATCTTCGGAGGGGACGCTAACGTGTTCTCCGCCGAGGTCGTTGGTCCACTCAAGCGCCTGTTTGCGGCTTTTGGCGACCAGGACTACGCCGCGCGCGGCAAGCGACTGCCGGGCAATCGCGTTGTCTTCTGCCATGGAGTCCGCGCAACGGATCACGGACTTTGCAAGGCGCGTGCTGGCAGTGATGAAGATGGGCAGTGCTTCCGGATCGTGCTCGGCCTGGGCTACAAGATCGCTGGCGATGAACTCCGCGTTGCCCTCGGTCGCGCAATAAATAATCTCGGTTGGTCCGGCTAGAAAGTCGATCCCGCAATCGAACGAGACCATTTTTTTTGCCAGCGTGACATAGGTATTGCCTGGACCGACGATCTTGTTGACCGGAGGAATGCTTTCGGTGCCATAGGCAAAGGCCGCAATGGCCTGTGCGCCGCCGATGCGATAGAACTCCGTCACGCCGATGATGGCTGCCGCAGCCAAGGTCTCCGGCGCGGGACGAGGCGAAGCCACTGCGATGCGTGAGACGCCCGCTACTTGCGCGGGAATCACGGTCATCAGCACCGTCGAAGGCAGAGGATAGCGCCCGCCCGGAGCGTAGCACGCCACGGACTCCAGCGGACGGATTGCCTGACCCACGCGCAGCCCTGGATGAATCGTGCGAATCCACGGACGGGGCAGTTGCCACTCGGCAAAGTTGCGAATGTTTTTTGCCACAATCTCAATGGCGCGAATGAACTCGTCGCTTACCAGACCAAGCGAGGCCTGCAACTCTTCCGCCGAAACGCGCATGGACGCGCCTTTGGCGAGCCCGTCAAACTTGTGCGCGTATTCGAGCAACGCGGCATCGCCCCCGGTGCGGACATGGTTCACGATGCCGGCAACCATCTTCTCCACCGCGGGATCAAATGATGCATAGCGATGAGCGAGCGAGACGACGGCTTGCGCCGCTTCCTCGCCACTGAGCAGCTTCATTACATCACCACCTTGTTCAGCGGATATTCGACGATCCCCGTGCCGCCCGCTTCTTTCAGCCGCGGAATCACATCGCGCACAACGGTTTCTTCGAGGATGGTATTGACGGCGGCCCACTCGGAGTTGCTGAGCGCGGAGATGGTGGGAGAGTTGAGCGCGGGCAACACCGCGAGCACGGCCTGCAAGTCCTTTTGGCGCACGTTCAGCATCAGTCCGACGCGTCCCTGGGCGGCGATAGCGCCTTGCAACATCAGCGAGACGTTGTCGATCTTCCGGCGCTTCCACTCGTCGGTATAGGCTTTCTTGTTCGCAATTACCTGGGTGTTGGATTCCAGAACGGTCTCCACGATACGCAGGCGATTGGCGCGCAGCGAGCTTCCGGTTTCGGTGACCTCTACGATGGCGTCGGCCAACATCGGAGGCTTCACTTCAGTGGCACCCCAACTGAAGTCCACATGCACTGGAACGTTTTTCGAGGCGAAGTAACGCTTGGTCACCTCCACCAGTTCGGTGGCGATTATTTTCCCGGCGAGATCTTCGGCGCATTTTACGGTCGACTCTTCGGGCACGGCCAGCACCCATTTCACGATTCCGCGGCTTTGCTTGGAGTAGATAAGATCGCAGACGGCTTCAACCTCCCGTCCGCTCTCAACAACCCAGTCCAATCCGGTGAGGCCCGCGTCCAACACGCCTTGTTCCACGTAACGCGCCATCTCCTGGGCGCGAATCAACATGCATTCCAGCTCGGGATCGTCGGTGGATGGAAAGTAGGAGCGGCCATTGGCATAGATCTTGAATCCAGCGGCGGCAAATAGTGCGATGGTTGCGTCCTGCAGCGAACCCTTGGGAATACCGAGGCGAATCTTAGGCATTGGAAACCTCCGCAAAAGCGATGGGTTTGGTAAAGCAGGAGCGGGTGCCTTCGTGGCAGACCAGGCCGTCGCCCTCGACGCGAACCTTGCAGAGCACGGTATCGTTGTCGCAATCGGTCGCGGCGTAGGTAAGGCGCAGGCGATTGCCGCTGGTCTCGCCCTTGGTCCACAGTTTGTTGCGGGTGCGGCTATAGAAAGTCACATAGCCAGTTTGGAGAGTCTTGTCGAAAGCTTCCTGGTTCATAAAGCCAACCATGAGAACCTCGCCGTTGTCCGCGTCTTGTACGATGGCTGGAGCGAGCCCATCCATCTTCTCGAAGTCGATCTGCATGTCCGTTTCCTCTTCTGGACTGGCTTAACCGGGGCATCCACTCGCAGCGGCAAAAAGAAAAACCCGCTGGAATTGATTGCGCCAGCGGGCCAGTGCTTGGATGATTACCTTTTATAGGAATCCACGCGCCTCCGCCGACACAACCGCCGTATGGTGATGATGGAGTTGGCGAGGATGTAGGAGAGACGTCACTCCTTAATCCTAAACAGAGAGTGCAGCCAAGGTCAACGGCAAAAACGGTAATATCCGCCAGCGTGCCTGAAAGTCTGGCGGAAAATAGCAGAACTGCAGGGGGCGTTGCGCCGTATCGCTTTCGTATTGCGTCCAATACACTAGATCATTGCAGGGCATGAATGGGGAACGAATGAACGAAGAGCCGGGCGCGCTGGCCATTGAAGCACAGGGTGCCAGCCGCTATTACACAATGGGTGAGGCTACCGTGCGCGCAGTCGACAACGTGAGCTTCACCATTGGGCGCGGAGAGTTTGCCGCGCTGCTGGGGCCATCCGGGTCGGGCAAATCCACTTTGCTGAACCTGTTAGCCGGACTAGACCGCTTGACCGCCGGAAGCATCGAAGTGGCCGGGCGCGACTTGAGCACCATGGATTCCGAGGCGCTAGCCCGCTACCGCCGGTTGACCGTTGGCATGATCTTCCAGTCCTTCAACCTCGTGCCCACTATGACATTGTCAGACAACATCGAACTGCCCCTTCGCTTTGCGGAGACGCCACGCAGCGAGCGCCACGACCGCGTCATGGAGTTGCTTACTAACGTTGGACTGGCGCATCGCGCCGGTCACAAACCCATGGAGCTGAGCGGGGGCGAGCAACAGCGAGCGGCCATTGCGCGCGCGCTGGCCAACCGGCCTTCCGTATTGCTGGCTGACGAGCCAACCGGAAATCTGGACAGCCGCAACGGTCAGGAAGTCATGGCGCTACTGCGCGAGTTGAACGAAAAAATGGGTGTGACCGTGTTGATGGTGACGCACGATCCGGCATTGGCCTCCCGCTATGCCCGCCAATCCTTGCACATGGCAGATGGAAAGCTGGTATCGGCCGTGGAGGCCTTGCGATGATCCGCCAGGATTTGCTTGAACTCGCGGCTCGCAATATGCGGAATGCGCGCCTGCGTAACGCTCTGACGACCATGGGAATCGCCGTTGGCGTGGCTTCGCTGGTGGCGATGCTATCGCTCGGAATCGGGCTCCAGGGATTTGCCAATCACCAGCTTATGAAGTCCGGCATGTTCCAGACGGTCTTTGTTTCGAGCAAGCAGGACGTCAGAAATCTGGACCAGAACGCCGACGCCAAGCCCGAGGACTCTCCGGCGCTGAATGACGACGCGCGTAAGCAGATTGCGGCGCTCCCCGGAGTCGAGGAGGTTGTTCCGGAAGTGCGTGCGATGTCAGAGGTGGACTATGGCAGCAAGACCAATTTCACGCTGGTTGCCGGACTGCCACCTTCGGCGCGCAATGAGGAAGCACTCGAAAAGATGAAAGGCAGGTTTTTCGGCTCCGCGAATGCCGACGAGGTTCTGGTGCAGCTCGACTTCGCGAAGAAGCTCGAGAAAGATCCGGAGTCGGTACTCGGAAAGACTTTGACCATACGCTACGCCGAGCGCCAGAGCGGCGACAGCCCCGGCAGCTTCAGCATCGAACGCAAGGAAAAGCAGTTTCTCGTCGTCGGATTATTAGACGCCGAGCCATTTGGCGGGATGCGCATGAGCAGTCGCGCCCGCGTCTTTCTGCCTACCCAGACTGCCGAAGCCATGAACCTGATGCAGCCTTCGGATACGCAGCAACTGGTTCGCTCTACGCCGGGTTCGCGGACTTACGCGATGCTCACGGTTCGCATGAAGTCGGCGGCCTACGCGGAGACCGTGGAAGAGTCGGTGAAGAAGATGAATTACTCGGCCTACTCCTACCTCGACGCGACCAAGAGTATTCGCCGCTTCTTTGCCGTGCTGGATATGTTTCTGGGAATCTTCGGTTCGCTCGCCCTGGCCGTGGCTTCGCTGGCGATTGTGAACACACTGGTGATGGCGGTGCTGGAGCGACGCCGCGAGATTGGAATCATGAAGGCTCTGGGCGCTAGCGATGGCGACGTGAAGAAGCTGTTCTTCGCCGAAGCGGCCACCATGGGATTGATCGGCGGTTCGCTGGGCGTAGCCATGGGCTGGATCATCGGGCGCGCGATCAATTTCGGCACCAACATTTATCTGCAAAAAATGAAGATGCCGGCGGAAAATCTATGGACGGTGCCGCTGTGGCTGGTTGCCGGAGCTATCGGCTTTGCGGTGTTGGTCAGCATACTGGCCGGGATCTATCCGGCGGCTCGCGCCGCTAAACTCGATCCGGTGCAGGCGCTTCGCTACGAATGACATGCATCGACATATATCAATCAAGTTAGATGGGGCGAAATGAAAGCTGAAAGCCGCGGAATTGCCGCGTTCGGATGTCTTATCGTTTTGTTTTCGCTGGGATTTGCCCAGCTTGCGGCGGCGCAATCGAAGGTGGAGTGCTCCACGCTCAAGAGCAGGATTCTCGCTCGCGACATGCCCTATTGCGTGATGCTTCCGCCGAGCTACGAGCAGGATAAAGCCCGCCGTTACCCGGTGGCCTATTATTTGCATGGCTTGGGAGACAGCGAACAATCGCTGGTGAATCTGGGCGGATGGTCGGTGTATGACCGTTTGATGCGGGAGAAGAAGATCGGCGAGTTTGTGGTGGCCGTGCCGGCAGGCTTCACTTCGTTTTACATTAATTCCAGGGACGGCAAATTCCGCTACGAAGATTTCTTTATGCAGGAGTTTTTGCCCGCGATGGAGAAGAAATATCGCGTTGGGTCCAGCCGTTCGCAGCGTGGAATCATGGGAATCTCAATGGGCGGCTTTGGCGCGATGCACTATGCCTTCAAGTATCCGGAAAAGTTCGCCGCCGTCAGCGCGAACATGCCTGCCCTGATCGAGCGTTTACCCCGCGATCTTCCGCAGGAAAAGCACCAGCAATTGATGCTTGCGATTTTCGGCGACCCACCTGACATGCCGTTCTACGAGCGAAATTCCGCCTTTCATCTGGCGCGCACGGCTTCACTGCCCGAGCTCAAGCGCATGGCGATCTACTTCGATTGTGGCGAGCAAGATCGCTACGGCTTCAATGCCGGGACAGAGGCCATGGACAAACTTCTTACGCAACGAGGTGTTCCGCACGAGGCGCATATCTATCCCGGCGGTCATGACTGGGCATACGTGCTGGAACATTTCGCGGCGTCCCTGCAAGCGCAATCGAAAGGTCTGGGAGCAAAGTAGAATGACCCGGGCGAGAAAAATTTCCATTCGCGCCGCCGACCGCGTCTTTGTGCTGACCGGCGCGGGCATCAGCGCCGAGAGTGGACTCGCAACCTTTCGCGGTTCCGACGGCCTGTGGGAAGGTGAGCGCGTGGAGGATGTGGCGTCCCCAGAGGGATGGGAGCGCGATCCCGAGCGCGTCTGGCGCTTTTACTCGTTGCGGAGAAAAGCTGCGGCGCATGTGGAACCCAATCCCGCTCACTTTGCCTTGGCGGAGTTGGAGCGAAAACTGGGAGAACGCTTTTTCCTTTGCACGCAGAACGTGGACGACCTGCATGAGCGGGCTGGCTCCCGCAATCTGGTACATATGCACGGGCAGCTTTTCCAGTCCCGCTGCGACCGCTGTGAGCGCGAACCCTTTGCGGATACGCGGCTCTATGAGACCAAAGCGCAGCACCGATTTTGCGAATGCGGAGGACGCATCCGGCCCAACGTCGTGTGGTTTGGCGAGGTGCCGTTACACATGGAGCGAATTTTCGAGGAGCTTGATCGTTGCACCGTAATGCTTGTAATTGGAACTTCAGGCACTGTTCAGCCAGCAGCGAGCTTTGTGCATTGGGTACACCGGCGCTATAGCGGCGGCGGTGCAACGGCACGCACTTACTACGTGGGGCCGGAGGCGCCGTCCAATGCCGAGGCCTTCACACAGGTGTTTGAGGGCAGGGCTGGCGAGGTGTTGCCGCAACTATTCAAGTGACGCGGAGAAGATTCTGGTTGACCTCGGGGTGCGCGGGAACGACAATCAATACTCCTGCCAATTTTGGCAGGCCCCCTAAAATGCTGATTTATCTTTGTGGTGCCATCGAATATTCCCCCGACCACGGCAAAGCCTGGCGGGCTGAGGTCACGCGTTTTCTTCACGAACTAGGACATGAGGTCTATGACCCGGCGCTCGACGAGAAAAAAGACCTGACTGAGCAGGAAGTCCGTGAATTTCGCGGCTGGAAACAAACCGATCTCCCCCGCTTCCAGCAGACGATTCGCAAAATCATTCAATATGATCTGGATTGGGTCGAAGATCGCTGCGATGCGCTGGTGGCCTATTGGGACGAACACTCCGGTCTGGGTGCGGGCACCCAGGGTGAACTCACCGTGGCCTATCGCCGCGGCCTGCCCGTGTACCTGGTCACCAAGTTGCCGGTTGGGCAGGTGAGCGGCTGGATTCTGGGATGCGCCTCGCAGGTATTTTCCAGCTTTGAAGAGTTGCGGGAATACCTCGCAAAGAAGCGCTCCCGCGGGCTGGTCTACGCCTGATTGCGTGAGAGAATTAGCTTGCGATAAGCGCGTGCTTGGCTGTCGGGGTTAGAGGCAATTTATGACGGAGCCGGAGAAGAACCTGGATCCAAAGACTGTGGCCGGTGCGCGACGTCGCCTCGGGTTCGTCGCCCTGCTATGGTGGATTGCAGCGCTTGCCGGAACCATTGGCTTAGTACAGGGGCTGTCGGCCTCCTGGGTACGGATGCTGTTTGTTGGCATCTCGTGGGTACTCGCGCTTTTTTTTAGTTACGCTTGGCGAGAAGTTCGTAAGGGGCGGTTGGCGGAATGAATTTTACAAAGGGAAATCTCGGTTGGATTGAAGTTGTTTGCGGGCCCATGTTCAGCGGCAAGAGCGAGGAACTGATTCGCCGGTTGCGCCGTGCGGAGATCGCACGTCAGCGGGTACAGGTTTTCAAGCCGGGAGTGGATCAGCGTTATTCGGAAGATCAGATTATCAGCCACAGCGATTTCAAAATTGCCAGCGAGAGCGTGAAGGATTCGAAAGAAATGGAGGCGCGGATAGACTGGCGCAGCGAGGTAATCGGCGTCGACGAAGCGCAGTTCCTTGGCGACGGCATCGTCGATCTCGCGGTTCGGCTGGCCGACATGGGAAAGCGCGTGATCATCGCCGGACTCGACACGGATTACTTGGGGCGCCCATTTCATCCCATGCCGGAACTGCTGGCGGTAGCTGACGAGATACAGAAGACGCTGGCGATTTGCATGCAGTGTGGCAATCCGGCGAAGCACACGCAGCGCCTGGTGGAGAGTGATGAACTTGTGGTGGTGGGCGCTGCCGGAATGTACGAAGCGCGGTGCCGCCGCTGCTTTGAGCCGAATCTCGAAAACCTTAACAAACAACGCGACTCCGCAACCGCGGCCATGGGGCGCGGAGCCATGAAGTAGACCGCTCAAGGTACTTGCTAAAAGCCCGCTCTGCGCGGGCTTTGCCTTGTCCGGTCCACGGCAGCGTTCCATGTCTTTGAATATTCGTTGCGCGGTGCTAGAGTCATTTCCAAAGGGCAGACTGGATTCATTATGCGAAAACTTTCTTGTGCTCTGTTGATTATTGCGGTGGCAGTTCTGCTGCCGGTGCTGGCTCCGGGCTGGGGCGATGTTGGACACACAACTATCAATCGCGTGGCTGCCGAGAAAGTTCCTGCCGACATGCCACAGTTTCTCAAGACCGCCTCGAAACACATTGGCTGGGTTGGTCCGGAGCCGGATCGATGGCGTTCCAATCTGGAGAAGCCGCTGAATGATTCGCAAGCGCCGGATCATTTCATCGACCTTGAATACGTGGATTGGCTCAAACCGCTTCCGCCTGACCGCTACAAGTTCATTCAGGCAGTGTATGAGTACCGTGCTTCGCATCCTAACGCGGACGTACCTCAGCCGGAGAAGATCGGTTTTCAGCCCTACATTACCATTGAAGTTTTTGACCGCCTGAAGGTCGCCTTCCGCGAGTATCGCCACGCGCAAGCTGCGGGGCGTTCCACGGCGGATGCCGAAGCCAACGCGCTTTTCTATGCCGGCTGGCTTGGCCACTATGTGGGCGACGGATCGAACCCCATGCATACTTCCATCCAGTACAACGGGTGGGTGGGGCCGAATCCGAAGGGCTACTCAACCACGCATGACGTTCATACGAAGATGGAAACGACGTTCGTCAATGCAAATCAGGAAGTCACAAACATTGCAGATCTAGTGGGTGCGCCAAAGCATCTCGAACATCCTTTCGAGGACTATATCGGTTACCTGCGCGAGTCGCAGTCGAAGATTGAACAGGCGTATGAACTTGAAAAGGCTTGTGGCTTTGAGGGGCATGGCACGCCGGAATCGCGCGAGTTCATCCGACGGCAACTTGGCCGGGGTTCGCAGATGCTTCTGAACATGTGGTACACCGCGTGGGTGGATTCCGCGAAAGAACCCGAGCCCTGGCACGGCGAAAAACGTCAGCCGCGCATCTGTGAAGCGCCAAAAGAGAGCAAGGCGGCGCAGGCCGTGAAGGAATAAAACGTGGCGGACTTAAGTAGGCAGCAGATCGATCAATTACTGCAGGCGGCGCAACAGGCGGCCGAGCAAGCCTATGCGCCGTTCAGCGGGTTTCACGTTGGCGCGGCGATTCTCACCCAGGGCGGCGAAATCTTCATGGGTTGCAACGTGGAGAACTCTTCATACGGCCTTACCAACTGTGCCGAGCGCACCGCCATCTTTACGGCGGTTGCGGCAGGGGCGCTCAGCGCCGGGCGCGATCTATTGGCCGTCGCGGTCGTCAATCGCGACGGAGCGATCTGCTCGCCTTGCGGAGCTTGCCGCCAGGTGATCTTTGAGTTCGGCCCAGAGGCGATTGTTATCTATCGCGCCCAAAGCGGGGAGATCGCGCAGACAAAGGCAAAGGATCTGCTTCCGGAGGGTTTCCGTTTGCGATAGGAAATGCCGGTGCGCGCGTTTGAGCGTTGATGTCTCATAGGGTGTCATTCTGAAGCACAGCGAAGAATCCCGGCACCGCTCAAATATCCGATGACAGCCGGGAGTAAGAGCCACTCCAACTGCAAGAAGCAACACCGGCGCAGGGCAAAGGATATTGCTTCCCACCTTCACCGCGTAAAAGCAGCGCGGTAAAGGTGGGATACCCGGCATTTGTTTGTTCTCCACTCTTGAGAACGTGGAGGCCAGCGCTATTTATTTCGTTGCCGGTCCAACCGGCCACAGAATCAACTTCTGTACTCGCCAATTCAGAAGTTCGCCGACATAGAGTTCGTTTTCAGATGGGCACGCGATTTCGTGGACCCATCCGAATTGCTTAAGCTGCCTTCCTGCGTGCCCAAGAACGCCGAGCACTTTTCCATCCAGCGAGAGCTTGTAGATTCGTCCCGGATAGGCATCGGAGGCGAACAACACCTGATTCGGCGGAGGCGTAATGCAAACCGTCCACGGCGAGCCAGGCGCAAACGTTCCTTTCACGTCAGGCGCAGGCTTGTTTCCAATCACAGGGTGCGTATCCGGAGAGAAGGGAACATCTATGTGAATCTGGCGGAGGAATTTGCCTTCGGTGTCGAACACCTGGATACGCCCATTGCCCCGGTCCGCAACATAAATATTGTTTTGTGCGTCGATAGCGATGCTATGGGGGGTATTCAGTTGCCCGGGTTTGTCGCCAGGTTCTCCCCACGACTTGATCCAGTTACCGTCTTTGTCGACTTTGGCGATGCGTGAATTGATATATCCGTCGCTGACATAGGTATTGCCGTCCGTGTCCCAGGTGACGTCGGTTACTTGCCTGAACATGCCGTCAACTGGCGGCAATGGAGGCTTAGGGTGCTTAAGAGGCTCGGTAGACTCATCGGACGCTTCCTGCTTGCGCCCGAAAATCATCATCACGCGGCCTTCGGGGTTAAACTTGATGACCAAATCCGAGCCCTTGTCCGTTACCCAGATATTGTCATTGCGATCTATTTTTACGTCATGAGCGAATGACCAGGCGTAGAGGTTCTTGCCGATTTCGCGGATGAACTTGCCGTCAGGGCCGAACTCCAGAAGTTGCGCGGCAGCCGCCGCATAAGCCGGGCCGTTGGTGTTGCCGCGATGAAAGACGAAAACATGCCCCTTGGAATTAACCGCCACTCCGGAAACCTCGCCAAGATACATGTTGGGAGGCAACTTCAGAAAATCAGACACCGAACGATACGGAATCTCGGGGACTGATGCGCTTTGAGCCAGGGAAAACGCAGCCAGCGCCAGAAGCAGCGCAAGCAAAGTGGTCACAACCGAAACCATACGTTTCATTCGCAATCTCCTTTTGCAGCTCTGAAATCTCAAATTCCAACGCAGATGTAAGACGATGCAAGAAACTCGGATAATGAGGCGTCCGGGTTCCCGGCTATTCCTATGAGTCCGACGATGATTGTGGCTTGGCCCGCTTTGCTCCCGATAAACTACCCGATTACGCTTCTATTGGGCTATGGTCTCCGCCTTCTTTTCGAATGTTTCTTCCGGCTCAACCCGGCCGTCGAGCACTGCCGTGGCTCGGCGCTGATCGAATTCTCCCTCCCACTTGGCCACCGCGATGGTTGCGATGCCGTTGCCGATCAGGTTTGCCACCGCTCTGGCTTCATTGAGGAAACGGTCAATTCCGAGCAGCAGCACCAAGGCGGCTACCGGAATCTTATTCATCGACGACAGGGTAGCGGCCAGCGCGACAAAGCCTCCGCCCGCGACACCGGCGATGCCCTTGGAAGTGAAAAGCGCCACTCCGAGGATGATCAGCGAGTCCATCAACGAGAGATGAATCCCCGTTGCCTGCGCCACGAAGAGAGTTGCCATCGTCAGGTAAATCGAGGTGCCATCGGCATTGAAGGTGTATCCGGCGGGCAAGACCATACCCACAACCGTCCGTTCACAGCCGAGATATTCGAGCTTTTCCATCATTTTAGGTAAAACGGCTTCGGTTGAAGCCGTTCCAAAAGTTACCAGAATTTCTTCCTTGATGTAACGCAGGTACTTCCAGAACGAAATACGGCAGAACGCGGCAATCGTTCCAAGCACGACGAAGACAAAAAGCGCGGTGGTGAGATAAAGACAGGCGATCAGCTTTCCATAGGACGCCATAGTCCCGATCCCATAGCTGCCGATGGTGAATGCGATAGCGGCGCCGGCGCCGAGTGGGGCCGCCCGCATCACGATCCGGACGATCCCGAACATGCCTTGAAGGAAATCATCCAGCACGGTAAGCAGGGACTGGACGCGCGTGCCGAGATGAGACAATGCAACGCCGAGTAGCACGGAAAACAAAATGATCTGCAACATGTCTCCGCGCGCGAAGGCATCGACCGCACTGGAAGGAATCATGTTCATCAGGAAGTCGACCACGCCATGCTGTTGCTTGGCGGCGGTCGCGTAGGACTGCACGGCCTTCACGTCCAGGGTGGCAGGATTGACATTCATGCTGCTTCCGGGATGGAAGCCAATACCGACGGCGAGTCCAATGATCAGCGCGAGACTTGAGACGATTTCAAAATAAATAATCGCCTTCAACCCGACTCGTCCCACTCGCTTTACGTCGCCCATTCTCGCGACGCCGAGTACGACGGTGAGAAAGACAATTGGGCCGAGCAACATCTTAATCAGCTTGATGAAGCCATCGCCGAATGGTTTCAGCGAGACTCCAAAGTGCGGAAAGAGGTATCCGATAAGGCCGCCGATTACGATTCCCACCAGCACCTGGAAATACAGCGTTGAAAACAGCCGTCTCATTCTTCTCTGGGCTGGCATCGCCACTCTCCTGAAGCTTGTATGGTCGTTCAGTTTAGGCAGTACACATCAGTCGCTAAGGTCTCGCATTTCTTTGTACAACTCGGCTTTTCCTTCGAAGCCGATACCAACAAGCTCCGGCATGACGATATAACCGTTTTCGACGTTCACCCCATCTGGGAATCCCCCATAGGGCTGAAATAAATCCGGATAAGATTCGTTGCCGCCAAGCCCTAAACCGGCCGCAATGTTCAGGGACATCTGATGGCCGCCATGAGGAACGCAGCGCGTGGGGCTCCAGCCATATTCACGCAACATATTCAGGGTACGTAGATATTCCACCAGGCCATAGCTCAAGGCGCAGTCGAACTGCAGCCAATCCCGATCGGGCCTCATGCCTCCGTAGCGAATGAGGTTGCGAGCATCCTGCATCGAGAACAGATTTTCTCCGGTGGCCATGCCGCCCTGGTAATGCTTGCCCAACTCGGCTTGCAACTCGAAATCCAGAGGGTCTCCCGCTTCTTCAAACCAAAACAAGTTGTATTGCGAAAGAGCTTTGCCATATTCCAGCGCGGTCTTCAGATCGAAACGTCCGTTTGCATCCACGGCAAGTCTCTGACCGGGCTTCAACACGCTGAGGACCGCTTCAATGCGGCTTATATCCTCGCTCAGGGAGGCACCGCCGATCTTCTGCTTTACTACCGTGTAGCCCCGCCCGATGTATTGCAGCATCTCGCGCTTCAGAGCTTCCAAGTCTTTTCCCGGATAGTAGTAGCCCCCGGCAGCATAGACGAAGACTTTCCGGTTGGCCGTTCCGTTTCCGTACCTTTCGGCGAGAAGTTGGAAGAGAGGCTTGCCTGCGATCTTCGCAACCGCGTCCCAAACTGCCATATCGATGGTTCCCACGGCCACGGATCGTTCCCCGTGTCCGCCGGGTTTTTCGTTGGTCATCATGCAGGCCCAGATCTTTGCTGGGTCGAGATTGTCGCCGGTTTCATCCAGCAGCGTTTCCGGCTTCGCTTCCAGAACGCGAGGGCGAAACCGCTCGCGGATCAGAGAACCCTGGCCGTAGCGGCCATTGGAGTTGAAGCCATAGCCCTCTACCGGTTTGCCATCTCGAACAACGTCGGTGATGACCGCGACCAGACTCAGCGTCATCTTGCTGAAATCAATATAGGCATTGCGGATGTTCGATTTTATTGGCTTCGTAGCCTCGCGAATATCGACGATCCTCATTGGGGACTCCTTATGTTAGTGGCGAAACCAATTTATCGTTTACGACAAGATAGTACTACTTCACAGATCGCGATGATTACTTTCGCAGCGCCAACCGAATGCCGGAGCCGTGTTTCCCGCATTCTGAACTGCCGCTCCTTCCGGGAGCCCTGATAGAGTATTGCTATGGCCCAGACAGAGAACGAAACTCCCCGCTTCCAGCAGTTGGCCTTGGAAGAACTGAACCCTCAGCAGAAGGCACTCGCGCTAGAGATACTCAAGGTGTCGGCTGCCGGACTTGGGGGGCCTTACAATCCCCTGCTGCGCAGTCCTGAGATGGGGCATCGGGTTTTCAATCTAATGGATTACCTTCGCTTTAAGACCTCGGTCCCTCAGCCGCTCAATGAGTTTGCGATCCTGATTCAGGCGAGGCTTGCCACGGCGCAGCTTGAATGGTGGGCGCATTATCCCATTGCGCTGAAGGCCGGGCTTCCGGCAGCGGTAGCCGACGAGCTGAAAGAGGGAAGACGTCCCGCCAAAATGACCGGGAGCGAGGAGGCCGTCTACCAGTTCTGCGTGGAATTGTCACTGAATCATGCAGTCAGCGATGTGGCATTCGAACGCGTGCGTAGCCTGCTTGGCGAACAGCAAACCGTAGACTTGATCGTCGTCAGCGGAACCTATGTGATGGTGTCGATGATACTCAACGGGGCCGAGGTGGAAATACCGAATCACGGAGCGCCGCCGCTAAGGCCAATCACCGATACAGAGCTTCGCGCGGGACTGCTACCAGCTAAGGGATGAAACGGGTATTTGCCGGGTGCTGGTTTGGTATAATCTGTTTTGAACCCCATAGCACGGAAGCCTCCCAAATCAATTGTCGCCCGGCCAGCGTCTGCACGCTGCAGGTCAACATTATTTTGGCCACCACTGGGGCGACAAGTCTCGAACTTAGCTTGTTTTCATTTGGAGTAGTGCCAATGTACAAGATCGTTGAAGCCCGCAGCGTCGGATTCAATATAAAGCAGTTTGTCATTTCGGCGCCCCGCATTGCCCGTAAGCAAAAACCGGGACAATTCATAATTCTTCGCATTCATGAACATGGCGAACGAATCCCGCTCACCATCAAGGCCTCTGACCCAGAAGCCGGCACGATTACCATCGTGGCCCAGGCGGTTGGCAAAACCACAACCCTGCTGAGCTGCCTGGAAGCGGGCGACCACATTCTGGACATCGTTGGTCCATTGGGCCACCCATCGGAGATCAAGAATTTCGGCACTGTCGCGATTCTCGCGGGCAGCGTTGGCACGGCCATGGCGCTACCAACAGCCAATGCCCTGAAGCTCGCTGGCAATCACGTCGTCTTTATCGAGGGCGCGCGCAATACCGAGATGGTCGTCTTTGAGAACGAAGTGCGCGACGCCAGCACGGAAACCTACATCATGACGGATGACGGCAGCTATGGCGAAAAAGGCCTGGTCACCAAGAAGCTTACCGACCTGATCTCCGCTGGACGCACGATTGACTATGTAATGGCCGTCGGCCCGGTGCCGATGATGCGCGCCGTAGCGCAGGTTACGGCTCCGCTGGGAATCAAGACCATGGTGAGCCTGAACTCCATCATGGTAGACGGAACGGGAATGTGCGGCGGCTGCCGCGTACTGATCGGGAATCAGAGCAAGTTTGCCTGCGTGGATGGCCCCGAGTTTGATGCCTCCATTGTGAATTTCGAGGTGTTAATGCAACGCAACACGATGTATCGCGATAAGGAACGCGAATCGCTCAAGCGTTTCGAAGAAAACAAGGAAGCGGAGTTGGCGGAGATTCGGGCACAGTTCGCGAACCCGGAGGTGGACAATGCCCGATAAGAAAGACGCTCTGTCAACCAAAGAACGAATGAAGATTGCGCGCATCCATATGCCGGAGCTGGACCCGGAGGTTCGCAGCCACTGTTTTGAAGAGGTGAATCAGGGCCTGTGCATGATGGATGCGCAAATGGAATCCACGCGCTGCATTGCCTGCCCCAAGCCCGGATGCGTGTTGCGGTGCCCGGTCGGCGTAAAGATCCGCGAGGTGGTGGACCTGATCAGCGCGGGCGACTACTTGGCGGCAGCAGCGAAGATGCGCGAAGATAATGCGCTTCCGGCCATCACGGGCCGCGTTTGCCCGCAGGAGAACCAGTGCGAAGGCGGATGCGTGCTAGGCAAGAAAGGCGAGTCAGTCGCCATTGGTAATCTGGAACGCTTTATTGCTGATTTCGAGCGCACCAGCGGGCAGCTTGGTATGCCCGTGATCGCCCCTCCTACGGGCAAGAGCGTTGCTATCGTCGGCAGCGGTCCGGCTGGGCTGAGCGCCGCCGGAGACTTGATCCAGAAGGGCCACCGCGTGCGGGTTTTCGAGGCGCTGCACGAACTCGGCGGCGTGCTTGTGTATGGCATCCCGGAGTTTCGCCTGCCGAAGGCGATTGTGCGCAGCGAAGTGGACAATCTGCGCAAGATGGGCGTGGAATTTGAAACCAACGTAGTAGTCGGCAAGAGCGTGACGATTGATGAATTGATGCAGGACGAGCATTATGACGCGATCTTCGTGGCCACCGGCGCAGGCCTGCCAAAGTTCATGGGCATTCCTGGAGAACATCTGAACGGGGTCTACTCGGCCAACGAATTCCTTACCCGCGTGAACCTGATGCGCGCATACCAGTTTCCCGATTCCGACGAACCGGTTTACGACTGTCGCGATCACGACGTGATTGTAGTCGGCGGCGGCAACACCGCGATGGATGCGGTGCGCACCGCACGACGCCTTGGCGCGAAAACCGCAACCTTGGTCTATCGGCGCTCCGCGCAAGAAATGCCCGCGCGCGCCGAAGAGGTGAAGCACGCCAGGGACGAAGGCGTGGAGTTCTGCATGTTGACCAACCCCATAGAGTTTGTGGGTGACGAAAAAGGCTGGCTGACAGGCGCGCGATGCGTGCGCATGGAGCTTGGCGAACCGGACGCCAGTGGCCGCCGTAGTCCGGTGGTGATCAAGGGTTCGGAGTTCACCTTGCCCGCGAATCTGGTCATCATTGGACTCGGCACCACGGCAAATCCGCTGATCCAGAGCACCACGCCGGAGTTGAAGACCACCTCGCGCAACTACATTTTGGCAGACCCGGAAACCACGCGCACTTCAAAGCGGGGCGTGTTCGCAGGCGGCGACATCGTAACCGGCGGAGCCACGGTGATCCTCGCCATGGGCGCAGGCCGCAAAGCCGCCGCCTCGGTTCACGAGTACCTGACAACCGGTGTGTGGGAGAACCCAACGCCTACCACCTAACCAGTCATGCAGCACAGAAACCAGCGCCGCATCTCGATGAGAGGTGCGGCGCTTTTGGTTTTACGCTCCCGTATCAGGCCGTTTGCCGGGTTATAGTAATTGGGAGAAGCACTCGCGCACATCGATGCGCCCACGGAGCGCTATGTCATCTTCCCGCCGCGATTTCCTTGCCCTCTCCGCATTCAGCTTTCTTACGGCTGCTGTTGCCAACGGCCAAAATGCTCCAGGCACGCCGCCTCCCGGAACCCCGCCTGGCTTTGGCATCGCGCCGCCGGTTGGCCCCGTGGTTACGGAAGCCGACTTCGCGGCGGCGGAGAAGCTCGTCAATTTCACGCTTACTGATGCCGAGCGAACTCAGGCCGCGAGCAACTGGCGCACCTCCCTTGCACCCTACTATGAGCGTCGCGTCGGTCCTCGCAAGGTCGCTATCGAGTCCTCGGTCGTGCCTTGGTCGCAGTGGAATCCGGTAATGCCCGGCCAGTCTTCAGGGCCCTCGCGTGACCGCTTTGTGCGTAGCGTCACGGACCCTGGTCCGCTTCCCACCTCAGACGAAGCCATTGCCTACGCTCCGGTTACCCGGCTCTCACGGTGGATCGAGCAGCGCAAACTCACCTCGGAGCGACTGACTAACATTTACCTTGATCGTCTGCGGCGCTTCGATCCGCAACTTCACTGCGTCATCACGCTGACGCCTGAACTAGCCCTCAAGCAGGCACGGCAGGCCGATAAGGAAATTGCCTCCGGACATTACCGCGGCCCGCTTCACGGCATCCCGTGGGGCGCAAAGGACTTGCTCGACACAGCCGATATCCCAACCACCTATGGGGCTGAGCCTTTCCGCAACCGCATTCCGGCTGAGGATGCTGCCGTCACGCGGCGGCTCCATGCCGCTGGCGCGGTTCTTGTGGCCAAGCTCTCGCTGGGTGCGCTTGCCCTCAACGACATCTGGTTCGGCGGGCAGACGATGAATCCCTGGCTGCTCGAAGAAGGTTCCTCGGGTTCGTCGGCAGGGCCTGGAGCCGCGACAGCCGCAGGTCTCGTCGGCTTCTCCATTGGCAGTGAAACTGAAGGCAGCATCATTAGCCCCTCGATGCGGTGCGGCGTTACAGGCCTGCGTCCTACGTTTGGCCGCGTGCCGCGTACGGGCGCGATGACCCTGTGCTGGTCGCTTGACAAGCTCGGCCCCATGACCCGTTCGGTCGAAGACACCCTGCTCGTCCTCAAAACTATCTCCGGCCCCGATTCCGGAGACATCGGCAGCGTCGTGAGCCACCTTGACTTCGAGGCTGATGCTTCGGTGCGTGGCTTGCGCCTAGGATATTTCCCGGCGTGGATGAAGGAAGAACCTGCCAGCGATGTGGATCGCTCCGCGCTGGAAACCGCCAAACAACTGGGCTTTACTCCGGTCGAAGTCTCGCTCCCCGATTGGCCTTTCGACTCGCTCAACGTCATTCTCTTCGCCGAAGCCGCTGCCGCGTTCGAGGAACTTACGTTGGCTGGCGGTCTCAATCAGCTCAAATCGCAAAACCCTGACGCGTGGCCGAACTCATTCCGCCAGGCACGCTTTCTGTCTGCCGTTGATTTCGTGCAAACCGACCGCTTCCGCCGCAAAGTCGCGCTCGAAATGGCTCGCATCTTCTCCCAGGTAGATGTGCTCCTCGTTCCCTCGCTACGCGACGAGATGATGACGATTACAAACTTCACCGGTCACCCCTCGCTTGTGCTGCGTGCTGGATTCGTGGAGGTCTCCCAGGCACGCAGCGATTGGGCGCCAGATCCGGCGCATCCTTTGCCCACGTTCAAACCTGCGCGACGGGTTCCTCATGGCGTGACTTTGGTCGGTCCACTCTTCGGCGAGGGACTGCTTGGCAGATGCGGGATCGCGCTGGAACGGGCGTTCAAGGTTGGCGATGAAAGGCCGCCGAGTTTCTGAGGCAAACCCTCATCCTGTCCGCAACGATAGCGGACAGGGATTGGCGGATACGTGGCGATTTTCCGTTGGCTACCTACCCTCCTATATTTCCCGGCAAAAATTTGAAAACAAAAGGGTTATATCGGATCTTGGGATGGGAGGAAATCCCACATTCGGCTCTACTTTCAGGATAGCAAAATCGAGCAGGCATTCCCTCACTTTTGGGAAAACTCTATTTTGTGTGGAATCAGATGGTTGGGAGAAATTGGCGAGAATTTTCGCTTGACGAATACAAAAGCGGAACAAACGGGTGCATTTTCGAGGCGCTGCATCCTACATCTGCTAACAGCTAACTGCAGCAGATGTGGGGCACCCGGCATCAAGGCCTATGCTGATGCCGTGCTCGCCGATTTGTTGCAGACCCACAACTAAGCGCAAAATTCTCAGTTTACGCAAACCGGGCAAGTCGCTCACTATCTGCGATTGGTTTGCGTGCTCTCTTGG